>JAABUS010001125.1_pt1 | contig 61028 bp, 25 predicted proteins | sample 5560161 | NCBI WGS metagenome assembly JAABUS01 (sample SAMN10711885, study PRJNA513376) | rock metagenome | isolation source: Antarctica rocks | place: Antarctica: Victoria Land, Trio Nunatak nord | collected 2016-01-04
CCAAGCCCTATTCATTCCAACCCTCTCTCTCTCCCCCTCAACTCCTCAGAAACCTCTCCTTCTCTCCCCTCGCCCCCTTAATCGAGCTCTGGTTATTTCAACCTCTTACTCTCTTCTCTATCTTCAAAAAGTCTCTTCTCTCTTCTCTTTCTCTTCTTCTCTCTGCCTTTCTCTTCTTCTCTCTTCTTCTCTCTTCTCTTCCCCTCTCTCTCAACCATTCCATCATCCCCCTAACCACGAATCCCCTCGATCGCTCGCCATCTTTCTTCCCAGGCGTCTTCCCTTCTAACCATCTTGCCATCTTTCTCTCTCGCGAACAATGATTCTTGCGCGACGCACGCGAGCTTGCGAACTCGTGGGCGACTGTGAGTTTTAGGTCGGGGCTGGGACATGGGACACTGGATTTTGGTATGAGGGTTGCTGGGATTTGGGGGGATGGTTGGTAGAGAGGAGTAGGGGGAATGAGTGACTGGTGAGGAGGGTGAAGAGAGGAGAGAAGGAAAGAGCGTAGAAATAGGGTAGGGAAGACAAAGCACGAGGAGAAGGAGGAAGAAGAGGGGGAAGAGAAAAGAAGTGAGATGGGGATGGGTGGAAACAATCAATTGAAATCCGATAAGACGGGGCGAGATGACTTGACTGGGCTGGGCTTGATATGGTGGAGGAGAAGGAGGAAGAGGAGAGAAGAGGAGAGGTGTCAAGAGTGTATAGTTGGATGAGAATGGGGATGGGGGGAAGAGGAGAGGAGAGGTGACGATACACTGCTTTATGAGAATAAGGGGGCGGAGAGACCTGCACAACGAGCGAATAGATGGAGGAAGATCAAAGAGCGCGATGGGACTGCGGGATGGAATCGGGAGGAAGGAAGGGGAGAGTTGGAGAGACTGCGAGCGAGGAATCGAAGAGAGGGGACTGAGATGGGAGGAAGGGAGTGGGGAACGGGAGGAGGGAGGGTGGGACTGGTATGTGGTTAGGAGAAGGATGGAGGAAGGGTGAGAAAGCAGAGTAGGGCTGGATTGGGGAGGAGAGCGGCGTGGTGGGATGGGGTCGGGGTAGCGTATTATAGTGGGAGTACGTTGAGGCGGTGCGAACATGCAGAAGAAGGGGTGGCGAATAACATGTGGCGTCCGAAACCTGGTCGATGGCAAGTAGGGAATTGGTGCCCGAGTATACATCCTTATGGGACGAAAAGTGTAAGGCGTGAGCCGTGGTTGAATTATAGGATTGAGGAAGGATTGAGGGCGACGGTAGACGTGAGGAGAGATGGGGCTGGGTGGGCAGAGATGTTCCCTGCGATGGCCGTGGGAAGTATATTCTGGGGCTCAGAATAGAGCGGAGGCGGGTCGTCTGTTGGTGTGAATGAATAGGAGGAACACGTATAGAAGATGAGGGAAACGCATAGGAGGTTACGAGGTCAGCGTCGATGGAGTGGGGTGTAGCTTGGAGCACCGGGTCGTTCACGGCACGCATTGACATTTGCAAGTCTCAGAGAAATTGGGGCGACGACGGAGATGGTGCGCATATTGCATGCACTCGAAGGGACGCAGCAATTTGAGGCTATCGGCGCAAGCGAGAAGCTGTGGCGATGGAGCGAGAGTGCTAAAGGTGAGGTGAAAGCGGCGAAAAGCGAGAGGAATTTGTGGACAAGGGTAGTCGAATGTCTGCGACAACGATGAGTAGTTCGACGAAACCAGAATGGAAGTAAGAGAGTGCACTTGATGTCGCGGGAGCTGAAATAGACGAGCACGGGAATGATTTATCGAATAGTTGAAGCGACGAGAGTATGCTTTTGAGCGATGAGTTAGAGCGGCCCCGGCAATGGTCTGATAGCGATGATCGAGGCACTGTTCGATCAGGAGGTGTGTGTTAAGAGGGGAGAGAGTAGTATTGGCTAAAGAGTAAAGGCCTGCCACTGGAGGTGCCATTGGTGCTGTGAACGAGAGTAAGTGTATTGGACTATCGGTGTTATAATGCCCTTGCGGACCGGTATCTAAATCGACCTCCCTTGCTGTACCGCCTGTGTGTCCGTCCTGCGTCTCGCCATTTCCGTATGATTCTGAGTACGGAAGCTGCGCGGCGGAAAAAGATCCGAGTCGAATCGCCACCACCCCAAGCCGTTGTACCTGCATGATCTGCCTTGCATCATGCAAGGCAGTAGATCTTGGCGCCACAAAAATCTCCGAAGTCGGATCCCACTAAAGTACTTCGCACGTCAATACACAGAATTTTATAAGCGTTTTAAAAGTTGTCGGCGTCTCTCACATGTGGATCGCCAGTCGGATCCCCTCCAGCCTTCAGGTAATGCCCCGCCTCAAGTCCTCTTGGTCGAACACGGTCGACATGTCTTCAGTTTGCACAGGCGGCATTCGTAGATAAACCAATGAGGGCCTGAACTGCACAAAGCGCAGGTCCAGACGAGGATGTTCGTTTCGGACTTGATTATGGAGAACGAGTGGGAGCAGTTGCGGTTAGCCATGGTCGCTGCTCGTGCCGTGGATATTGTTCGATACTAGGCCAGTCAGAGCTTTGTAGGGTGGGAGAGACCCAAGGGATTGACCTACGTGGAAGATGCTCACTCGAAGAAGCGGATGTTGGGTGTTGATGATGGCTTGACGCTGTGATGAGTTGATGTGAAACAAAGTATTGATTGTGTACTGTTGCGACTGGTTTGCTCTCGAGTACAAAGTACTTCGGACGACTGGGCACTTATAGTACAAAGCAAATCACAGTCCAATGACGCTTGTTAGAAGCGGCGGGCAACTTGTGCAAGGATTGGCGAAATGAAGTGGGACGAGTATTCAGGTGTTCGTAATGTTCGTGCCCAAAGTGTGACATAGGTGAAATGAGAACTGGGGAACAAGGGTGATAAGTCCTGCTATGATCTCTTTCCACGTGGCCATAGGGTTGAATTCAACGAGGGGATGTCATCTGTGGTGGTGGTGGTCAGATCGGAGTGGATTGAGGCGTGACTATGGCGGTGCTGGGCGATGCTAGGGCCACGGTCCGGCAGTTATCCGTTTGGGTAGGAGCAACGGGGAGCGACCCCGACAGCCAGGTTCCGGCCCTGACATGGCTGTCATGCACGATGCACGGTGCACAGTTGTCAAATTAGCAAAGGCGTGAAGCTTGAAGGAGCAGTCGGAATGGTGGTTAGGAGAGAAAGAGGTTAGACAACACAACGAGACGTGGCCCTGTCATCTCGGTTGCTGGAGATAGAATCCTTCGACTCGGGAGACGGCATCCTGTTGCCCTTGGACCGGCAAGCTGACGGGTGGATGAGGGGTTGGGCCCACTCTTGGGATGCCGGATCCTGTCCGATCGGAGCTGAAGCTTCCTCAATCCTGCGATGCGGGAGGATGTAGGAAGATATGTCATCATCTCGATCGCAACTTGGCTACTCGATTGCAACGAGAGAAAGCTGAACAGAGAGTGGAGTGAAGGAATACTTTACAGAAAGATTTGACGTTGAAATACACGATTAAGATGGCGCCAGACTTACCGCTAGGGCTCGGTTGGTGACCCAGATCGGGCATCCTGCAGCGAGCCGGGACAAGCCACTATCGTGGTCGACAGGGATTCGTTCCTTCTTCGTTGGGCGTCAAACACGAGTCACGGATTAGCTCGACGGTGGTTTAACTTCGACTAGAGATGCTCTAAAAGACCTTTGGAGACCCGATTCCCCGGTTCGCGGGTGTAGAAGTGACACATCTCCCAGGTTGGTCGAGACCGAATGAGCCCTGTCATTTGTTCATAAATTAGGGGTTGCCACGTGCTTTGTGAAGAGTAGTGGTAACAGGAGCCTCACGAGCCACATCGCGATCGCACATTCGCCGATCAGCCAGATGGGCCTTGCGCTTTCTTGACGTACTTCTAGTTACAGGAAACTATAGTAGCTCAAAACAAAGCTCGGCCACGAACCACTATCCTCGGCGTGGTTTTGTGGTGACTATACTCTGCTCTTTGAGTTCCATAGACACAACGCCTGGTTAAGATATTGCCATTGAGCGTTTTAGCATACCACAGAAGCTCTCAAAGAGCACGCTGTCCTCACCCTGCAGCCATCGCACCTGCACTTCCACCTCGTCATTTGCTGCCTGTCGTACGTGAATCCTGAAAGCAAGCGCTGGCTTATCTTCCTCCTTTTCCTCTTCAGTGGATGACTGGTCTCCTTGATCGGCTCTCTCTCGCTTTCTCCTCGCGGCGCGCGACCAGACGTTCCCTTTGGCGGCGCCGATGCCGGTAGCTAGTGAAGCCCGATATTGCCAGCGTAGGTCCAAGCGTTTCAAAATTAGGTTTAAGCGCTGGGCTGCCAAGTCCCGCGATCCAATTCGGAAGCTGAAGCTGTATTCGGAAGGAAATGGTAGAAAATGTTTGGGTAGACTCGATATGCCTCTCGCAAACTCCTAAATCCCCCGTCAGCCTCTTTGCGAACGGAATTTGTCTATCGAGTTGGGGCAAAAGGTGGAAGACCCCATGGTCGCTACCTGTTTCGGTCGCCGCAAGCCATGACTCCAAGCGACTGCCCATCGTCTGGTCTTCCCTCCTTGCACAAACTCCGTCACTGCCCAGTTGGTGACTCCCGCGCTCTTGAGCTTTTCAACTATATCACCAACAGAACCCAACTTGCCGAGCATGCTGGTATACCACTGGCAACGCTCTTTAAGAACAAGGCTTTCGTCTACCGTACGGCCGACAAATTGCACTTCGCCACCAGGCGTCACCATCTCGATCTCGGCACCCGTGCAAGCGCTGTAGGGCGGCCGCGACTTGGCTGCCGCACTGGCAAGAAGATCTTCGGGACTGGAGTAGAAGGGCGGGTTGCACATTGTGAAGTCGATACTAAGATGGAGTGCTATCAGTAGACGTTGGAGAGCCGGGGCTTGAAGGCTTACGACTCGAGCTTGAATATTTCGAGAGGAATCAATGGTTCATAGGCTTGAGTCAGTAGTGGCCGGATGCGCGATTGCAGTTCGTTTTTTGTGACATTTTGTCGTGCGTATTGAATGTTCTTCTCGTCGATGTCTATAGGCTATTACGTTAGTCTGACTCCCACTCTATAATCCGCTTCGATCCGAGAAATCCTACCTGTAGCGGCAAACCTCCAATTTGGTCTTTGGGCACAGCCGAGTACAGGATAGATACAGCTTGCTCCAGTACCAATGTCTAGACCAACAACTTCTCGTTCGGGATTGTAGGCGTCGGACGCCAGGTTCGAAGAAGTGGTATCGAGGAGCGATTGGATCCATAGGATGTAATTCAGTCTTCAGCCGTTGCGTCATCAGGTCGTCCTTAGTGCCACATTGGAGAAGTGGTCGTACCTGTTTGGTACCTACGGACCATAAGATGGAGCCCAGGAGACAGTAAGAACATGCACGTACAGGCGGACATAGTCTATCATCTGGCAGCTCAATATCAAGTTGAAAATCCCGCTTCAACAAGCTTTTGGTGAGCTGTCTACGAGGCCTTCGGGTAAGCGTAGCACGGATACTGATATGCGAAACGAACAGCAACGGTAGATTGTGGGGAGGGAGAGAGCAGAGAATAAAGGTTCTTACTGTACAGCGGCTGGATTACTAAAGTCAAGTTGTCCATTGGATTTGAGGCTACGTTGTGGTTAGCGAGTAACCAGGATGAGGTTCTAGAAGTGGACATTACTGTTTGTTGAATGCCGGATCTTGAAGAGCTAGTACGGCAAAGTCGATCTCATCATTGTAGATTTTACGGGAATCAGCCATGACATGACAAGTTGAGTTACATAATAATGACAGCTGCTTATAGACTGCATTGTGCTAAAGCTAGGTTGTCTAAATCTGAGAACAGTTTTAGGTTGGAGGGGAAGTGAGGCTCAGGGTTGAAAAGAGCTTAGCGTCGTCGTATGCCGGAGGTGGTCGCATGATAAGGCATCAAGATCTAGGGTTTTTGGCCTGGGTACAGGATTCGCGGCAATCTAATAGATACAATACAGTAACACTTTACGAAATGATATCTCGTCCTTGAATCTAACCGACTGCTTGAGTTGGTTACTGTCCTTCGCACTTCGCTCAGGAGATCGAAACACCATATGTTTTGGCTACTGGCTGGCGCACAATACAAGCCCCTGGGAGCCGAACTACTCGCAAAGGTCACTAAGGATCTTCGAGCTGCCCTCCTCAAATTGAGTGCAGAGTAAATTAGATTGGATGTGCAGATCAAGCAGGCAAGCACAGCCCCCTAACCTCCAGGTCCCCAATAGGCAGCTTTCGCAACCTCCGATTCCCGTGGGTTAGACTATTCTTTTCGATTAGTATGTCCAAGAACGATTAGTATGTCCAAGAACGATTAGTTCGATCAAATACGAAAACCAGATAACCCACACGTAGGTTATTTAACCCAAGTCTAGGTTATTCGAAACTAATCGAAAGCAGAAGGTAGGCTAACTTGTCACGAACGCTATTGATTACTTAATTCTTGTCGAGCTTCTAGCGTCGAGCTCCGTCAAAACTCCGAAGTCTAGCCGCGAGAATGGAAGGTGTTTGCATACCTCTTTGGGAATCTAACCCACGGGAATCCGAGGTTGCGAAAGCTGCCTAATGATTACTAGCTCTCCTGTCGTATAGGGTTCTTCCTTGATGACCAGAAACCCAAAGTGTCAATCTGGGCATAGCCTATTGGTGATCACGCGAGGCAATGAGTCCAGAGCGTAGAAGCCTGGAGGAATTAGATCGAGAATCCAAACAATCAAGCTATCGCTGGGTAGTATATGCATATATACATCTGTGCAAATCAAGGCAAGAACGTTTTCGGTTGCAGAACCGCTAATAGGAACTACGAAGTATGTGATCCTCCAGGATCTGCTGCCTTCCGGACGTTGACTGTGAGTCAGCTGAATACAGCATCCAGGGCTTGCAACAGCCTCCATTGAGAGTCGAGGTGCATGAAGGCCTCGTGGAATCGTGTCTGTAAAGTCCCGAGTGGTCAATTAGTCGATACCGACTACTCCTACGTCTTGAGTCTTGTTCCTTGGCAAGCCAGGAACTGAACAATGCTGGAGACCTGCTTTCCTCAGCAAGATCGAGGTCAAAACTTCTTGACTACTCGTCCAGAGATCCGAGGGAATACTAGCCAAGCATCTTTCGACGTAGGCAAGGTGAGTTCGACTTTGTCCCAATCGCCGGCTTGGATCACGGATTTGTGGGTATTGCGTGTCAGATGACAGTTGCCTAAGAAGGAACGGCCAAACGGTGTTGTAGACATCCACGCGAGATGTGTTAGCTACAGCTCGACGCTGCAAAGTGGATAGCTGATATATGCGGAAGGAGATTGAACTTACTTTGCACCATTCTCGATACTGGGTCTTTGCTTTCAACATGCTCGTAAATAACCATTTGCCCACCGGGCTTGAGCAACGTATATAGCTGCCTAAGTATCTCATCTGGATCAGGCACAGAGCACTGGACTTGCACGCTGAGAACGGTATCGATGCTGTCAAGCGAGATACTATGCTTCTCCAACGTTGCCACGTCCTCGACACCGCAAGGAACGATTTCATATATATCATCGAGTCGACAAGCCTTGATTTTGGCCCTCAAAGCATCATGCAGTTCGGCATTTGGCTCCACGCCATACACTTTCGTCAGCTTGGAAACGTCGTAACGCGGCAGTTGGCTGCCCATTCCAGACCCGAGCTCAAGGACAATTCCTGAAGCCTGGGATACAAGTTTCGGTACGACGGTTTCTTCATCACGCGCGGCGAAGATTGGTCCTGACCGTAAAGTAGCTAAGCCCCGCCGGCTTCGTTTGCGGAGGATTTGGTGCTGAATGGCTTACCCATTCGCAGCCAGAACTGGCCAAAGAGACGATCTTTCAATTTCGAGATGTGGAACAGATCTGAAGGGCGGTTGAGGAAGATCAACATGTCAATCAGGGCGAGTATGCTGCCAAAGAAAGTCAGTGATCATTTAGTCCTGGAGCATAGGAATTGGGATTGTACCGTAGAAAGCGACAAGATGATACCATAGCGGCTCGCCGTAGGCTACACAGCGGTTCCTGATCTGTACTGCCATCTAAATAGAGGAAGTTCAAGAGGGACCGGACTGGGAGCATTAATGACGGAAATCGAAAAATGCCACTGGAGCATGAGGATCTGGTTTAGTACGATCAGGGCGCTGCAGCAACTAAACCATGAATACCGCGATTTTCCGCGCCTGCCTTATGTTCGCTGGTGCGAGTCTCGGTTAGAAGCGGAGAGTACTCGCCAAGACCTCGCCAAGAGCCCGGGTCTTGGCGATTACAACGTACCTGGCAACATAAGAGTGACGTCACTCATAAAACCACCGGGCTTTCGATGAATGCTCGTCTCGCAAGCAAAGTTACATGCTCTCCAGGTGTCTCTCAATCAATACGTATTCCTTTATCTCATGAATTTCCACTGGACTCACTTGAGGCCACGTATGCCGACAGCTCTGGTTCTCTATCCAGCACTATCGGCCTCATGAGCTGGTGAGGCGTAGACTTGTACAATTAATGCACGATCAGCACAGGTAGCTATGATGTTCTGGCATGGGATTCTCGCTCAGATTTCCTATCTCCCAAATCTATTACTTTTCTTCTATTAAGTCAAATGTCTGTCAATGTTTATAGCCCTCCGCGGGCGCTGTCTAAACTTCTACCTGAGCCAAAAAGATCTCTATGAAAGGTTTTCGGCTTCTGTCTCTCATGCCGACTTCTAACAAAGGAGAATGTGGCTCTATTTGATCAACACCCTCAAGCCTTGAGCTTCCTTCGATGCATATAGTGAGAAAAAGTCGTGGGTAAGTCAAATATCCTCCTCCGTCGTGTCAAAGAGCTCCATATCAAACCGATAAAAAAGGTTCCCGATCGTAAGATATAATTCTACAAGAGCAAGATGCATGCCCACGCAGCCTCTACTACCTTTACCAAAAGGCACAAGGAAACGTTCTAGCTCCTTGCTGCTGGAATCCAACCATCTCTCGGGCTGGAAATGACGAGGATTCTCAAATACGGACGCATCAAGGTGAACGTCACGTAGAGACATACTGATCGCTGTATGTGGTGGAATTACCCAGTGGCGGTAGTATGTAGCATCGGTGTGGTTGATGCGAGGCATACGGTTCGACTCTTTGCTCAGCCGCAGGCCTTCTAAGATCGAGGCGCCGAGGTAGGGGCAGTCCGAGAGCTGTTGATAAGACAATAGATTGCAGGGTCCAGAAAGTTGGAGTGTTCTCAGTTCTTGCTTCAGGCGTCTCATCTTCGTAGGGTCGGCTAGGAGATAGAATGTGGTGATGTTCAAGGCTGCACCGGTCGCCTCCGTTCCGGCGCCGATTATCATCGTGGCTTCTTGGGTGATCCGACCATACTTTTTGTCTGATGAGGGGAGCGATGAGTGGAGGATCTCGTGAGGTACAGTGCTGTGCTTGGACTTGTGAGAAGAAAAAGTCGAAGATCTCACCGCCTCGATGACCTGAGTTTGAATGTGCTTCACCTAAATCAGCATCGAGGTCCGATCACATCTTGCAGAGCTTTGGACCCTACCTCCTGAAAGTTCAAGATGTCAACGAACGAAGCAGCGATAGTTAGGACGATGCAATGTGGTATCGCCGACATCATGGAGAACAGCCAAGGAACGTGGCGGTTCCACAAAGCCACTTGGGCCAACGTCTTGAACATCTTGCCGAACTGGGGTGCATCGTTTCCGGCCAGGTAATTCGAAGGAGAAGGCATCATACATCCGCTGACGACGTCAGAAGCCATACACCAATACAGATGCGACATATTCGAAGGCTGCCCAGGTGTGGCCTTGGCGTGTTTCTCAAGCTTCGATATCAGCCTCTCAAGGCATGTTTCAACCACAGGCTGCATGCGCAACGCGTACAATGTCGAGAACAGCTTCGAAGTTGCAGCACGGCGAAGACGATGGAGCTGAGCATGGGAGGTAGCGAACGCAGACTTGGGGATGCCTGCGAAATTATAATACCAAGGATCTTTGTCGAGCTTTGGGGCCATAGTGTATATCTTATCGAAGAATTCCGGGTCCTTGATGTGGATCTCCCAGGGATTGATACGAACAATGGGACCTGCGACAGTCAGTGCTAGCTTCTTGGTAGGCCAGAAGGTTGGCGTAGCTTACCATATTTTCTGTGCATTTCGTCAAGGTGGTTGGAGAATTTGCCTAGTAGGAAGCAGTCGTAGTACGTCTCATACCATCCTGTCACGGCTGCTAATCTTGGGCCAGGGTATTTTGCTAAGGGGTGCCATGTAATGCGATGTATCGCGAGAGCAGCAGCAAAGATGACGCCCGAGATGGTCACGAGGCCAGCGGTCTCCAGGACAGAAACGAATGACATGCCCTTGAAGCTCTCCAGCGTCAGGATCTCCTTGGATAGCCTGGGTATGAGAGGCAAGAAAGATGGATCTCGATCTTAAATACCAAGCATAGCATCCAACAATGTATTAATAACCTATCTAAATGACCAACTCAAACATCTTGAGACACACGGACAGCACCTATGCGTTCATAACGGAAAAGAATGATGGAGCAATCTCATCTGTGAGGTGCCAGCTCAACATTAGCGGGTAGGCTTCACTGCCTGGGATCTCGGAGCAGGAATTGTGCTGATGTTGTGAAGGAATCTAGATCATTACACAGAGAAGTCGCTCCCATCACTTACTCTGTGCAACACTGGTTGACCACAGCGCTGACTGTTCTTCGTGGGATGAAGTTGCGAGCTAATGTGACGATCCCCTGGGCAGTGAAGCCCTATGTAAAACCACAAGGCCGAGGCCTAGGTCATCTCCAGTACTGTATCTGCCGTCTCCATGCTGGAATTATAACTATAGACGTGCGAAACATTGTGAATTGCTCCGTTCGGGTGAGTATGGTGACGGATCTTATCAGCATTCCCTCGATGGAAAAGCCGCCTTACTATATGGCAGCAATCGATATATATTATAGCCCCGTCGGGTCCACAATTGGCGTCAAAATACATCCCATAAATCAACACTTTCGTGGCAAAAAGGAACGAAGCCCAATCTTCATAGCTCTGCTGTCTTTCGGTCCACCCAAGCAGCGGGAATTGGCACTCTCAGACTCCGCCTGTTTTTTGCTGAGGAGCCCATGGAGCATTTGTCATTTCTTCTTTGAGGGCTTCCTTTAACCGTGATTTGGCCTAGAGCCGGTTTCTAGCCATGAAGATCTCTCTTGCTTCGAAGTACGCACTTCTGTAAGTCGAGTCTTTCTCTCTTTCAAGAGCTCGGCACCATACTGGTCCCCACGAAAACCACAAAGACAGCAGCATACGCAGCTGTAGCGCCAAGAACATCTTTACCAGCGCTGTCGCTCGCAATAAAAGCCAGCAGAAGCGCAAACAGGAACGTGGCAACGGAGACTGTTATGAGGCTCGTGTTTCTCGAAGAGTGCAGAGTCATGATCAGCATTGGTCCAATAAGCGCTGCACCACCAAACATTGCCATGACAAGACGTTGAGTGAACGCTCGTCTTTGAGATCTCTCTTCTCAGCCGCGCTGGTCGAGCTCCCGGAAGCCGAGATTTCCTGCTGTCGCTTCTAGCAATATTAGAGCTTCTGAAGGCGATGGTCGGTTCTCGTAGTCAGGAACGTCGGAGACAAGCGATCTGACAGCTCTCCAGACAATGCTTGGGGTTGTATAATCAAATTGCGACGTCAATTCACCGACCGTAACCATAATTTTCAGGTAGCCCTGGACTAATGGATGGAATAGTAAATAATTCTTATGTATCAATTTCGATACTCCTGGTTCTGCACCAAGCACATTCGATGCCAATTTACCGACCAGCGTAGCTCCCATTGGTATCCTAGGCTGGGCGTGCAGCGATAGCGTCTCATAAGTCCGGAGAGCATCGGCTAGCGAGATAGATTAACTACAAAGCTTGCGTCACCCTTGGGGCAAGCTTACCGTATGCTCGAAGAGCGTGGTCGACCGAGTCTTTGTATTGTCCTTTCAGTGCTGTACTTTTCACCGTAGCGACTGCGAGGCCAAGTAGTTCATCCTGCAATTCTGCGATTCTTTGCAACTGCAGGGTCCGGAAGCTTAGTACTACCACCCTCTCAACTTCCACTTTCCGGAATGATTTGGGTGATCAACTTTGTTAGTCGAATCATCAGGATCTACACCTCGACCACTCGTATCCTCTGCGTTGAGGCGATTAGTACCTGCTGCTTCGATTCCGATTCCGGCTTAGCGAGGCCTTTGAAAACTGGAGGGTCTGCCATCCTCTTTAATATTGAGGTGCTCCGTTGCGCAAGCTGCTCTACCGTCTTCACGAGACTCGGAGGCGGTCGTACTTTATCGCCGTCCTGTAGGTTTGGAAGGTGTCAAACGCGCTGCCAGGACTGCGAACCGCGGGCGCTTAACTACCTAACCTGGCTCCTAGTGGCTGGTCGTAGCTATCAGCCGCTTCTATCGTGGAAACACAAGGTCGAATGGCTCGCTGGTTTTTCCTGTGCTTAGCAGATATCGCGAAGTTGGCTGTTATCAATAGCTATCTCGAACAGTTGGTGTTGAAGAAGGCTGCACACAGCCCTGGTGGCCCTAACGCCTAGATCGTTAGGAGATAGACTAGTGGCTTGGCGCTAAGTCCACTATCTTCTCTCAGACACTGTGAATGTATGTACATGTTGCAGCTCTATCAACCGCTCCGAATTCTGACTTCCTCTGTTACGCTGCTGTGGCTGAACCAAGCCAAGGAAGTTTCACCTGAGCAGAGATGAATATATCATTGACTGTGTTGATGAATGTCATCCTGAAGCTTCCTGTGACTGGAGGAGCGCCTGGACCCGAAACCCTCTGTAATTGCTCGATCTGCAGCATTTAAGTCGAAGCACAGTAGATCTTGGAGGTTCTCAAGCACACAGAAACAAGAATTGTTGGCGTACCGTATCAAGGAGAAAGCCTTGTATCCATTCCCAACTTATCACTGGCGCGTTGGATTGCAACAGTAAGGTAATGCCGCCAAGCGAAGCCTCTCGCTGCGTCTGCGGAGGTTGATTGGCCCAAACAATAGCGCCCAGGTCCAAGATTCCATAGTAGAATTCTGTGAGCTCCTCGACCGCAACGTGGACGTTACTACCGATGAAATCGAGGACATTTGTAATGAGCTACCCATCCGCCGCCAATGTAAATTGTGGTAGCAAAGATATTGCGATGCGCATCTCGCCAGTCACGTCTGATTAGCTTGGGGGTCGATGCAGTATTGACCGCTTTAGTATCGATGAGGCTGCTATCGTGCAATAAGGAGAGTCGGTCTGGCCTCGAAGGAATATAAACCGGCAGAGTTGACGCAAAAATAACGCTCAGAAGATGTAGTAGAACGAAGGTGTGAATATGGTGCACCTGCATTCAGTGGAGAGAATATGTAGTCTGCTTCCTTGCCTGCCAGGGTTGATATACATCGCAGCGGAGCATTCACGCTTAATGTACTTACTGAGGTAATTAGAGGAAACACGTTGAGAGCAACGTCATTCGGCGACACGACTTTTACTATCCCACCTTTTGCGGCTGGCCAATACAGGGTCTGGTTTACTATCCGCACGGAACTCCATGGCCATCCGGTCAGCTAATAGATGTACTTTACGTGGACCCGGTGGTCTGGAAAGCTCCACTCAAAACTAAAATTGGATTCTGGAAACACGCGATCCAAAAGCTGTCGTCTCGAATATTACTAACATGCACCGCTAAAAGCCTGATGCGAAATCGAAAAGACTTGTTGAGGAATGCATGAGTCCAGAGATATACAACAAGATATTCTACTCTTCCAAGCCGTCAAAGCTCCAAGAATTGGAGATGTGTTCAGTATTATAGGACTGCTACTGTTGTCTGGTATGAAAGTACTGAGTAGCTGCTGGGCACATCAGGAACCGTGTGTGAAAACTCTGAACGCGTGGTTTCCCTTGGCGGCACTTGACAGCCAATCGCTTGAGGGCGCAAGAAGCGCATACTCGGGTAGGGGATCGACGATTATATTCTGGTTGTTCCTGACTATACTCTTAGCGTTCTCGGCTGGTGTTTTACTTCGAAAGTATGGCGGGTGAAGAGGACACATTCGAAAGCGCTTTCGGCTCGTGGTTGCCCCGAGGACTCGCGGCGATGACACACCAGGGCAGTCTGTTAGCTCCGCTGAGGTACCATTCTGGCTGTGGATCTCAACAAAGATACCGAAGAGGAGATACCTCGAAGAAGTATTCATCATCTAGAATAGCGCGTCGCGAAGTCGCTGGTCCTAAGAACCTCAAGAGTACTGTTTGGCCGCATAGTGGAGTCGGGACTAAGCCGAGGCTGCTATTCCGGTTAATCCTGATTGGACCAGCATACAAAAGGAGAAGCAGCGCTCTGCTACGCAAAGTCCTTCACCTGGCTCCGATCAATCTTCTCGGCAATTTGCAGCCCTCCCGAGATCTTCGCTTCCTACGCGGAGAATATCCAGGAGCTATTCAATTCGGCTATTTCTCTGCTTGTGCTGGTCTCAGCGCAAAAATTCAGAATGTTTCACGATAAGTCCCACTCAACTCTCGGTGCAGGTTTTCGTACTCCTCATAGCGTTGCCTGAGTCTCTAGCGAGTGGATGTAGGTTCAAGACCTTCGGGAAGAATCAGCATCGTTCCTCGTAGCAAGGCCATTGTTTTTAAGTGACATGGATTTGTCTTCTCGCACCTGCCAGGATATATCGAACGATCGGTGTTCGAAATTCGACCTTATTTTGGACGGGCTCCCAGGAGCGCTGCAACTCTTGTAGACAAATTTTACTTTACCCGCTGAAGGTTATTACTGAAACGCTGCATCAAAGCTGGTCGGCATCTTGATACTCCATGCCGTGAAGCTACATTAGAGCCAGGCTACCCTAGACTTCCTGTTACATGGAAGCTTAGTCTTTGTACAGATGTAGTCCACCGTGACCGACCCGAGACTCGTTGGTCACTAACACGCAGACGCTGGCGGGCTGTCCCTTGTGCCAGTACGGTTCACTCGCTACCAGCTATCAGTAGGCCTCATGGTGGAGGGAGTAAATGCTAACAAACCTTTCAGCTGGGTACCTTGGGAAGTGCAGGGTTTGTTCCTGCGTACGACAGTTCGTGTAGGAACACTGACTGTGGGCTACTGGATCAACATCACTGCTATTTAGACTCACATTCCTGATCATAGCTTGTCGTTATCCCCGGAAGTTGACCGTTCAGCAATCACATCCGTCAGAGACGACAACACCGAATGCCATAGCACGCAGTGAGGTTAGACTCCGCTACCTCGGCCACGTGCCTTGGAGCATGCGGATTTTGGCGCTCGCGCGGCATCTGAACAAAAGGATACCTACGTGGTCAAAACATCGTCATGCTCCCGAGGAGTTGGTTCCGATATACTGAAGCGTGTAAGAGGAAGAGTAGAGCAGAGCTGGGAACGCCATGTGTGGTTAAATCTTGCGTTACTTCAGCCAATAACTCCATGTGGCAGTCCCGTCCTTGATATTGACCGTGTTAGAAAGCATAGGAGATTTACACCCACTCGACGCTCAGTCCAACCACATAGCGCAGCGCTCGGTTGAGTATAGGGTTCCAGGTTAGGGGCGCGCTGTTTTCGTGGCGCATCCCCCCTTGCGTCGGCGTGCTGAGACCCCTCCACGACCACGTCTTCTACCAGGTATCTTCCACGTACTTACCCATACTAAGTTTTGAACTCTCAATTCCAACATAAGACACGGCAATGTACTTGCGCACCTATGTATCCCAGGCAGACAGATGCAGGCTCGCCGACAAGAGCCGGAAGCGCATCGAGAACGCGTTCATTCCGTAGATTCAAGGCTCAGGCACTTATGGAAGAAGCTGACAAATTGAGCAAAGAGGATAGTGTTATCGATGAGCTATTCGGTAAGCCAAGATGGGTTGCATAGGAAGAGTCCTCGTTGGGGAGTTGGTGAGTGTCCTTGGTAAAAAAGTAAAAGGGGAGAGGAGTACCGTTTGAAGGTGGAGAGTACTATTCGATTGCCAGACTCAGGAAGTGTTTGAGGATGACGGAAAAGACTGGCATAAAGTATGGTCAGTATTTGCACAGCCAGAAGGTGTTAGCACCATTACCACGTTCCGCGCGCGGTTCCACGTTAGAAACAATTGATTTTAAGCTAAATCGATGTCTATGAATCTTCTTATTCTATTGTTCAACACTGTGGGAAGGCTGCAGAGTGGGTTATTGGCTAATCCTGATAAGCTATCCACAAGATCTTCCGCTCTCCAATTAATTCCAGTGGCTGCTCTTCGACTTCATCAAGTACGATCGGAGAATCAACCAATTGCAATTCCAACGAGGACCTCAAACTACGACACAAGACCGAGCGAGCTGTATAATCAATGTAAGTAGAACCGGTCTCTTATCTTCTGGACTCGCCCCAATGTTACGTTGCGGCAAGCATGAGTGGCGATAGGCTCTATCCGGGAAAACTTCGAAGTCTTACAGGTAGATATAGAATCAGATTTGTTATACGGTGGCATCAGTGGGTCTGAAATCTCTTTATAACTCGTTAATCAAATCTTCTCCTCCCATGTTTTGCAAATACCGAATTATGCTATTCGTATTCGTTGACCCTCTGTCACCCAATCCATGGTTTTTCTGTCGAGACGTAGTTCTAGAGTGCAGAGCAACTTGAAACTTGGCCAAGCCAGTCCCGCGTATAAAGGCTGAATGCAATCGACTCATACATTGTACAGCTGATTGAGACAAAGTTCTGGGGAAGGAAATAATGGTAACAATAATCAGTGCTGCAAGTTGACAAGAAATGTTCGCGAAATAGTAGCAGATACCACACAAGAAAGTGTGTCTAAATAATCAGCAGGAAATTCTGCAGTAATATTATTCTCAACAATAAGCAGTCCCAGCACAAAGATCATGCGCCCAGACAGATACGGTCGATCCATATGCTATCACAATCATAGGTCCCAGTCTACCACTAATTCCTGCTTGGCGGGATGCGATCGTCGCTCTCTTCAGGAGTACTCATGATGGTAGAGCCGCGCAAAGCTCCGCGGAGGGGCATATCTAACCGCGGGAGGTGTGTCGGCATATTGAGCCAGATAGACAGCCATCTTGTCCTGACCGAACGGATTTGGTCCATCGTGTAGAAGGAAATCTTGCAGATCCCTATCGAGGTCCCTAAAGTAATGCCAGCGGTCCCGATGGTAATCTGGTATACGAAAGCCCTCAGAGCAGCGACCAATATGTAGCGCTTCTAAATCCCCAGAAGCTTTGATTTGGTTGAGAAAGTCGATCCACGGATATCCGTTCAACCAACAGCGTTCGAGTACGAGGTGTTTTAGCCTTGGCGAATTTGCGAGAAAGGAGAGAAGCTCGTTACATATTACCCCAACCCTTTCGAGAACGAGAATTCGCAGCTTCGGAAACTGACAGCCGCCTAGTGTGAAGCGGAATAATTTATCACTACTAGCATGTCGGAAGCGGAGAGCCAAGTACTCAAGGTTCACAGCCTGCGCTAGGAATCTGACCAAACTTCCTTTCTCTTGCACAATCCGGCCGCCGTGCTGGGACATTTCATCGATGTCGAGACGCAATTTGATCAGATTGGCCATGAAAACCGACACTTGGAACGTGAAGCAACTCGGCTCGTCAAAGCGTTCAATGGGGATCTTGAAGAATCCTTCATACAGATGGGTGGGCTCCATAACGAGTTCCTTAATCTTCCGCGTGCCTGCTGGAGGGATTGTGAAAATCGCGCGTGCGATATCGGGACTTCGCGAGGTCTCAAGGCTCTGTAAAGGAGTGAGCCTGAACAAGGCGTGCATTTCTCTGGGTAAATGACATGTCTCCCATCGGCAGTACTTGGCCAGCTCGAGGTCAGTCAGTCTCTTGAAGCGAGTTCGATAAGGATCCGTTGGAGCAGCTCATCGATCCTGCTCCAGGACGATTTATTCCCAGCCCTCTCCTGAAGGCTGCAATATTCTTTGTAGCCCATGTCCATGTGCTCATCAAATTTAGGATGCTTTGGGATTGCCTGACGTCTTCTGTTGCAATGCACGAAATTCTTGTAACGTTGTCGAATTAGCTTAGGATATCTGAGCGGACACAGGACTACACTCTTGATCGAATTCCGGAACCTTTTCAGAGCAAGCGCTGCATGTTCTTGGTCGAGAGAGTCGCACGAGATGAATATGGAGTCGAAGAGGAAAGGGACGGACACCATCCCTAGTCGCTTGCATGTCTGTCGGAGATGCTTTAACTCTGGCTTCGAGAGATGCTGTAAGACCATGTCGAGAAGTTCGACGGGTAAATCCATGACTTATTCTCTCGAATGGATCAATCGATGCTTTCTCAAGAAGCTGATGGTCAAATAGTATAGCCAGAGGCTATGCAATTCGAATTTCTGCTCAGTGACTGTCTGGGTAGTCCTGGAAGTAGACGAACAGCAGATGGTTCGGAGAAAAATAATGCAAGATACCACCTGATTTTATATGAAAGCTAAGTGAATGATGTACACACTGTGCATGTGTGTTGTTGAACAATGCCCATTGTCAACATGAGTGTTCAGGGACAAAGCCGAAATTCCGTGTCGAGGAGTAATTCCATCCAATGGTTTCTGAATCTGAGACTTGGACTCGAGCGGCTCAGCGGACGCAATAGAGCAAATACAGGAAGACCACTTTCTATCGCTCTTCGCTCCCGTCGACCTGTGACCCGGGTGAAGATTCTCGGCCTAAGGTCTTTTGTGGTGATGCGGTTCCGGGTTCTCAACTTAGAACAAACGTGGCCCGTGAGCAAATTGTTCTTGTTGGCATACGGCTTACCAAGACAGGCTGCTGGAGGGACTTAATCTTACGATCTTTCGATGGGGACCTCGTCCAGGATCTCGAATGAGAGCGTAGACAAGCATAGAGGTAATAAGAAGAATCCTAAATGTCCGGTACTTGATTCAATTTGAAGCAGCCTGGGAGATTTAGAGACATCATCTTAGTCCTCACCTCTAGGGTCTCCGATGAGGGCTGCATACTCGTTCTCATCGAAGTATCGGTGGATATCTATCGACCTGGCTCTTGCTACCGTCTCTTCGGCTTGCTTCGAGAAAAAGTCGATTGTGATTCTTTGATGTAGCACTTAGAAGCTCTCACGCTTGATAGTCAGTACATACAATCTAAATCGGAGGGATACGCTAGCGCAGGCACAGGACCAATCGTCAAATAGGTACAGACAGCGAGCGAAAGTGCTTATGATTGTGTGTCTCGTGCGCGACGAACAACGATTGAAGGGGGTTTGCCTATAACGCGAACGGCGGTACTTGCTAGGATCTGTCAACCAGGGGGAGAGTGTGCCGCAAACTATTAGGGTGTTACACACGGTCGCCTAGGATTCTGCCATTGCCGATACTACAATCGGAGATGGGAATTGCGGGGTTGTTGCGAAAATCCGATGTCTGTGGACCGGTTATGGCATTTTGCCCGGAGAAGTCATCTGTTGTCTAATATAAGTGTCTAGGGATAGGAACAGGCTTCTGCGTCGCTGATTTCGAAGACTGTTCTTTCGCGGTACAGTTTTGATCAGTGAATCACACGGCCAGCCCTTCATTGTACTCTCTAGGGGTGTTTGTCGGCCCGAGGTGGGGTATCCACTTTTACCCGTGTACCCGAAGTCACATCCTTTCCAATAAACTGCGTGTTCCTGTTATCGTGATCGTGTTGCATCAGGTATTCACTAGCCGACGATTTCTCCTTGACAATGTCGATCCTCCTGCGGAACTGCTCTTCGCTTTCAAATGCCTGCTGGTTCTGATCTTCAGTCCACAGATTTCTGACAATCAGAAGCCGCTCCAAGTGATTGGTCCAGTAGCTCCCGAACTCGAAGCTTCCCTGCTGCTCGGCCATCTTTGGGATCACGACCTCCGGTATTGTGACTGTGACGGCCTTTGCTTCCTTCTTGATAGTACCGCGGTTGAATAGTGAGCCAGCCCATCCGCTCCAGCTTTCGACATCTATGGGTGTGTACGTCTTGACCCAAGAGTGACCTTGTCCGTCTCCAGTGGAGACGCGCTTGAGACCTTCAAGAGCGGGACATGTGTAGCTCTGCGCTTGTTGCGCATGGAAGACAACAGGGTGGATGTACTCGCTCGTGTCCGACTTCCCAGGGTAGCGACCTGGCGTACGCACCACTTCCCCAGATATATAATTCATCAGTCCCTTGAAGTCCTTTTGGTAAGGACCAATCCCCCACTTATAATTTGCCTCACTAAGCTTTGGATCCATTCTCTGGGCTGCCTTATGTCGGACCGTGAGTTTTTCGAGTGCGTTGAAGTAATCGGACATGATATGGGAAAGCACCTTCTCCTCGAAGCGCAGAAAGGGTCGGCATCGATCAACCATCCAAGCGAAGGTTGTGTTACCCATTGTTTCAAGGTCTCCCTTAGAATTAGTCTTGAGCCCGTCGTCACTGCCACCACCGATATTGACGTGCACGCCTGCAAACCAGCACTGCACTAGATTCGTACTCTTGTTGCTATCAGGCACGTTCCACATCGTGGGACTGAAGGGCTTGCGGCGCTCGTCGAGAGCAAGTGCCTGGAACGCATTCTGGATCTCTAAGCGAAATCCGATCAGACTACTTCTGAAAAAAACCGATCATCCTGGAGTTCTCACCTGGATGTAAGTCGGTATTGTGAAAAGCATATGGCTTGTTCCATTTGCTAACTTCAATAGACCTGTTTTCTGGATAACCCAACGAGCCTACTGTATCAAAAACTCCAACTATCTTGATGTCGACCGACTTATGGCAATACGACAACCACCAGTATCCTGTCCCTTTCGGAAATCTATACGGCGTATTCTTACGATTTCTTGGAGCAATCGTCATCCAATCTTCCTCCTCCAGATCCTTCCCAGCTTTGTCGGCGACTGCGTTGTTCAGCTTTCCCCAGGGGGTTTCTCATATCCAAATCGTAGGGTCTTTTGCTTTGTACGCGCTGTAAATTTCCCAGAACCGAGACATTTGGATGTCTTGACAGATCCCAACTCACGCTACGAGCCCAGCCGTGGCGCGCGCAGTGTAGGCACCACGAGAAAAGCCGAAGATGAAAATTTCGTCGCCAGGGTTGTAGTTGTTGGCAAGGAAATTGTAGGCTTCACATACATTCTCGTCAAGACCGGACCCGAAGTAGCCCATTGCGCTTAGTTCAAGTACCCACATTTTCCTTTTATGCAACGCTCCCAACGATGCTTCCATGTCTTAGGGCTTGCAAGGTCAGGTAAATGAAGGAAGCACCAGCAACTTCATTCAAGGATGATAAGGAAACTCATCATGTGAGAAGTCGGTAGATGAAAGCAGCAATTATCGGTGGATTGTTCGCCGGAGACGAAGCTCTCATATAAAGGTAGTACAAAGGATTATCACTGACAGATAGCGAAGGATAGAGTCTCTTACCGGCGAAAGCTTTGTCTAGCACGTCTGCTGTCGCCACGCCTGCGTCATAGTAAACTATCTGAGGTGCAGCTTGATTGTGCTCATCGATATAAGTCTTCGATATGGCGTGCGATATTTTAGCGATGTTGGAGGGCACCTCATGGGTTGCATGATTGGAAGCCTGCCAAGTGCCGTCACAGCAGACGACAAGTCTTTTGCCTACAGGTGTAGCGCCCCCAGACACCACCCTTTGGGGGGCTGTAGCTTTGCTGCGCTGCCATTACCAGCGATGTGTATCTTCGCAGTGTAGAGATATGTCGCAGAGATTGCAACTAAATACTAGGCTTAAAGAGACAAAATCGAAAGCTTGAAAATCAGGGACTGCAGGAAAGAGAGAAAGAGAAAGAGAGAGAGTAGATTTGAAAGGAAGGCCGGAGATCAGAGCCTAGATGTCGCTCTCCTACCGCCATTGTCGGATCCGTGTAAGATCCGGTCGCGATTCAGAAGTAGGTTGATGAGAAATCGAGCTCAGCTATGTTGTGGTAGATGTGGCGTGCCAATTTTATCGAGAAGGGCAAAGCCTCATGCATGCAAGCGATTCGTGATAGTGACAGCGGAGCATGGATGGCCTAGAGCTAATATCATGGGGCGTCACCGCCATTTAATAATGAGCTTTCAATCGAGATACGACGAGGGGGTAGATACGTGGACGATCTCTAGCTGATGGTCTTTCGGCAATCTCAAATTGGTAGAGACTATCATCGTGGTTATAGTGGTTAGATAATCCTCCAAAGGATCATCAGAATCGCTATAAAGTCGACTACTACCCCTGATCAAGCGAACGGGCTGAATGCAAACGAGTGCAACAAGAACGGATGCAGGGTGGATGGTCAACATACTGAGTACCAAAGAAGGTAGCAAACACAAGGTCTCTCATTTCTGTCGTCGTTTGGTACTTAAACTTCTCTGTAGGTCTCTGTTGTATTCCATTTTGCTACGACGGACGCTTCAAAATGGCGAGAACGTTGCAATGCCCAGACAATACCTTTCGGTAACTCTTTAAGGCTCGATCTGTAAAGCTTGCATATTTGAGGCTCGAAAAGTAAGCCGCGCTGGTGATCCTACTGAAGCGACACTCACTGTAATATGAAGCCGTTTCTTGGGCTATGAGTCCGGCTGGAGTCCTCGTATTTGATGTACATTAGCAGTCCTACTCTGTCAGCATGACGTTCGGATTGTTGTCGCAAATAGGAGGCGGGACGTTCTTGAAGCCCTTGATTCCCATTTGCAGCTGATGCTTATCCGCCGATTGCGATTCCGCCGCATTCAAAGTTAACTCTAGCCTCAATGCTTTCTCTTGGTCTGCGGTACGATTTGTCGAAAGCAGCGTCAGGTACTGTTGCATCCACTGTCTCTGACTGCGCGGCACGCAGTAGGCCTGCGATCCCGCCTCAAGGCATTTCTTCAATTGGGACATACCGGCAATGATTTCCGGACCCAGGTCACTTGGGATCTGTGTAGAATCAGGGCCGTGGGGATAGGAGGCTGTACGTGCCTCCGGGTTTGCAGGATAGATCAAGTATGGAACGCTGGAACAAAAGCCATCGATGTGTTCAGCTATCAAGTGCTCTGCGTGCTCCTGCTCCATTGAGAGAGAGGAGGCGGTATCTGGGCAGCAGGTCAAGGATCTTAACAAAGCCACCACTCTCGATATAATAGTCAGCATAAGGACTTGGCCCATGCGCCACGAGTTGCACATGGTGGCTTGTGTAGTATCGCAGAAGACGTCGATCCGATGTGGATATAGTGTTTGAAGGGTTGGGTTGTGGCTCTGGTGTAGAGGATGTGACTGGCAGGGGCGTCTTCGCGGTTTTAGAGAAGCCCACTGTGAAGCCTTCTGATGCTCCCGCTTAGCATCCATCAACAGGGTGTATGCTTCCGCAATAAGAATCGAGCCCTTATATATACCGCCGAAGAGCGTTTTCTCCCTCGCACGGATCCCCGGAAAACCCTCAAGCATGTCGCATAGTGTGAAAAAGTCAGAGTGTCCTTGAGGGTCCGCATGAACAAATTCTTGGGAGGTACGTTCGTTAGCGACCCGCAGGAAGTCCTCCATCAGCTCAATATTCCCGGTGAGTACGCAGTCGTAGACCTAATCGTGCCATTAGCACGATAGATGTGGCATATCAAATCTCTGCCTCTTACTACTTCAGCCCGTGTGAACATGAGGAGCTCTTGAGATAGCCGTGATTGGAACGAGTGCTTTGACCGAGATTTGATAACAGCCACTGCGCCATCGCGGTGACGTCGTGTCGCACAAGACTCAAGCGCCAGCGATCTCGAATGCTACAGTGTTTCAGTACTTTCCAGGACCCTGGAGGCCAAACAAGTGACCGACCTCAAATGTACCAAGCATGTTGATTGCCATCAAGAACGGGTCAGACTCGACTATTTGAGGGTCATTGGCGGCTTCCCTCAGTAGCCGGAGGCATTCAGCATATTTTGAGAGGGCATAGGGCTTGAAACGAGAGTGCTGAGGATGAAGCGAAGTAAAGCTTGCGGAAAGTGCCATAGTTGCCAACGACAGAATCGACGTAGGCATCTCGCGGCTGTAGATGTTGGGAAGATCATCGATGTAATATCCCAGCAATAGAGGGTGGACGTTGATGAAGAAGTAGCAGGTTGCTTGCTGGTCAAGGTCCGGTGACAGCGTAGATAGCAGTGATAGCTCGGAGTATTCTTGCCAGAGATCTTCTCTGCGTACGCCCACTGCCTGTGACCTCCTTGCGCTTAGGTTTTTCCCCCGGCGACGGTTGGCATGGTCTTTCCATACCAGTTCTCTTCGCTCGCGAAAGATATCATAGCCGGTGCAGTCGATCTTGGACTTGGTACATCGAAGACATCCAGGCTTCTCCCCACCGCACTGAAGCACGGGTTTAATGGTGAACCTTTTCATGACGCGGAGATATTGTGGTTCAACCTACCATCAATTTCCGAGCCCGGCATTCTCTGCAGCCCTTACTTGGGCCACGATTGACCATATTGTTCTAATATCGCTGCTGCGAATACTTTGCCCTTCTGCGGCGAGGATGGATGCTGATGCGAGACGTAAGTGAAATTGGGCGATCTAGGACCTTCCATCATTCGACTTTTCTGCTGGCTCACTGCTTTGAATACTTTCTTGGGAGGTGCCAGATGCACAGAGTGCAGGCACATTTGTGGGACTGATGTCAGGTTGCATCAAAATTAGAGCCGCAATATTGGCGACACCAATGAGATTCGCGATCCGTGAGCTTGTGCTCAGCACGCCAATCGCAAAACTCGATGGATCTGGTCTAGCTCTAACGGTTCATGGGGGCTAAATTTCGACTTCCGACGTTGTGCTGTGAAGATCGGGGTTGCGCCTTGCAGGAATTAAGTGAGTCAGCGAAGGTTGAATGGAGGGTCGAGGACCATCGCAGTATATATCAGTGGCTCGCTTCAAGCATCCCGAGCTGCCGGGAGGCTGCAAATGTATCTGCTAGCAAGTCGTTGGGCTCTTGATGTCTCCGATGCTGAACTTCCCTTGCGCTTACAGATCCCCAGGCCCAGTTCATGCCAGGACGATTGGAAATGACCATGGGAGGGTTGATATAATTGCATCATATGGTTTTTGACGTAATCAGCCACGGGGGTTCTGATTGTTGCTTTGATGAGGCAGAGTATCTATTGACTCCAGGTTATGACGATGAGAACCCTAACATTTTATCTCCAAATGTGTCGCTCGTCTTACGTATCACCTCGATCAATCTTCGAACTGACGGGACGCCTAGTCGTAGCATACATCCGACACACAGCATATAGCTCAATTGCTATGGTACTCATTACCCGATGCATATCTCTCTGTCATCAGCTCTGATAGCGAGGTGTCTCCGTAACATGATCAGTGGACAGCAACTGGTAGATGTTGTTGGATTTCCATATGCAGGGTGGCACCTAGGATCCAGTGATTGACGCAAACCACGCAAGTCGCCATCCGCGCGAGTATCATATTGGCCGTTGCAATATTCGATCTGCAACATCCTTCTCCCTGGCTTCTAGCGGGGTTCCATGAGTTTCATGCTTACTCTCGCAACACAATCACCAGAAGCAGCCTAGTGTACTCCTTGGGCCCAGCATGAGAATCACAGAGACTCGATAGCGCTCCTATAGTGTTCAGCTCAGAATACAATCCTTCTCCACAATTATGAGAGTAACATGAATATAAAGAGACGACTTCCCTGGCAACAGTCTTTTACACAGTACCTTTGTGTTCTATCTTCAACACTAAGCCCGCTTCTATTGAACACTTCTCCTCAACACTTACACCCCACCTATATATTGAGTCTCCTTGACTCTCATCATCTTACCATTCATATCGCCATCTATCGGTACTGACAGTGACCCCAAAAGAGCGCAAGCATGGACCAGATCTCAAGGTTCAATGTCATCCATCGATACGAGAAGCGTGCTCTTCTCATCGCCATCAACTGCGTGGGCAGCCTAGCGATCTTCTTCTTCGGTTATGACCAAGGCATGATGGGCAGTGTCAATGTCTCCATCGACTATGTCGTCAACGTCATGAAGTTCGGCCACGTGATCCCAGGAACTACTCAAACAAAGACTGACAATAGTCTTCTCGAAGGCGGAATTGTAAGCCGTGTCCGTCACCACCTACTATTTCAATACTGACAAAGACAGAACTCGGTTTACTACCTCGGATGTCTAGTAGGCTGCCTCCTCGGCGGCTGGATCGCAGAAAAGATAGGCCGTATCAAGGTTATTGGTCTTGGGACGTTCGTCGCCGTCATAGGCGCAAGCCTGCAGTGCTCCGCCCAAAATGCAGACTGGATGATATGTGGTACAGTTGGACTGAATCAAGGACCGAAAGCATTGGCTAATGAAACACAGCTCGTCTCGTCAACGGCATGGGTACAGGGATGCTTAACGTCATAGTTCCGGTTTGGGTGAGCTTCTGTACTGGCCTCGTCTGCAAGGAATCTGACCCAGTGGGAAATAGTCAACCGAGACCGCCCCACACACATCCCGTGGTCAGTTCGTGTCCATCGAGTTCTTCTTGAACATCTTCGGCGTCGTCGTTGCGTACTGGCTTGGCTTGTGAGTAATTTCCCGCTCGGATTTTGGGCGAACGCTGGCTGACATTTGGAAGTGGATGCTCTTACATTGGTGGCGGATACAGTCCATTTGTTTGGCGTTTTCCGATTGCGTTTCAAATCATCCCACTGCTGCTCCTCTTCGTGGTGGTATGGTTCTTTCCCGAGTCTCCACGGTGGCTGGTGAAGGTTGGCCGAGAGGATGAAGCTCGTTACATTCTTGGAAGGCTACGTGGGGAAGACAGCACAGGGCTTGCCGAAGCTGAGTTCCAAGATATTCGGAACGTTGCCGAGATGGAGAGGAAAGCAGATAGCTCAAGCAGTTACTTCCAGATGTTTTGGGACATCATGCCCAAGGCTATCGGAGGTGGCTCCTCTGGGCCACTCCACATAGGTCGGAGGGTGCAACTCGTCATCTGGCTCCAAATACTCCAAGAATGGATCGGTATTGCTGGAGTAACAATCTGTAAGAGTTATCTCCTAGCAATCGTGCCAGATAGGACTGACCTACGATAATTCAGATGCGAACAACATCTTCGGCCAGGCAGGCTATTCGGGTCAGAAGGCACGTTGGCTGGCTGGAGTGAACGATATTACTTACATGGTAAAGATTTGCTGCTCGATGGTCCTAGGCGATAGACGCTGATTGGTTTGCAGTTCTCGACGTTGTTCGCAATTTTCACCCTCGACCGTCTCGGGCGCCGGAAATCCCTTTACTTGGGCTCAATAGTGATGGGCATCTCCATGTTCCTGTCGGGAGGGCTTTCAAGAGCGGCCATCAACAAAAAGGAGCACGCAGCGCAGTACGGCGCCGCGGCTGCCTCCTTTACCTTCATTTTCACCATGGGATTCGGTGCTACCTGGCTTACTATTCCATGGCTATACCCCGCCGAGATCTTTCCGTTGCAGGTCAGAGCCAAGGGCAATGCCTGGGGAGTGGTTGGATGGTCGGTCGGTAATGGCTGGACGGTAAGCTCAAGCGGCCATTAAAGAAAGCAAGTAATTGACACGTCCGCTAGGTCCTCTTACTACCTATCATGTTCCAGAGGCTAGGGGAGAAGGTCTTCTACATCTTCGGCGCCGTCAACATTCTGACTCTTCCCATCGTCTGGGCATTTTATCCAGAATCGAATCAGCGAACTCTAGAGGAGATGGATCTTCTCTTTGCCAGCCCATCGTGGTGGAACTGGGAAGCCGAAAAAAACTTTGGATTGCTGAAGGCTCAGAACCCCGAGCTTGCGCAAGCTGGTCGTCGTCGCAATAGTGTCATCGACAACGAGATAGGTCTCAAGCATCGAAATGGCCGCGGTCCAAGTCTCGCTCCCCAAGGCCTTGACCATGATCTGGCGGAGTCTCAGGGACAGATTGTGGAGCACAAGCGTTGACAATGATACTGGAACAGGCTTCGACTACCCTTCATTCAATACCGGGTCCAAAAGCTGGCTTTTCAATTATGCAAGCCGTGGGGTAATCTCATGGAGTGTATCGAGCGTTGATGCGGATTTTGGGTTGAGGACTTGGAGGGGGATACTATTCTTATGCTTTTGGCCAGAATATCTGGCGCGCTGCGACTGTAAGAAGAATGTTAGGAGAAGATACTTTAGACTTCTCTACATAGCAGATATTATTCAATCTATACTCTAGTATCTTTTGCATATAGCGATATTATCATTAGACTTATTATTAAACAGATAGTATTTTTTGCAATACTATCACAAGAATTTCTAACAAGATTTTACTTCTTAATAAGTTAAGTTAAGTTACTAGTATTTCTAGACAAAGCTTAGAGTTAATTTAAGACTTATAATATCTAATATTTAAATATCTATTTATTAAATTTTCTAATTAATTGTATCTAAATTTAATTTACTAATAGTATAGAATAAAATATATAATTATTCTAAAACTATTTTAGACTATAAAGTATTAAATAATTAAGAATTTATTATTATAATAATAGAATTTTATTTATAATTTAAATTAGTTAGAAGTAAACTAATTATATTAAATTAAATTTTTAAGTTTAAATTAAATATTTAACTTAAATTTTAACAATCTATATTAATTTAATTCGAAAGTCTTAATAATTTAATTTCTAAAATTAAATTTTAATTTAAAAGAATTATTTTAAATTATTGTTAAAATATTAGATCTAATTTAACTTAAAAGATTAATCTAAATATCTAGATAAACAATCTAATTTATTAATAATATTATAGACGTTTAGATTAAGATTAAGAGCGATCGATACTAGAACTTGAAGATTTTCGCAATCTAGCGAAAAGCTCTACTCGATTGCGTCTTTGCTAGTATCTTAATTGCGCTTGTTATTTTTGATTCTTTTGTCAAAGTATTTATTCTTTAGTCTTTAACTTCTTTAGATTATTATTAAAGTAATTTGAAACAATAATACAATATTATAATTACTATAGAATATTAATATTTTTAAGCTTAATAATTGCAAACGCTCTCGCATCTCTCTATTTTTTATAAAAATTAATATAAGAGCAAATCTTATTACTTCTTTTGTTTATTTTTAAGCATTTATTTAATAAACTTTACAAGCAACTTTTAATATCGTTTTCGATATTAAGATATATTAACAAAAACTTGTATTATAATCGATTACAATTGTTTAAACACAATACAAAATTCGCAATTTATTATTTGTTTTTATTTAAATTATTAATTACAAAATTATAGACAAAAGCTAATTACTATTAGTTAATAAAAAAAAAAAATAGTAATTAGCGTTGTATTACTTATTTTTGTTTGCAATATATTTACTATAAACTTAGTATTAAATTCTATTTTCTAATTATTGCTTATCGCAAAATCTTATTTATTAAATTTTTATATATATTTTACTATTTTGTTCTACAAATTTAAGCTAGTTTTTGCGATCTTAGTTGTAGACAAATTTGGTTTTTTAAATATAATAAAATGTTTGCAATACAAGTTTAAACAATAATTTAATTATTAATTACAAAATTTGTAATTAAACGCTAATTATTATTAGTTAATTACAAAAATAATAATAGTAATTAATATTATATTATTTATTTTTATTTATAGCGCATTTGTTTAATTTGTTAATATTATATTATATATTATTCTTTAATAAACGCAATGCTATTATAAGTACAATTATTTATAAGATATTTATTAGTAAATTAATTAAATATTTGTTAGCATAATTTATACAAATTTTAAGAACAATATTTTTAAATTCTTTGTTGCAAACTTTTATTCTAAAGAATTAAATTAATTCGAAGCAATTTTTTTTATCTTTTTAACAATTCTTTTTAGTTATATTGCGTTATTTACTTAATAAATATTATATTTAATTAGAAACATTTTGTTGTTATTATTGTCGATTATATATAGTTTTATTAATAATATTTTTAATAAAAGACTTCAATTTAGTGTACAACTAGCACTTATATTAACTCGATCTATTTATAATATTTTGTTTTTATTCTCTTTATCTTCTCTTTTTACAATTGTATTTTTATTTATTATTATTATTATTATTATTATCTTTATAAGTCTATATATAACGCTTATATATAATTTAATATAGTTGTACTTGTTACTAATAATAAATACAAGATTTACAAGATTGCTAAAGTAACTTTTGTAAACTTGAAATTCGTAATATTAAACTAACATATATATCGAAATATTAAAACAATTATCTTTATTACTATTTTATTATTGTTCTTTTTTATCTTTTTTCGCAATTAACAACAATATTTGTTTTACTCTTTAAATTTCTTTATATTTTACGTAATTATAAGCATATTAGCTTGTATTACGCAAACAATCTATATTAATTTCGTTTTTTTAAGAAAAGTTGTAAATTCTCTTCTAAAGAACTTATATTTAAAAAAAAATTAATTATATATTTAACAAATCGATTTAAACAATCTTCTAACAAGTTAAACTTATATTAAGATTATCTCGTAACTTATTGTAATCTATAGACAAACTTAGAAATATTTAAAAGATAAAGATTTCGCAATACTAATTAAAGCAAAATAAAATAAAAGAGAAAAACAAACTAAAAAAATAATAAAGTACATAATAGTCTTTTATAATAGAGCGAGATAAAACGTTTTTAATTCTATTAATACTAGTAAGTCTTGTTAGTTTTGTAATTATTTTAGACAATTAATTTATTATAATATTTATAATATAGTTTAGCTTCTTTAACAATTAAATTTAGTAATAAATTAAATATTGCAAAATTGTTACGAGCTATGTACTTAGTTCTACTAACTATGGCGCAAAGCTCTTCACAATATGTAGAGCACAATTTGTCAAGAAAGTATTATGTGACTAGATCAATAAATCAATGAAATCAACGATATCGATTCACTAAGATCACTAATTTAGAGAATCAATGAATCATTAAAATTAGAAGCACTAATTCATCGATTTAATTAATTTATCATATATATAACTTCTAAACGCGATATCTTTATGAATTGTGTTTAACTTATCTATTAAGTTACTCTCTATCATAGATACAAGCTACAAACTCTTGTTATCAAATGATTGCTTACATTGTCTAAAGACGTCTATAAATCTTTTTAAAAGTATTAATCTATTTTAATACTTTAGTCGCCTAGATAGTAGCGTAACACTTTGAACATTCTAAGAATATCTATATTAAATTAACGCGTCTCTACTCTAAGCATTAGCTCATTAGCATTACGTCGATCATCGATCATGAAAGACGACAAAATCAAAATCAATAAACTTGATATCTATTATAAAGATCGTATTAACTTGAAGAACTAACTTATACAAATAAATATTTATTTTATCTTCTATCTTGTTCTAGCAAATTAAAAGACGATTTTCGCATTAACATTTTTTAGAGAGAAAGTCTAACATTAACTCAAGTCAAACTTACGAAAATACTTAAAAAAATAATAGCGAAAACTCTTGTACAATGTTTACAAACTTCAATAACTTCAAAAAAGAACTTCGAAGAATCTTTGAAATATTTAACGAAAAACAAATCGTAAAAAAAATAATTTAGCATCTAATTTAACGAATCTTTGCAACAAACTACGTAATTAAATTTCAAAAATATATTAATTTAATTAAATAAGACGATGTCGCATTTATAACAATGTTTCGACAAAATCTTAAAAACAATTTAAAGAACAAGATTATACGTAATGAAAAATTTTTTAACAATATATTCGATTTTATTGAAGTAGTTATCAATTTTGACGACAAGTTATACGAAAGAATTATGAAAAAAAAATACGATTAATTTCGAGAAAAGACAAGAATCTTCTTTAAACTAACGATTAAATATTAGCAAAAAAAATTTCGTTTTAACTAAAAATATAATAATCTTAATTATTGTAAATTTGTATTTATAAAATTGAATTTTATTTAACAACGTAAAGAGAAAAACTTTAAAAAAAAACAAGATAACAAATTTTAAAAAACGTGTTATTTATGTGACAAATTAAATCACTTCGTAAGAGATTATTAATTATAAAACTTAATAAATCGTTAATAGATTAATGCTATATTAAGAGAGATACTTAATAGCTAAAAAGACATTAAAGAGCAAATTGACACAAAGACGAACATCTTCGAAACTAGATCAAACGACGACTACTATTTAATAAAAAACTTAAAGTAATTATAGAAAGTTCTAAATAAAATATTATTAAATAAGACATTCACATTTACGCAAGAAGTTAATTAAATATTTAATAAAATTATAAAAGCGAAACGATTAAGAACGTTATATTCTTATTTAGTAACAAACTTAAACGACGAATATAATTAAAAGAACTTTTATAAATGTCTAGATAACATTACGAAACATCTTAAGACTTTAGTTAATTTATCGAAAAAACGACAAATAAATTAAATCGTAAATAAATGCGAGAAAGCGCTAGAAAGCGACGCCATTATAAAAAGAGAAATTCTTGATAAAATCGAATAATAACTAAGCAATGTAAGTTTATTTTAAAAGAAAATAAAGAAAGCAAAGAAATACGCAACACTTAGTTAAACAAAATGTTATAACGACTTATGCTAAACTTATCTAGAAGACAAAGAAGAAATCAATTGATTCTCTAAAAAGTTAAAATTATTAATTTAACATAGAAAGAAAGTTTAGCGCAAGTAGACGTTCGAAGCAAAAATCGCAACACAAGAACAAGAAAAAGTTCAAATTTTTTAATAAAGAGCATACTAAAGAAATGCAATATATTAGCTTAATAATAGCAACTAAACTTAACAATATACGTACAATATTTTATTACATTAATTAAGATTAATAATCGTTAATTTATCGCAATGATCGATTCTAATGCGACAAGTAATTTTATGGTCAAAGCTTTTATTAAGAGAGAAGAATACTTTACTTAAAAGAAGTCTAACGTATACAATTTAATAATTGTAGATAGAAATTTATTACTCAATAAGAATGAAAAAGTAAATAGAGAAACGAAACTATTATCGATAGCTATTTAGCAACATTACGAGAAACTAATTTTTAATATAGTAGAAATAATCATTTACGATATCGTTCTAAAAATGTCTTGATTGAAGCAACACAATTTAAAAGTCGACTAAAATATACGAATACTTAGATTCGCGCAATGTGATTTCGTAATTCACATTTAATCTACGCATTAATAACGTTCAATAATAGATAAAAGAACAAATTGAAAACTAATCGCAAACAACAAATTTGCATTTTTGAAAAAAAACGATTTAATAAAGTTTAATTTGATAAACATTAATAAAAATTAATTAAGTTATAAAATCAAAATAAGTAAAGAAAATTACAAATCTTCTAGAAGTCTTAGACTATCTAGTATAACGAAGAAATCGCTAAAGTACGTATTACGAATATATAACAATTGGGAGCATCTATTTTAAGAAGAAGAAACAACAAAGATTCTCTCTAAACATTAATCGTAAAATTACGAAATTAGACTTGAATTAAGCAAGCAATTTATATTTGAACTTATATATACTTTATTTAAAAAAAAGCTCAAAGTACTTCGCAAATATTTAGCAAAAAACGAAAAAAAAAAATTTATTAAAAAATTCTAATTATAGACAAAATATCTAATTCTCTTTGTATTAAAGAAGAATGAAATTCTTCGTTTATGTGTTAATTATTAAAAGCTAAATAATATTACGATTAAGAACTAATATTTACTATCTAATATTAGCGAGCTTTAAAATCGACTATTTGAAGTAAAGTATTTTATTAAATTGAACTTACGAGAAGCGTATAATCAAATTAAGATAAAAATAAAAAAAGAGTAAAAGATAGCTTTTCGTATATAATATAAATTATATAAATACATAATAATGTCGTTCGAACTCACGAACGTTTCGACAACGTATTAGAAAATAATTAATAATATACTACGACAATATTTGAATCAATTTATTATAATATACTTTAACGACATCATAATTTATTTAAAAATCTTAAAAGAATATATTAATTATATCTTTAAAGTATTAAAATGTTTAAACATAAGAAACTTATATCTTAAATTAAAGAAATGCGAATTTTATTAAAAAAAAATTGATTTTCTTAAATTTGTCGTTAAACGACATAAAGTACGTATAAATTTTAAGAAGCTACAAACAATTAAAAAATAAAAATTATTAATAAATGTTAAAAAAATATAATTCTTTTTAAATTTTATAAATTACAATAAGAAGTTTATTAAAAACTATTTAGTAAACGCGATATTATTAACGAACTTTACGAAAAAGAATACGTCATAAATATAGAAACTTATAAAAGAGAAATTATTTTAAAATCTTAAACTAGAATGCTTAAAAAAACTAATACTAAAAATATATAATTCGCAATTATTAAGCAAAATTGAAATTAACGCATTAAATCTAGTTATCGATGCATACTTTAATTAGAGACATAAAGATATATAACATCTAATGACATATCTTTTAAAAAAACTTTTGTTAATCGAACAAAACTATAATGTTCACAATAAAAAACTACTCGCTATAGTAGTCTTCTTAGAATCATGAAAAATATACATAAAAAAATTATTAAAACTTATAATTCTTACAAATTATAAAAATTTTATACATTTCATTATTATTAAGCAACTTAACAAAAAACAAATGCGATAATTAAAAAAACTTAGATAATACAAGTTTAAAATATAGTATATCTTAGACAAAAATAATAATAAAGTAGACGCACTTAATAAAAGAAATAATTATATAGAAACGAAAAAATCGTTTAATTATAATATACTTAAAATTAACGAAAACGAATTATTATTAGCAAACAAATACAAGCTAAATGTAACACTACAAATATTTCAAAATAATATAAAAAAGTTTTTAATAAAAAAAGAAAAACTTCAAATATTTATTAATAAAATCGACAAATATATAAAAGAGCATTATGATAAATTATTACAAAAGCACTTAAAAGTAACAAAAACTCTTTAGTTTTTACGCTAGCATTGTTAGTTTTTATAAATAAGACAAATTGTTAAGATATATATTAAACGATACTTTAATTATTAGTAAAACAAACATAATACGCATGCGAATTATGACGAAATTTAATATTAAAAATTATTTAAATTGTTATAGAATAAAGTTACGATAAACTTTATTATTAAGTTATTAAAGTTGACAAATTTAACAATTAAAAATAGATATAATTTAATACTAATAATAATTAATAAATTTATTAAGTACTTATATATTATTGCATGCAAAGAGAAGTTTATTGCAAAACAACTAAAATACATTATATTAAATCGACTTATATAATATTACAATATATTTAAGAGATTAATTAGTAATAAAGATAAGCTCTTTACGTCTAATTATTAAAAGACGCTTCTCTTAATGTTAAATACAAGACTTCGAATATTTATTATCTATTACTTAATTACGAATAATTAAATAAAAAGAACGAATTAAAGTTTTAAGCAATATTTAAAATATTATATTAACAATATTTATAGTAATTAAGTATTATTTTTATTTATAGCACAATTAACACTTAATACAAAGATTTCGAATATCATTAAAATAACTTTATTCTTCGCTAATTATAGCAAAAAATTAAATCTCTTTAAAAAAAAGCGTACGCATTTGTCTACGCAATTAGTTATCGAAAGAGTAACGACATTAAAAAAGATATATAACAATATCTTAAAAATGTAAAAAAGATTAATCAAGTATTAAAACAAAAAACGAAAAATAACATTTTAGCTAAAAGAGAGAAATAAAATATATCTTTTTATAAAAAATCTTAAAACAAGGAAGTTAAATAAGAAATTAAATTATGTTAAAGTTAAATTGTTTTTTGTTAAAAAAATTAAAAAATTAATTAATTACGAACTCGATTTATCTTAAAACGTTAAAATATTTCTAGTATTTTATATCTTATTGTTGAAGTTAACAAATCTAATTACGTCTTTATAAGATATCTTTTATTTTTATTTACAAAAAAAGAAACAATTTAAGATTAAGAAAATTTTAAAACAAGAAAATTAAAAGTATTTTATTAAGTAAAAAGAATACTTTATTTTTAAAAACACGTAAAAATCTTTTAAGAATCTTTGACAATGCTAAGAATTACTAAAGAAATTTTGAAAAAAGAAACGCTTTTTTAGAAATTAAAAAACAACTTTTGAAACAAATTATTATTAAAAAAAGCAACGATTATTTCTTGATTTAAATAAGAATTAATTAAGTTCTTTAAAGCATTTAATTTATTTAAACTTTAAATTTCGCGACGAAGCATTTTATTATTATATTTCTTTAAAGATTTTTTTTGTTTGCGCAATCTCTTTATACGCGCATATTGTTTACGAAACTCTTGATAAAATTTATTCGCACAAACGATCATTAGTTGCATTCTTTTTTCTAAAACATTCTTTTATTACTTTAAAAATTATTATTTAACATTGAAGAAATTACGATAATCGCATTTGATCAAGAATTTCACACATTTAACATAACGACTAAATTTTTATTTTATTTTATAAAGAAAGTTACGATAAACACAACGAAAACATTAAAATATAATAACGTTTGTTCGAAGTAATCTTCGATAAAGCTCGTAACGTTGTTAAGACTTTTTTAAATTATTAAGCATAATAATAGAAAAAATGAATTATAATGTTTTTTTAAAACGAAAATCTTGAAGAAGAAAATAGTGTTACGAATTGCGTACTTAATTCTACTAACTACGACGCAAAGCTTTTTACAATATGTAGAGCACAATTTGTTAAGAAAATATTATGTGATTAAATTAATAAATTAATAAGATTAACGATATCAATTAATTAAGATTATTAATTTAAAAAATTAATAAATCATTAAAATTAAAAACATTAATTTATCGATTTAATTAATTCATCATATATATAACTCTTAAACGCAATATTTTTATAAATCGTATTTAACTTATTTATTAAGTTATTCTTTATTATAGATACAAGTTATAAACTCTTGTTATTAAGTGATTGCTTACATTGTCTAAAGACGTTTACAAATTTCTTTAAAAGTACTAATCTATTCTAATACTTTAGTTGTCTAGATAGCAACGTAACAAAAATACAAAAATAATAAGACAAAAACTATATAGTTATAAGAAATTCTTTAATATTATCTTTTTATATTATTATATAAGAAGACAAACTTGCATATAAATTAAAATTAATTATTTCGAACGCACAATAACATTTGCAATTTAACTTCAAATAATAGTTTTCTTATTAAAAGAAAAATTATAGTTAAACGCTAATTACTATTAATTAATTAAAAAAAAATAATAACTAGCATTATATTATTTATTTTTATGCGTCTTTTTACAAGATTTACTATTATTGTATTAAATTTTATTGTCTTTTTATTATTTATTGCAAGATAAAAGTTTAACAAATTTTTATAAATTTTTTTTTAATATTGTTCTTTTATATTATTGTATTTGGAGACAAACTTATACATTAATAAAAATCGATTATATTAAGCGAAAAACAATAATCGAATTCTAAATAATAATTTTTTTGTCAATTATAAAAATTATAGCTAGACGTTAGTTACTATTAGTCAATCAAAAAAAGATAATAATAATTAGTACTATTTTACTTATTTATGTTCGATAACATTTGCATAAGATCTATTATTACTCTACTAAATTCTATCTTTTTTTTATTATCTATTGCGAGATAAAATTTAACAAATCTCTATAAAAAGATCTTTAATATTGTCTTTTTATATTATTGCATATAGAGATAAACTTGCACAATAATTATAATAAATTAAATAGATACAAATTAATTTTTGCAATTTAGCTTTAAATAATATATTTTTCTTAAACAAAATTTACAATTAAGTATTAGTTACTACTAGTTAATTCGAAAAACAACAATAATATCTTTTATATATTATAGTATATAATATTATTGCACAACTATATTAGAAACTATTAAACATCTTCTTGTTTATAAATTCTCTTACTATATTTATATCTATTATATTAGTACTTTATACAAAAACAAACTTCTATTAAATTATATAAAATTATTAAGATATAACGTATCGATTTGCGCTCTATTTTTTATATATTATATTTAAACAAAAGAAGTTATATCTTTTTAAAGTCTTTTTAGTCTTAAAACTTTATAACTAAATTTAAACACTTTTACAAACTATATATATTACGTATTTTAATAAACTTACAATCTAATAGTATATTGTTTATACAATAAAACTTCTTATTTTTACTTAAAATTATTGTTTTTTACAAACAACAAAGTAAAAAAGAATTAAATAAAACAAAATTAAGATAATATTTTAAAATAAGTTTTGTTTAAACAACTATAAATTAACAACTCTTCAAAAACTATTATAATTAAAATTGATATATTTGCTATCTAGCAATATACGTCTATTGCTAGTTTACTTATTTGAAAAGAGATTATTTAAAGAGTTGTATTAATAAACAAAGCAATTAAAGTTAAAACACAAAAAAGTTAAGAATTAATAACAAAAGAATATAAATTTTTTTTTGATTTAAAATTGTAACAACGCTATAATCTACAATTATACTCTAGCAAAACTTAAGAAGTTTCTAGATAACGCTTAATAAAAATTGTAAAATATAGTATATTATTAATTTAAAATCGAGAAGTTTTAATATAAAAAAGTACAAAAAGACTTAATTATTGCTTAATATCTATTATATTAATTTATTACAATAAATTTGTCAAACAAATTATAAGTACAAGTATTAATGTTAAATATTCTACAAATTGTATTAATTATTTATATTATTACAATTTTATATTACTAAATTAAGATTTTAAGCTATAAATATATAAAACTATAAATTGAGTTTACAATATATATTTTGTTTTTTTCTTAATTTGTAAATCTTCTTTAAATATATAACAAGTCGCAATCTATAACAAATAAATAGCGTTTTATTATGTCTTATTTTTCGAAATAATATTTATAATTATTGTAACACTTTATACTCGTATAAGACAAACAAGAAGATATACATTATTTATTGTTTTTTTGTTATTTATATTTTATATAACAAAGAAGCTTTTATATATCTCTTTCTATATTTGCAATTACTTAATGTTTATTTTATCTAATAGAAAATTGTCTCTATATTATTGTTTTAATAATCTTTAATATACTAATTAAAATTGCGTTAGTTTTAAATATTATAATTTTAACTTTCTTAAAAAATTATTAAATTCTATTTTTACTTTTGCGAAATTACAAGTTTTGAATATCTTGCAATTTATATATTTGATTAAAATTTAATTAATTTACAAATCTTATTCTTATAATTAATTTAATATAAATTAAATATCTAAATTGTTAAAACAATAGAAACAAGAGAATTGCAATATTTATTAACAATATTAACAAAATAAATATAAGAAAAAATTGTTAATTATTAATTCTATAATTCGACTCTACAATAAATTGCTTAAATCGAAAAGCTTAAAAAATTAAATTATTGTTTTAGTAATTTGTTAATCGCAATTTGTTAAATTACAAATAAGTTTATATTTTTTTTAAAATTATATTTAACAAATATTAATACAAATAATAATTAAATAACTTTTTTTAATCTTTTTGCAAATTAAGAATTTTATTAATTAAAAATATTATTTGTTTAGTATTATTAAAAATAATACTTTTGTTTAAATTTAATATTAATTATTTTAACTTAAACTTGTCTCTCTTAAAGAAGATAAAAAGTCTTGAAATTATTTTATCTTTATTGCGCATAATAAATAATGCATTATATAAAGATACTAAAATATATTTTTTAAATAAACTTATTAAGAACTTATTAAGATACTAGTATAATACTTTTTTTATAAGTTTAGAAAGATATATATTATAATTGTAGATTTTATTAATAATTCTATTATAGTTTTACGCAAGTTGCGAAACTATTATTAATTATATATTACAAAGTGTTAGTTTTGTAATAAATCTTTTGCGTATACGCTTTACTATAACAAAACAAGCAATTTCGCAACAAGTTAAATTCTAATTATTAAAAATACTTGATTAAGATCTAAGATTAATTAATCGAATATATAGATTTATATTGTTTGTTACAAAATAATTTTTGCACAATATAAATTTATTTATATTTATTATTAGAAATTCGATTGTTTATTATTGTATAACAAGAAATTTTTGCAATAATATTGCAAAAATATGTTTTCTAAATATTTTTTGTTTAAATCTTAAACTTAATGTTATAATTTTATTAATATAAATTATAATTTATTAAATTATTGCTAAAGTTTGTTAAATTTTTATTATATTTAAATCGCAAATAAAGATTTTTACTTGCAAATAATAATTAACTATAATAATAATTCTTAATTTGTCTATTTATTGTTGTAATAATTCGAGACTTATATGTAAAAACTTTTAAAACAAATTTTTTATTTTAGTTATTCGAAATATATAATCTATTGTATTATTTTAAAGTTTAAACAAATTTATTTTTAATTTTATTTATATTAATTAAGCAATATTGTTTAGAGAATCTTAATATGTTTATTTTATTAAATCGATTTTTTTTTGTTTTTTAATAGACTTTAAGATTAATATTTTTTTATTTTATATTATTAAAGCAATATCTTTTGCTCTTATGTTATATAAGTTAATTTAACTTATATTATATTTATAACTTTATTTCTTAAATACTTTACAAAAAAATTATAAAAATTTTATTAAATACAAAAGCAAAATTAAAATTGTAAGAACGCTCTAGCTAAAGCAACAACAAAAATTAGTTAACAAAACGTTCTTTTTGTTGCAATAGCGTCAATTACAAATATTAATATCTTATATATCTTAATTTTGTTATTAATATTGCTTCTTTTATTCGTAACACAAGTTGCAATAATATTTCAAAAAAATTAAAATTATCTAAGAAAGAATAAAGAAACATTAGAAATTTATTTCTTTTATATTATATTACTTAAAATTAAAATCTCTTTTATTTTAAATTTTATATTTTGCAATTAAATTGTTTTTAAATATATTAAAACTATATTTCTCTTTTATTTTTTAATATTTGTCAACAATTTGTTTGTTAATATTTGAAAATTTAGATTTAAAAAACAACGTAACTAGATACTAAATAATTTAGTTTTAAGTATAAGATTCTTTAAATTCTTTTAAATTAATTTTATTGTTTATTTCTTATTTATTTAAATTCTAGATTATTATAATGTTATTATTAATAAACATTTTTTATTTATAGAAAATACAAAGTGTTCGATTCTAGTAATACACTTTTTGCAAAATATTTTAATATTTTCTTTCTTTATTTTCTTTTAATTAACGAACAATTTTGATATTTTTCGAAATTCTAGTTGTTTACAAAAAATCTTACTAGTTATTATTAAACTTGTTGTTATATATTTGCTCTCTTTAACTATTATTGCAACGCACAATATCTTAGCTTTAAGATCTTTTGTTTCTAAAATTTAGAACAATTTGTTTTATTAAAAATTCGATTGTTCGTCTAAAAAAACAATTGTAATAGCAAAAAAGTTTTCTAGCAAAAATAAACATATTTTCGTTGTTAAATTTGCGTTCGAATTTATATCTTAAAAAAAATCTATATTTGTTATTTATTTAAATCTTGTTACTTTAACGTTTGCTCTAATTATTACAATTAAAAATAATAGTATTTTAATTATTATTATTAATTCGAATCTCTAGATTAGTCTTGTTCGCTTTATTAATTTTATTGTTTTTATTAATTTAATAATTAAGAAACTCGAAGTTTTTGTTAAATTTTTATCTCTTTAACAAACAAATATTATTTTCTTTTATTATTTGTTTGCGTTTCTTTTAAAATTGTTCGAAGTTTTAAACAAAACGTTTTTATATAATACTAGATATTTGTTCGAATCTAAAGAAAAAATAAAAAGAATATTATATTTGCTAAAATAATATCTTAAGTTTAAGAACAACAACTTCAAATATAATTTCTCTACATTAAACAATACTTTTATTGCAATTTCGTTAATCTTTATTTGTATTTTTAGCAATATTAATTTGCGATTACATTTAATCTTATTATTTGTCTTTAATAATTTTATATTGTTGTTATATTCGATCTTATTACGCATAATTAATATAACTTATTTTGAACAACTATACTTTAAGTAATTCTTTAGAATTGATTGCGTTTTTAAGAAGATCTTAACTTAACGTAAAATTGTCTTGCGTATTTATTACAATTGCAAAATCTTGTTATTAATACTTATTATTAATTAGAGATTAAATTCTTAACGCTCTATATAAATTTTCGTTATATATATTCTTGTTGTTAGAATAATTAAGTTTATTCTATTGTCTTTATTATTATCTATTTATCTATAAATAATTTGCAATTTGTATATATAAGACAAGACATTATTAACGTATTAAAATTACACTTAAATATTAATATTAAAGAGACAAAAAATAAAGAATTAATCGTTTATAACAACAAATATTTACTAGTGTCTTAAAAAAAAGTAATTATATTTTATATACGCAATTATATTTAGTTTTTATTGTAGTTTTAATATCTTTCGCTTAAGTAAAATTAAAAATTTATTCTTAATTAAATTTATTGCTTTATAAATTTAAATAAAGAATTAATAAGCTATATTATTATTATATTTGTTGTTAATATCTTTTGTTACTTTAGTCTTAAGATTAATTTAATGTTCAACTATATATAATAGCTTAAACAATATATTACTCTTAATAATGCTACATTGCTATATCTTGTTTCTCTTGTCAAAATAATAATATTAATTTTACTTTATTTTAATATTCTTAATTCTAGAAAAGAGATTGTTACTAATTATATTATACTTTTCTTTATTGCTTCTTAATTTGTATTATTTTTATTTTTATTATTTTTATTAAATTGCTTAAACTTATTAATTTTAAAACTTGTTAAATATTAAATATTTGCAATTGCTATTTAATAAAATTAAATAATTAACTTACACTTTATAAACAATTTTAAATATACAACACAAAAAACTTTATTAAATATATAGCTCGCAATATTGTTTAAAACTATATTTAAACTATTTTAGAGCATCTTATATATAGAAACAAATGCTAAATATTTGTATCTTTACAATAGAATAATAATATTTATAATATTTATCTTATTCTTAATATATAAGTTAATATTCTTAAATTATTAATAAGTACAAAATTATTATTTAAGATACACAAATTATTCTTTTATTGCAATATTTTCTATATAATTAATTGTACTATAATAGATAAAATTATAGAAATTAATATCGAACAATAATTTATTTATATATTTTTCGTTAATTACAAACTTAATATTTAAGCTATTTAAATTATTAACAATTTAAAGTTTGTTAATATACACAAAGTAATTATAACTTATATAAACGAAATTAAGTTATTAATTTATTTTTATTAATTTAATAGATTTTTATATCTTGTTTAAACTTGCAATCTTATTAATATTTATATTAATAAAAAGATTAATATAAATAACACATTTAATTAGACATTAAATACAAGCAAATTATATAATTTTTTTTTTCGCAATTGCTAAACTTGTCTAATAATAAAATAATAACAATATTATATTAAATATTTTACAAATAAATTATAACTTTTCTAGCAACTTTCGCAATCAATTCTCTTTATAAAATATTATTGATCTTAAGTATTTTAAAAACAATAAATAAACTTGCAATACTTTTCTCTTTATTGAGCGCTATTGTTGTTAATATATTAGTTAACAACTAGCAACAAAATTTCGTAGAAATTAAAAGTACGCTTTTTAGTTGTTTAATAAAATTATTATTTGTATTAAACAAATCTTTTTCGTCTTTTAATATAATATTGTTCGCTTCAAAACAAGTAATTAATTTAATTAATAATATAAGTTTCAAACTTAACAAATTAACGTTTAAGATATTTATTTTTGTTTAAAATAATAAATGTGTTTTATTTTGTTTTAATATTTTGTTTTATTTTATTAATAATTACTTAGATAGCAACGCAAAACTCTAATTATTAAGTTTATTAAACTAGAAATTCTTTAAATTATTATTTTGTCTAAATAGTAACAATAATAATAATATTAATTGTAGCAATAACAAATCTATTACAAGATATTTACGAAGATTTCTCTCTTTTTTGTTATAACTTATTAATATTTATTTAATTATTAATTAAGTTTAGCAAATATACAAATTAACTTACATTTATAATATATTTTTTATCTTATTGTTTATTTGTAGTTTTGTTTATCTATTTTATTAATATATTTCGATTGTTTTATACTTAATAATGCTCTCTTCTTAAGAGAACTTGTTTGTCTATAACAAAATTTTATGTTTCAAAATTTTAATACTTTTTGTTTTTGTTAATTTCGCGAATCGCTTTATTAGTTCGATCTATTTTTTCGAAATAAACAAAAAAATAACTAGAATAACATTTCTTAAAAATAATTACTATTAGACAAATATATCTTAACTTTTAATTTTCTTTAATTTAAAACTATCTTTATTGTTATAAGTTAATTTAATAACTTAAAGCTTTATTATCTTTTAAATATTAATAAGTTTATAACTTATATTCGCATTTTTAATATTCTTTTATATAATATATTTTTCGCGTATATCTTTTTTTTTATTACGCAATACGCAAAATTCTAAGATACTTATTAACAAATATTAATCTTACAAGACAAAACAACTTTATCTAAACAAAAATTTTAATTATATTTAATAAAACTCTAATTACGTTATATACGTTTTTTTTTATATATTTGTTAACGTTATTACGAATATTAATAACAAATTGCGCAAAATCTAATATAATAACATTATTCTTTAGAAGTACAAAGAAATTAAAATTAATAATTTTGCACAACAATATTATCTCTTAAATTATATTAACTTTGTTAATTGTTTACAAATGCGTTTAAAAATCTCTTGTATTAATTTTGCGTATAATATAAAAATTAAATACTTTATACAATATATTGTTTTCGAAGTCTTTTAAGTTCGAATAATAAAACTTGTTAACAATATTAATATTTTTTGTAAATCTATATTTATAATTTTGTACTTTAATTAGAAATTTCAATTCTAATGCAATACGTTTCAATAGATTAATAACTTTTTGTGCAAATAGTTATAATATTGTTTCGATTTATTATTAAGCAATTTCTCTAATTGTTAAATTAATTATAAAATAAAAAATATTGTTAAAATCGTTTTTAACAAACTCGCAAAAAACGTTATATTAATATAAAAAAACAATTATCTTTAAAAGTAATTTCTCTATTTTGTCGATTTTATAATATATGTTTGTTGTTAACATTATTAAACTATATATTATCTCTTTATAATTATTAAGAATGCAAAAGAACTTATATTTAATTTCGATCTTAATAACTTTTTTTAAAGTAAAAAGAAACAAATTTATATTAAAAAGTACAATATTATTAGTCGCAATTTATTTGTTAACTCGCTTAATATTCGATACTTCAAAAATTTAATTTTAAAAAATATAATTTTTTTTAGCTAAAAATAGCAAAAATAATAGAGCGTTAATCGACAAAATAAATAAATCTTTTTAATTGTAAAACTTATAACAAATAAATTTATTAATAATTTTAAAATTTTAAGATTATAACAAAATAACGCTTTATAATAGATTAAAACTTAAATTATTTATATAACGCAAAAATATTTTTAACTAAATTTATTGCACTTATTGCGTCAAAGACATTGTTAAATTTACGTTTTCTTTAATTAGCAAAACTTGCTTTTTAAATTATAAATACTTTCTTTATTAATTTTATAATTTGTTAAAAATAAAAATAAAGATTTTTTAATTAAAAGTTGTAACTTTGTTATTAAATATCATTTATATTAGATATTTCTTATCTAAGAAGTAATTTGTTTTATTATTATATTAAAGAATTGTTAACTTTTGCTTCTTAAAGCTTTTATTATTTAAAGTTGTTAAAAATTTATAATTAATTTCTTTATTATTTTCGACGTTTAGCAAAATTAATTTAATGTTATAATAAACGTTATTGTGCAAATCTTGCAACTTATTTATAGCAACAAAATTTTCTTGCAATAACATAAATTGTAATATTGTTTTTACAAATATAAGAAATAAAAACTTAAAGTTCTAATTATTGCAATATTAATTATATAAGATCTACAATACAAACTTGTTATATATTAAGATTTAAACTATTAAGAATATATTTATTGTTTTAGAATATTCTTTTTATTATATAATCTAATAAAGTAAAACAAGATATTCTTTTTTTTTCTTTTTTACTAGTACAACAACGTTTTTGCTAGAATTAGCAAACAACATTATGCAAAATAGCTATTAAAAAAATCGTTATATTTAATATATTTTATCAAAAATACAATTTATTTATTAAGATATTTAACAATATATAAAGTCTCTTTGTTATTATTGTTTAAACAAAAAAACGTTTATATTTAACAACAAATAAATAAAATTTAAATTTTTTATTATTTAGTTAATAATCTAGTTGTTTTCTAAAAAGATTCTAAACAATTTAATCGATTATATTATTTCTTATAACAAACAATATTAAAGCAAAAAACAAGTTTTTTGTAAGATTTTTCTTAGCTTTTTAAAGTCGAAGAAAAAAACTAGATTACACAAATTTTTTATTGCGTTATTAGCAAAATTAGAGTTTCTACTTAATATTAATTATGTTTGTAAAAACAATATTGTCTTTTATTAATATATTATAAGCAATTTTTAAAGTAATTAAATGCGCATATTGTTTGCGTAAAACAACTTAATATTAAAAAATAAATATATATAGAAAAACAAGTTTTATCGACAAATTTTTAGAAATTTTTAGCAAATATTTTAAAAGAAATTAAACAATATTTAAACAATTAAGTTTTTTAATATTTTTTATTTAAAAGCGCTTATAATACTCTAAATTATTTTTATATATAACAAAAATTATTTTTGCATTTTTGTTAAAACTTATAAGTTTTTTATCAACAAATATAATATTTTTATTAATATAATTAATACTATTTTACAAATTAAATAATAATTATTATTTTTATTTAAATAGATTTCGACAATATTTAACAAATAATATTAAAGAATTTAACAATATTTTAGTATTGTTAATTTTAACAAATTGTTAAAAGAATATTAATATTTATTAATTAAAAATCTTTAAATTATTATTAATAAAAAGAAGAAAATTGTTTTGTTATATAATCTTAAAGTATACTTTTATAGTTGCAAGTTTCGCAACGTTATTAATCTTTATTGCAATATTTTTTTTATCAAAAATATAATCTTTAATATTAACAATAATGTTTTTATATATTTTAACAACAATAATTGTAAAAACAACAAAGTTTTTCTTAAGTTTTTAATAAACAAAAATAAATATTTTTTAAAAAAGAAATAAATATTGTTTTTTATTATTTTCTCGCAATTAGCTATCTTGCTATTTACGCTAGTTTCGTTCTATTATATTTGCATAGTATCGCATTTATTAAACAACAATCTTAATACTAAAATTTAATAAAAAGAGTCTTTTTATTATATTGTTTTACAACTTATTGCAAATTGTAAAATTAATATATATAATATATATTATATTATAGACTTTGTTTTTTGTTGTTAATTGCAAAAAACATATTGTAATTATAATATTTAAGATAATTTATATTTACTTTAGCGAAAATCTTACTTATTATTTATTTATTTTACAACTTAAAAATTTAAAAGAAGCAAATTCTCTCTATAGTATAAGCAACAACTAATTAAGATTAATTATATATTTATTAAATATTTTAATAAATTTGTTATTAACTAAGTTAACTAAAAATATATTGTAAACTTAATTAAATTGTTGTAGTTTAATCTCTTTATTAGTTAAGTAATTTGTTAGATATTTGTGCTATCTTTAAAGCGATTACTTAGCGCTATATTTAAATATTAAAACTTAAAATTTGCGTTAAATTTATAAAAAGTATATATTAGTCGATTACTCTTTAAAATTTTTGTTTAATCTTTTTATTTTAAATCTTTATTTTTTTTTCTCTATTTATTTTATCTTTATTTATAATATTTTACTTAATATTTTTCTTATATTTCTTAATTAATATTAATCTTTTATCTTTTATATATAACAAGCAAATTTATTTTGCAATTTAAAAGATTAACTTATATACTTTTGAACAAATAGAAAATATTAATATTCGATAATTTAGATTTTGCAACAATTAAACTTTGTTATTTGTTTATACGTAACTAGTCTTAATAAGAAATTTATCTAAAATATATAGTTAAATTGTTTAATACTTAGTTACTCTTTATAAAAGCGTATATTAATTGTTGTTTTATAGAGTTTCTTATTACTTGTAATACTTTTGTTGCTTTTTAAACTTCTTTTTTTGCTAGATTTCTTAAGCAAATACAATTTAATATTTTAGCAATTACTTAATTTAAATTGTTTGTATATTATTGCAAACAATACAAATACTTAACAAAATCAAAAAATAAAATTTCTAATAATATCGATTTTATATCTTGATTAAAGAGATAAGATAATTTTAAACAATAACAATAAAATTAAATTAACAATTTCTTACTATTGCGAATTGCTAATATTAATCTTCTTATTAAATAAACTTCCAAATATTAATAATTTGTTTATCTATAATTTATTTTTTATAATTATTGTCTTATAATTTTGTAGACTTAATTTAAAATTGTCGTATTTTACAAATTAACGTTGTATCAAATATTGTTGTTATTAAAATAATATATTATAATATTAAGTTTAAAATTAATAAATTAACAATACTTTTTTTCGATTATAATATATATTAGATTGCGAAAAGAAAAATATTTAAACTTTAAAATAGCAAAAGCAATTAAAAGACAAATAATTATATTTTATATTATAGAGTTGTTAAACGTATAGAATATTATTGTTGTAATTTGTTTATTAAAGTTATATATATTTTTAAATCTAATACTTTCTATTTTATTGTTACTTTTGTCGATAAATTATACTAATTATAATACTTATCTTATTTTAAGAAATAAATATAAAATATTGTTACTTGTAAATTTATATTCTTTCTTACAATTTATATAGTTAAAAATATGTAAAAGAATATCTAAAGTCGAAGCTTGCAATTATTATCTTTAACTTAAAAATTTAATTATTTTAATATTTAATTCAAATAAATTAAGTTCGAAGCTACATAAAATACAAGATATAATTAAAATCAATAATTAAAATTTAGACACAACTATATACAAAAAAAAGTATATTAAAAACAAATTTAATTTTGTTCCCTAGTTAAACAAAATTAACAAATTTACAAAACTTTAAACTTGCAATATCTACTTAATATACAATTCAAAGAAAATAAACTTAAAAAAAATAATTAAAATTGCAACAATATTAATAATTAATAATATATTTCTATATTGTTAAAGTTTAAAACAATTAAGTTGTATCTTACACTTTTAATAATTTTGATTCGAATATATATTAAATTAACAATTAAATCTAAATTAAATCTTCGAAGATCTTATATATTCGATATATTTCTTTTTATTAAATTAATATTATTAATTTGTTATCTTAAATCTTAAAAACAATTAAAGCAATATCTAAATAAATTGTTAAATTGCAACTTAACTCTAGTATAGTTTTAACTTTAATTACTCTTATTTAGTTAATTAAGTATATTATTTTATTAAGTTGTTATTAATATTAAATTTGCGTTAAATTTTAGTATTAAACTAGAGATGCAACTTAAATTCGATTTTGTATTGCATACTTGTTTGTAAAAATCTATTTAATTACAATCTAAAATAATTTAAATATAAAAAGTAAAAATATAGTTAAATTTTATGTTTAAAAAAAAGAGCATATTATTAACTTTGTTGTTATATATAAATTAACTCTTGTCTCTCTTGCAATATCGAGTCTTATATAACTAAAATTAAAATTAATTATTTTATTAATTAAGAAAATTAAAGATTAAACAAAACAATTATATATTTCGAACTTAATAACAAACAAATCTACAAAAAATAATATAAAATATACAAATATTTTAGAAGTTTTTAGCTATTAGTTATCTATATATATGCAAGAGTTTTAGTAAAATATTTGTTAAAAATTAAAAAGCAAAAAACAAATTAAATAATATAATAAAAAATTATACTTTTACGTTAAAATATACTTTATATACAAATTATTTATTTAAACAAATTATTTCTTAATAATGCGACAATTTTTTGTTTTATAGTTGTCGAAATATTAAGCAAATATAATTAACAAAAAACTTAAAAATCTTGCAATTTAATTAAATATCTTTTAATTTATAAAGTATATTATAATTATACTTAATCTTTAGCAACAATTTAACAAATTGTTGCAAATATATAAATAATAAATAATTGTATTTTTGAACTCTAAATCTTTAGCAATTTAAATAGAGTCTCTTTTTATAAATATATAGTATTTCTTTTATATTATTAATTTTTATTACAATTATAGTTGTTGTTTGTTCTAATAATTCTATATTTGTTTAGTTAATTTTTGCTTAATTATATTTTATAAATATTTAGTATCTTTTTAAATTTTTTATAAAAGCTAGAACTTAATTCTTTTTAATTAAGTTTTGTTTTTTACAATTTATTACTTAGTTTACTTTGTATTTTATAAATTTAATTAAATATTACAATATTAATTTCTAATATTTTGCAAGTTTAATTAAATAAATAATAATTCTTTCTTAAATTGTAAAAACTTTGTAAAGCTTCTTTTTACTATTAATAAATTTCTTTCTTTTGTTAATATAATTAAAAAAAATATAGCGCAAAAGCTTAAAACTAAATATAGCAAAAATACTTATTATTTCTTTTATTTTTGTACAATCTTTGTTATCTCTTTTTGTCTTTTTATTAGATATTTTTTTCTTCTTCGTATAAGCAATAATACTTTTTTAAATTATTAAAAATATTATAAAGTTTCTTTTTATTATTGTTTAATCTCTTTTTTTTTGTTAATATAATTAAGAAAGATATAGCGCAAAAGCTTAAAGTCGAACATAGCAAAAAAACTTATTATTTTTCTTATAATCTATAATCTTTATTGCTACTCTTTATCTCTTTATAATTTTTATTTTTTTATTTTTATCTTAATTGCTTTCTTTGTTTTTATAATTTTTTATTTAAGTTTCGCTTAAAATATCTTTTGCAAGATTGTATTAACGTTGCAAACAATTACATTTTTACAAATTTAATTGTTTCTTAATACAAATTGCGTCGATTTTGCTTATTGTATTTTTTATATTTAATATTTTTAATAATTTTATCTCTTATATCGTAAACGTTTGTGTTTTCTTAAAAATCTTCGATTTTAATATTGATACTTTTTTTCTAGTATTTTTATAAACGAATATAAGTACTTAACATTGCATCTTTTTGTTAATTACTTAATAACTAATAACAAAAATTAAATAACAAATAAAATTAAATATAATTGTTGCGAAAAATAATAATACAATATACGCTAAAATAATTCTAAGAGCATATTAAACTAATTGTATTAAGCTTTGCGCTTTTTAATATTTTTTATATAGTTTGCACTTCTATTTGCGTAGTTTAGAACAATTTAATTATTATTATTATAATTATTGTTTACAATAATACTTTTGCAAAAAACAAAAAAAATACTTTCGCTAATAACAATTATAGTTTTAATAAGATTATCGAATTTGTTAGCAAAGCTTATTTGTTAATAGATTTTAATATAAGTAAACTAAGTTTTAAAATAATTAAAATCAAATTATTAAAAAAAAAAATTTAATAAATTTTAATTAATTATTAATATACTTAAACTTGCTAATATAATTAATTAAAATTTGTTATTTATATTTAGAGTTTACATTTGCAATATAATTATTGTTTATATTTTCGAAAGTTACAATTTCTATTTTATATATATATATATTTATTTTTTATAAATATACTTAATCTTTAGCTATTTTTAATATATTGTAAAATTCGAAATAAAGATTAATTACTTTTCTTAACAAGAATCTATATATTATATAATATATATCTTTTTATCTTTATATTTTTAACTATAGTATTAATATCTTTATTAAACAAAATTATTACGTTAAACTTTTCGCTTTTTAATTACTTTATATCTATATTTTCGACTACAATATTAATATTCTTATTAGAAAGAATTATTATATTAATTTTTGCAACTACTTAATTTTTTACAACTTTATTGTTGCTATTAAAATTTACTTTGTTATATATATAAATATATTAAGAAAGTTTTGTCTATTTTTGTTGTTAAATTACGACAAATATTAATTACTTAAATATTGTCTCGTCTATAGATATATTAAACGCAATAAATTTTAATATTGTTAATTGTTAATTAATTATTTATTTTCTAGAGTACGCAAGTTTAGTTATTGACAATTTATCTATTTAACTTGCAAAATAAACAAATAAAAGAAAAATATTTAATATCGAAAAAAAAGTTAAAAGTATAAAGTAAATACAACAAAATACTAAATTAATTAATATATAAAATAAAAGTATTTGTTTTACTCTTGTAATACTTTAAGTCTTTATAAAAAGAACAATTTATTAATATATATTATAAAGAAATTTTTATAAAAAATAATAATATTTATTTTAACTATTTATATGCAATTGACAACAATAATTATAACTTAATTCTAAATAAGCTTTACGCAAATATATTAGAAATTTTTTCTAAAATAAAAATAAATTTTAATTGTTAAATTACAAAATAATTAATATCTTAAATTTATAAAAAACAATTTAAACAAAAAGATATAATATTATTCTTTTTATAGTAAACTTTAATTTTTAAGCAACAATATAAGTTTTTAAATATATTAGAGTCTTTATACTTGTTAAGCATTTTTTTGCTTATAGTTATTTAATAGAACGTTATTACACAATATTGCAAAAAAAGCGCTTTATTATTTATATTTACTCTATCTTTATTAAGTAGCTTTCGCAATTATAGTATATTAATTTTTATTAAATTAGATATTGTTAATTGTTTAAAGCTAGAATCAAGTAATTGTAATACAAAATATATTTTGAATTAACAATTACTTAATTTACGTTAAATTTTTAAGATATAATTTATTAAATTTTAATATAATTTGTTAAACTTTTTATTCGCAATTCTTAAAAGTTTCTTATATATTTGTTATTTAATATTTTAATTATTAAATATTTTTTTACGCAAAATTCTACTAATAAATTTCTAAGATATAATTTATTAAATTTTAATATAAATTATTAAATTAATTACTCGCTTTTTCTTAAGATTTTCTTATATATTTGTTACTTAATACTTCGATTATAAATTATTTAATTACATAGACTTTTATTTAACTAAAAAATATCTTAAGTTTAATACAACGTAATATCTAATTTATATATATACTTATTTTATAATTATTAATATTGTTTTTGTTACAATTATATATATAAAATACAATATATTCTTTTTACAATTATTACAATTGTCTTATTAGATAAGATATTTTATTTAAGTTTAAATCTCTATAAACAACTTGCGTTTGTAATATATTATTGCTTAATATTATAAAAAATTTATCTTAACAAAAAGACCCTTTCGTTTATTAAATATACAAAGTAATAGCAATTTTTATTAATTTAATTTAATTAAGCTATATACAAAAATGCTAAAAATTGTTTTTGAAACAATATTAAGACTAATTATTTAAAATAATTACTCAAAATAAAAAACAACAATATTAATAACTTTAAGAAAATTAATAAAGATAAAAAGATATTATATTGTTCTTTTTATAACAAACTTATTCTCTTTACAACAAACTTATTTTTTCTATAACAAATTTATTCTCTTTATGACAAACTTATTCTTTCTATAGCAAATCTATTCTCTCTATAGCAAACTTATTCTTTCTATAGCGAACTTATTTTTTTTATAGCGAACTTATTTTTATTTGCGATAATATATTACTTTTTATATTTTAAAAAAATTTGCTATTTTAAATATTTATTTATTCGTACTTTATTATATAATATAATAATTTTTCGAATTTTTACTTTATTTGCAATGCGTAGAATTGCAAACGCAATTATTACTTAATATTTAAACTCTACAATAATTTATTAAACTTAAAATAATTATAAACAATTTTTTTTTATATATTTGATTATAGCAATTTTTTAAAGTGTTTGTTAACGCATTTTTGTAATTAAATTAAAGCAATAAAATTATAAGTCTTTTAATTTGAAAAGTTATAATTATTGTTATTAAAATATCGCAAAAAAGTAATTAAAAAAAACAATAATAAAAATATTATATTTCTAATTGCAAATATATTAAAACAAAATATTTATAATTAATATATTCGAAAGTATACAACAAATAACAATCTAAGAGATTAAATATTTTAATAATTAAAATATAATATTTTTTATTATTGTAAATCAAATTGATATATATATATAAAATTATAACTATATTATATTTTATTGCAATAAAAAGAGAACAAACTTCGATATATATATATTAATAATATAATTTAAGTTAGATATTTATTCTATATTGCAAGAAAAATTACAATTAGAAGAATTTTTATTATAAGACGTTTATATACGTCTTATAAGATAAAAGACTTAATTCTAAATTAAAACTTAATTAATTGTTGTCTTAAATTAGAATTACTACAAAATATATAAACTAGTTTCTAAAATTATAATTAAAATTACTAAATTAACAAAACAACAAAACAAAATTATTATTATTATAGTTTTATTATATTATCTTTTTACATTATTTAAACAATTTAATCTTAATAAAATACTTTTCTTTAAATATTAATTTTTTATTAAACTTAATATTAAGTATTGTAACTTTTAAACAATTAAATTATAATCTAGACATAAATTAATAAATAAATAAATAATAATAATTCGTAAAGAGCAATTTAAAGTTTAATTGCTATAAAGAGAAATAAAGCAAAAACAAATTCTTAATTAAATATATATATTATATAGTGTTAACAATTGTTACAAATAATATAAGCGCAACTCTAAACAATATATATTTTTATTATAAAATTATACTAATAAATTGCTTAATTATTAAGTTCTTATTTATTTTAATTATATTTATTAAATATCTTTTATTAATAAACTTAATAACGTCTTTTTAATTAACTTGTTATTAATTACAAAATTATATATATAGTAAAATATTTAATTTGACAACTTATAACTTTCTAAAATTCGTAATTATTATTTTCTAATTTATTATATTTGATTTGTTAAATATCGAAGTTTTATCTAGCGTAATTATTTTGTTCTTTAAATTAGTATTAAGAGCTTTTTTCTTAATTTTATTATTAAATTCTTCTTTTTTGTCGAAGTTATATACTATATATATAGCGTTAATATTATTAGAGTCAAAATTAATTTATTTTATTAATTCGAATTTATATATATTGTAAAGTAGACTTTTACGTCTTTGCTATTATATTATAATTAATATTTTAATTATAAAATTTTCGTTTAAGTAAAAATATACAAAAATTAATTTATTTTAATTAAGTCAATAAATACGTTTAATATTTTATCTATAATTAGCAATTATTTACTCTAGTTTAAAAATTACAATTTTTATATTTGCAATTAAAATAATATTAATATCTAGTACTTTTAAAATAATTATTAAATACTAAGATTTATCTTCGATTATTTAAAATTTGTTAATAATTTCTTTAAGTTTAGTTTTAAGTATTACAAAATTAATTAAAGCAATTTTCTTCTTTAGTATTAATCTTAAATACTACAAATTATTAATAATTAATTTCGAACTAATAGATATTATTAATTTTGTTTATCTAATATATAATTAAAACGTTAACAAAACTTATAATACAAAAAACAATTTTTTTTTTTTTTTTTTTTATATAAGTTAACAAATTTTTTCTAGTTTAAGCTCATTTTTTAAGCTAATAATTTTCTAATTTTTTTTTATATAATAAGTCTTTTGTTTGCTATATAATATTTAATTTATTAAGCTTTATTTTCGCTTATCTTTTAATCTTAATCTTCTTATTTGTTTATTTTAATTTTTAAATATTTATTACAATTTCTAGAGTTAAAAAGATACTAAGTATTCAAAACTTTTAATTTTTATTTAATTAATTATTAATTATTATTTTAAGTAAATTTTTTTTGCTTTTATCTTTTATTTATTTTGTTATTTTATTTTAATATATTTGTTCGAATAATATTTTAAATATAATTTTTTTTTTTAAAATCGCTTAACAAAGTCTTGCGAAATATTATTTTAAATATTAATTTTTATTAGTAAAAATAATACAAAAAGCTTGTTTTTAAAGAAAAGAGAAATCTTAGTATTTTAACAAAATTAAGTAATCATAAATACAAATTATAATTTTTTCAAATAATAGTTTTGTATTTTTAAATTATTTATTTAACTTTTTAAGAATTTCTAATATTGTTTGTTTAAAGTTATTAAATTCTTGCTTATATAATACTTTAATATTTATTAATTAATAACGCGTCTATATTTGTAATTAACTTGAAATTTCTTTAATTAAAATTATTGTTTTTTAACAATATTATTTAATGCGCAATTTGTTTCGATTTGCGTTCGAATAACGTTTTAATTTTTTTTCTTTTCGAGATTTGCAATTAGATGTTAGTTTGTTTAGCTTATATATTAGCGTAATAATTGTTATTATTTTATTAATATTTAAATATAATTTATTTATAATTATGTAATCTTAATTAAAAGAAATTGTTATTCTTTAATTCTTTATTCTATATACAATTTTAATTCTTTATTCTATATACAATTTTAATTCTTTATTCTATATATAATTTTAATTATTTTATAATTTATAAATAGCAATTTTATATATTTAAAATAGAAGCTTTTGCTATTTATATAAATAACTAATTTGCTATTTGTAACTTAGAGAAGTTTTCTTTTGTTCAAATTTGTTTGCAATTATTTTCGATTTTTTATAGTTAGTTTCGAGATATTTAGTTGCTTGTTATTGTACGCATAACAAATCTTTTAAGCGCAATATTAATATTAAAGATTTATATATTAATTAATTTAACAAATTTAAACAAACATTATAATAAATAATACAAAAATTAGATTTTTTTTGTTGCACAAACTTAATATATAAACTAGATTAACGTTAATATAAAGATATTTAATATTAAGTTTGTTTTTAAAAGAATATTTTGTATACTTTAATTAAAAGTTCTTAAATATTCTTTTTTTTAAATACTTTTTATAACAATTATTTCTTCGAATAATCGCAATCTTAATTTTAACTTTCTTAAATATACAATTTATAGTAATTAACGCAAATGTTATAATAATTTATTAAGAATATTAGTTTGTTATTATAACAACAATTGTTTTACTTATTTTTTTAAAACTTAATATATTTGCGTTTTATTTATCGTTTAATATAATCTTCTTTTATAGTATTATTTAAAAATCGAACGCTTAAGAAAGTTATAGCTTAATTTGTATATTTAAAAATGCAACATTATTATTTAAGTATATTCTCTTTCTTTTATACTTAAGAACGCAATAGCAATTAGCTTATTAATTGTTCTTTAAATAGTATTTTATTATATTTAGTTAAATCTTACTTATTAAACTACAAAACTTAATTAAATATAATTATATTTAAATATAAGACTTTTATTGTGCTTCTTAAATGTTATTTAACAAATTATTATTATAGACTTGCGCATATTTTTCGAGATTAAATATATATTGCAATATATTTATCGATACTATTATTGCTTTTATTGTTAAATTCGAAATATTTATTAAATTAACAATTAAGATATTGATTGCTAATTGTTTTTTCTTCGAACAAGACTTTTTAAATATTAAGACAAAAAATGAAGATATTATATTTAATTCGATTTAAATATTTAAAGTCGCTTTAATCAATATTAAGATTATATTAAATTTAAAAGCAAATACTTCGCACAAATATATTAATTTTAACAACTTATTACTTATAAAAACAAGATTAATAATAAAATCTTTAACAATATTATTAATTAATATTGTTGCTAGTTTTAAACTTATTGTTGTTTGCTTCGTTGCAATAAAGAAATTAAATAAAAAGATTATAATTAATTTAAATACTTAGATTGTATATAATATTATAAACGTTAAAAATATTAAAAAATTATATAAAAGAAGTATATTTAACTTTAAAGCTTAATCTAAAATCAATAATATAAATTTCTTAAATATTAAATAATTAATTTTAAAACTAAATTTTAATATTAATTTGTTAAAACTTAAGATAATAAAACTTAATATTAATTTTTTTCGATTTAAAAAAATTATTTAAGAGACAATTGTTAACACAATATATATAAAAAATAGAAAATAAAATAATTTATTAAAATAATTATTATTTGTTTGTAAAATTTAATTTTTAGATAATTGCAATAATTGTTAAGCTAGATTAACAACAATATTAACAAAAAATGCTTAATTTATTAATATAAGAAATAAATTTGCTTTTATTATATTAAGATTATTAATAAATAACATTTAATCTTTTATATTATAAATAATTTTGTTTAGTTTATATATTAGTGCAAGTTGCAAACTTGTCTTAAATTGCAATCTAATTACTATTATTATTCTTTTATTAATAATAATTATATTAGACAAGCAATTAATATAGTAAAAGATATATCTCTTTTATTTGTTAAAATTAATATTTTCTATTATATTATAATTATTAATATTATTTAATATCTTTATTAAATTCTTAAGATACAATATATATTGTTGTTTAATTGTTGTTTCGACAAATATAATTAAGACTTTACTAAAAACTAAACGTTTTAAGTTAATAAAAAAACTTAAAAATATTAATTTACAAAATAAAATAATAATTAATTTATAAGTTTTAAAATATAATATTAATAAAGTTGTTTTTGTAATTAAATTTAATTTAAGTATTGCGTTTACGTTTTACAATAACATTATTATTATATTAATAAAGAAATTAAATTTTAAATTTTTGTTATTTATAAATATAAGCAAGTTTATTATTTTATTATTTAAGTTATTATTATTATTATTTGTATTAATATTTTTGTTATTAAATAACTACTATATATTAAATAAAGTAATTCTATTATTTCTTTATTTAATATTTCGTCTTATATTATTTAATTTTCGTTGTAGAAAATAAATTACTTTATTTATAATTATGTTAAGATTATTTTTATAGTTTTTAAAGTACTTTGTTTTAAATTTCTCTATTGTAGTTTCTAAATATAACTAGGAAAAAATCTTAATTGCGTTTATATTATAATATTTAACTACGTTAAGTATATTAGATTGCTACTTTATTTATCTTTTAATAAAAGTTATTATATTTTTGTTATTTGTTTTGATTAAATTAATTGTTGTTTACAATTTTATTAAATTATAAAAACTTATATTCTTGTTCTAGACGCAATATTTAAATTTAAGAAAAATATTTTTCTTCGAATACGCAAGATTGTTTGCTATTTGTGTTGCTTTAAATTAGCAATTAATAGTTAAAACAAATAAGATAATATTTATTTTTAATTCTTGTTGCAATAATAATTGTCTAATTAATAAAAAACAATATATTAAATATATTAATATTAATTATATTATGCTTTTTAAAGCAAGCAATAAATTTACAATATAATACTTAAGATAAAAGAATAATCTTACGATAAAACAATAATCTTTAAGATAAAAGAAAAATTTTTAAAATAAAATAAAAGATAAAAAGAAACTAAAATAATAATTGTAAAAGATAAAATATTAATAATTGTATACAATTAAATAAGATAATTAAAATACAATTATAAACAATTTAATTATTATAGTATTTAATATCTTTACAAAGCAATCTTGCAAAAAAGATAAAACAATTAAAATTATAAATTAATATATAAAAAATAATTAAATATATAATAAATAATAAAAAGACTCTAAGATAATTGTAGATATTAAAAGAACTTTTGTTAAATGTATTAATTTAAAATATTATATATTAACAAAATAAAACATTTATATAGATATAGATGTTTTAATTAATAATTAAAAAATAGCACAATACATTAACAAATTAAGAAGATAGTCTCTAGTAATTCTAATACGTAGTTTAACTTCTTAGAGAGTATATAAACACAATAATTCATAAGAATATAGCGTTAATCTAATTAGACAATAAATATTATTTATATAAAATTAAGATTGAATTCTTGACAAATATTTATTTTTAGTTTAATTAAACTAGTATTAAGCTAGTAGTCTATTTTCAAAAGTAATATTCTAAAAAAAGTAATTTTTTTTTTTTAAAAACTATGTTTTCCAAAATAGACTACTAGCTTAGTACTAATTTAATTAGATTAAAAATTAATAATTATCGAAGATTTAATCTTAATTTAATATAAATAATATTTATTATTTAATTAAATTAGCGTTATATCTTTATAAGTTATTGTGCTTATATATTTTTTAAGAGATTAAATTATCTCTTAGAATTAATAGAATTAATCTTTCTAGTTTGCTAAAGTATTTAAGTTCTTTAGAACAAATAAATAATTAAAATTGTTAAAATAAATAAGTAATAAAATTAAAATAATAATTAAAATAAATTTATATTATTATTTATTAAATTAAAAATAAATAAAGCAAAAAGAACTAATATTTGTTAAGCTTAA
>JAABUS010001126.1_pt1 | contig 60884 bp, 42 predicted proteins | sample 5560161 | NCBI WGS metagenome assembly JAABUS01 (sample SAMN10711885, study PRJNA513376) | rock metagenome | isolation source: Antarctica rocks | place: Antarctica: Victoria Land, Trio Nunatak nord | collected 2016-01-04
GCTTTCAATAACATGATTGCTTGCCTGGCTGCATATAACTTCCTGGACAATAAGCCTTGTATCAACCTTAAAAAAAGAGAGTTTATGCTATCACTTAATAACATTATACCATCGAACTGACGTTAATATAGAAGTTATTAATTCAATCATTGCTCTCTTACTCCATCCCAGGCTGCAAGTTCTTTAGAATGCGGATTAGTTTGTAATTGCCAGGTTTTATTTATGAGCATAGTTTTTCTGTCACCCTCTTTATAAAAATTATTTGCCCGATCAGTATAGCTGTGATACATACATCTTGTAAATGCCGATATCGTTGCTTACTACTATTGTATAATAAGAAATAAATGAATCTACTTGTGTAGGAAAGAGATTCACGCTTCTACGAATTGTCTGAAGCAGGATTTACAGGATGGAAAATAATTTTCAAAATTTTGCCAATTAAATCGGCTAAGTGTTTGCTATACTTACTCTTTTATTAATTCTGTAATTCCTGCTTCAACTAACCACAAAATTCTGTAAATTATATTCCATCCTGTAAATCCTGCTTCAAAATTCTGTAAATAATTCTTCAATCCGGCAAATCCTGCCCTAATTTTCAGGCGCACTAACTTCCTTGGTATCATCCTCTGTCTTTTTAAATTCCAACTTTCCGAACTTGTAAAGAAAGCTTATTCCGAATGAGCGAAAGGGAACGCGTCTTAAGCTGGTAAGTGCAAAGTTCGGACCTGATAGTTCCATTAACTGGTTAACGTATTTATTAAACGGATTGGTAGTTGTAAACCCTATGCTTCCTTTCTTTTTAAGAACCATTTTGCGGAACGCAAAATTATAGGTGATGAAGGATGGCATTTTACCTTGCACTTCATTATGTGCTGAGCTGAAATTACCAAAAAATTCCCCGGTAAGATTATGTGTTACCTGGTAGGTAGCATTTAGATTCAGCCGGTAGTTAAAGCTGGTAGTTATGTCGCCGGTTACAAACCTGTTGATAATATCGCGGTGAAAGGCAGAAACATTACTTCTCAGGTTCAGCTTCGATGTTAGCGGAAGCGATCCGTAAAGATTTATTCCTACATTCTTTTCAAGACCAATATTTTCAGATGTGCTTACAGATACATTCTTATATATAGAATCTCCAACGAGGAACTCCGGATAATACACAATATAAGGTTGGATATCCTGGTTGTTCCTTCTGTAAAAAACAGATACATTAGCCGACCCGCCATTTTCAAATGAGGTACTGTAACCTGCTTCTATGTTATCACTTATTTCAGGTTTTAGATCAGGGTTGCCGGTAGAAATATTTTTAGGATCTATTGCATTTACAAAAGGATTTAAGTCCCTGTACCCCGGCCTTTGTATCCTTCTGCTATAACTTAATTTGATAACCTGCCGGTCGTCCAGCTTGTGCGATATAAACAAAGAAGGAACCAATGAATTATAACCGGGAATATTTACTTTACCTGCATTGGAGTAATCAGCATTTGTTGAAGTGTGTTCGAATCTTCCACCTGCCTTAATGTTTAAAAAATTAAGGACAGGGAAAGAAACGGAAGCATACAGCGCATATACATCCCTGCTATATTTTAAAGCGTTTGACTGACGGAAATCATAAGCATATACTTTAGAAGCAGGATTGAGGGAATATACATCTGAAATGCTGTTAAAAGATCTGCGCACTGCTCTGCCACCGAGTTCCATACTTACCTTTTCAGAAACCGGTTGTGTATAATCAACCTGGATGTCCCTTTCAAACTCCTTACCGTGGTTAACTGAGTTTAATCCTGAAAAAATGGAATCATTTGCCGTAAAAAACTGGTGCTGGTTATAATCGTTATAATTTCTGCTGGTGCTTGAGCTGTATTCAACCGTCAGTTCCTGGTCTTCATTGAATTTTTTCTTATAGTTAAGATCCCAGTCTGTAGAACCATTATGAGAATTCCGGTGTGTGTTTCTGGTACTATTAATATCGGATAGATAGCCGTTCGAGCCAAAATCGCCGATAGTCTGCTGCTGGTCAGCATATCCATTACTTTTATTACCAAAATGATCATAGCCGATGTTTCCGCTGAGATTATCTTTCTTTGTCAAATCCCAGTCAAACCCTAATCCGGCTTCATAACCTTCCCGTGTGAAGTCACCAATTCCGTATTGTAATAATGTAGTATTTGTTTTTCGGAAAGTGTCAATGGTAGTGCGGTTCAGATCAGTAATAGTTTTAGATTTTAGCTGACCATTGCCACTAATGAAACTGTGGAGTCCAAATTTTCCTTTGCGGGCATTGAGGTTGACCGAGCCGTTTTGAAGTCGGCTTCCACCAGACAGATTGATGCTTCCGTTGATACCCTGAATGGTTGTTTTCTTTAAGATGATATTAATGATGCCACCGGTGCCTTCGGCATCATACTTAGCACCCGGACTGGTTATCACTTCAATACTTTTGATCTGGCTCGCGGGTAATGATTGTAACGCGTCTGCAAGGTTATTGCCGAAAACCGTTGAGGGCTTCCCATCTATCAAAAAACGTACATTAGCATTTCCCTGCAGTTCAACATTTCCATCAACATCCACAGAAACCTGGGGCACTTTTTTCAATACATCTGTGGCTACCCCACCCTGACTTGTAATGTCTTTTTCAACATTATAAATCATTTTATCAATCTTGTTTTCAATCAACCCTGTTTTTCCGGTTACTACAACTGATTGCAGGGTTTGTGAAGTTGCCGCAATTGAAATATCCCCAAGATTACGATTCAGATTCTTGCTGTCTAATACAATATTGTTTATAATTTTTGACCGGTAACCGATAAAATCAACTACAACTTTATAAGTACCGGCAGGAAGGTTTTCTATTATAAAGGCACCTTTTAGATTAGATGTAGATCCGTTTACAGGTTTGATTCCATTAAGCAGGTATACACTGATAGTGGCATAGTCTACATTTTTTTTTGTAGTGGAGTCAGTTACTTTTCCTGAGATTTTACCCTCTCCGGCAGGTTTTTGAGCGCGCATTATTAAAAAAATCATTAATAAGAACACAACAGAAAAAATATATTTCATTAGGTATATTGCTTTTATAGTGCAAATTTACCGGTTAATTCTGTTTAAAATTTGTAGTAAACCTATAAGACCTATAAGGTTTTAAAAACCTTATAGGTTTATCAGTAGGGTTGCTGATTTGTAGTTAAAATGTTTATTGACTTTAAGTTTAGGCGTTAAAGCGTTTGCAAGACGCCGCGTGTAAACCTATAAGGTAGGCTGTTCAAAAATGGATAGAAGTTTTAGTACAGTTTTTGAAATTGTGATGCAGCCCATCCCCTCCAATGGAGAGGACGTTATGTCCGCAGGACATAACGGGGGTGGGTACACCGGGCGTGTTACTATTTTGGTCTTCATTGTTGTGCATAGTGCTGACCTCTCCTGATGGTTGTCGCTAAATAATTACAATCAGTTACCCACCCCAGTTTGGCCTTCGGCTCAAACGTCCCTTCCCGAGGAGGGGATGTAGTACTAACCTTTTGACATTTCTTTTCACAAAAACTATACGAAGAATGCTATGAACTTTTGAACAGCCTACCTTACAGGTGTGATTGAGATCTAACGTTTATAAATAAGCGATGCAATCCATTTCGACAAGCGAATTGCCAGGCACTCCGCCTTTTGCTACCGCTATGGTGGTACGAACCGGAGGATTTTTGCCAAACCTTCCTTTGTATACTTCATTCATGCCCGCGTAATCCGCGATATCATTAAGGAACACCGTTACCTTTAATACTTTTTCCATTGAAGATCCTGCTTTTATCAATTCCTTCTCCAGTTCTTTAAGTACGATCTCTGTATGGGCTTTGATTTCAAACGGTTCAGTATGGGCACCTTTGCCTGCAATGAAAACCATGTTACCAAGTTTTGTAGACCCGGAAAACAATGGCACACCCTGGAAGTTTGTTATGTTAGCTACTTTTTTTTCCATGGCAGTATTTGACTTTGCATTTGCAATAAACCCCAGGCCCATAATACCTCCGATAGAGGCGGCCAGTTCTTTTAAAACTGATCTTCTTTCTGTTTTCATGTGTTACACAATTTGTTTTATTTTGAATACAAGACTCCCTTTTATCTTAAGACTTTCAAATGGTCTTACTGCTTAAAGATACATAAAGTGCTCATCCTTATTTATAGTCTTTGCTTTATTAAAAAAACACTTCGCAGTAACCATCTTACTTAATACAAACTATTTGTTTTACCCTTAACAGCAACCATTGTAAGAATTGCTGATAGAAAAAGTGAACCCGCCATGAAAATATAGGATGCTCCAAAGTCACCTGTAGAATCATTTAAATAGCCGACAACAAATGAACCGACGAAAGATCCCAAAGCGCCCAGGCTATTGATCAATGCCATGGCACCACCGGCAACATTCCTTGGCAGAATTTCAGGGATGATGGCAAAGAAAGGTCCATAGGGTGCATACATAGCTCCACCGGCAATAATCAGCAACACAAATGAAAGCCAGAAATTACTGGTACCAATTAAGTAGGAGCCATAAAAAGCTATTGCACCCACTAACAGGAAGGGCCACACGAAAGCTTTCCTGTTCAACGTTTTGTCTGATAAATAAGATGCCGTTAACATGCCTATAATGGCCAATACATAAGGGACCGCTGACAGCCAGCCGGTTTTTACAATATTCATATCGGGAGCTGACTTAATAATTGAAGGAAGCCATAACACGAATCCATATACCCCTATGCTCCACAATGCATATTGAAGGCATAATAATAATACAGTTTTAGAAGCGAAGGCTTCCAGGTAATTTTTTACAGGTTTAATGCCTTGCTGCTCCAGCAGCAACTGATCTTCTACGTCTTGCTTTTCCTGTTCTGTTAACCACTTTGCATCTTTTGGTTTATCATCTACCAGCCGCCACCAGAAGAAAGCCCATACAACTGCTGGCAACCCTTCCAGGATAAACATCCATCTCCAGCCAACCGCTTTTATTAAATAACCTGAAAGGATCGACATCCAGAGTATGGTTACCGGGTTGCCCAAAATTAAAAATGTGTTAGCGCGGGACCGTTCTGTTTTTGTAAACCACCTGCTCAGAAATAACAGCATTGCAGGCATTACTGCGCTTTCTACAACACCCAGCATAAACCTTATTACCACCAGTAAATAAAAATTATTCACCAGTCCTGTTGCAGTAGCTAGTAAACCCCATGAGATCAATGACCAGAAAATTAATTTCTTAGCGCTTTTATTAGCAGCATAATGTGCACCCGGAACCTGGAAGAAAAAATAGCCGAGAAAAAAAAGTGATCCCAGCAGGGATGACATTGTCTTGGTAATATGAAGGTCTGCCGCCATTCCACTGGCTGCACCGAATCCAAAGTTTGCACGGTCGAGATAAGCCAGGCTGTATGTTATAAATGCAATCGGTATCAGGCGGTACCAACGGGATCGGGCAAGTGTTTTTTCCACGTAGTGTTTGTTTAGCTGAGTGAAGGCTGTCAGCCGTCAGCTATCAGCTGTCAGCTTAAAGCCAAAGAAACCTGAAGATAATAATTATGGTCATTAGAACAACTACAAATCATGTCACTCTTTCAGGGTTTGCGTTTCGTTATTTATCATTTTCTATAATCATGTCAGCCCTTCGGGCTTTTAAGTAACATTATACGATACTTTATATCTCCAATTTTGATAGCTGATAGCTGATAGTCTTGTCCTGAAAAAAGTTGTTTTATTAGTCTCACCTTTTTTTCGAAACGACTTCCGAAGTCTTAAATTTCACCAGCTTTCAATATTAACGCAGACTTCGAAAGTCTTGAATAAGAACTCTTCATAAAAGTGAATTCGAAAGCTTAAAGAGACATTGAATTCAATTAAGACTTTCGAAGTCTGAACCCTAAGTGTAAGATATCGATATTTAAGACTTCGGAAGTCGAATCCAAACCTCATACCTCATAGCTCATAGCTATTTCACCATTACCGGATTAGCAATACCATTAAGATCATACACTATTGCTCCACCTTTTATAGTCATTTCACATTCGAACTTATGTTTGGTTTTCAGATTATAACCTGCCCTGTCCCAAAAGCCAAAATCACCCTGACGCATAATAAGAACAGCAATATCGGCAACTGCTCCCACCGAAAGCTGACCAAGCTCCTCATGTTTGATGGCCTGTGCAGGCGCCCAGGTGCTGGCTTTTATAACTTCCGGAATGCTCATTCCCATTGCTACAAAGGTTGACATTACATGCAGCATATCTTTCATGGCAGCATTCATACTGCCGGTATGCAGATCAGTACTTATAGTAGTGGGAAAAAAGCCAGCTTTAACAGCAGGCAATGCCTGCCGGTAATCGAAGCTACCGCCGCCATAGCCAACATCAAAGATGATCCCTTTTTTCCGGGCTTCAAAAACAAACGGTTTCAATATGCGGGTCTTAAAATCTACAATCGGATCTCTCCTTGGCAATTCGGTAAATGTATGTGTGTAAATATCACCCGGACGAAGATGTTTGAAGAAAAGCTCTTCTATTGATAGCGGCGGATGCGTATCGTCACCACCGAAATCTACTATAACGGGGATGTTTGCACGCTTCCCGGCATCAACCGCCCTGTCCACAGGTGTCCATTGTGCCCCTTCATAATGCGCTACTTTAAATCCGACAATATATTGACGGTTACTCAGGGCAATATTCGCTGCCATTTTTGTATCCATGTCCGAAGTGTCCTGTTCATAAGCGCCGCCTCTCATTCCTTCGCCGACAATATTAAGGAAAGATAATACTCTAGTGGAAGAATTGTCTATGATATTTTTCTTAAAGGTTGCAAAGGATTTCCAGCCGGCACCGCCGCAATCTACTACGGTGGTAACGCCCACGCGAAAAGTAAATCCATCCGGAGGCAAAGCAACTGTTCCGTTGCTGAGGTAATGATCGGGTTCAGTACCTGCGAAAACATGTGCGTGCATATCTATCAGTCCGGGAGTAACATACATGCCTTGCGCATTCACCACCTGTTTGCCCAGCTTACCATCAATGTTCTTGTCAAGTTTAGCCACTTTGCCGTTACTAACGGCAATGTCCATAATCTCATCAATATTATTTTTTGGATCGATGAGATGTCCTCCTTTGATTACGATAGAGTATTGCTGAGCAGTGAGGTTATTAAGAAGTATAAAAAGAGAGAGGATTAGCGAAAACAATTTTGACATGGAATAATGGTTAATGGTTAGTTGTTAATTGTTAACGGATAGTGGTTGAAGGTAACAGATGAACTCAACATAGGCACTAACTGTTAATGGGTAATTTATCATTAATAATTTCAATGTCGTTGATTTAAGAAGTTATTATTGTTCCTTCGTATTTGAATTTACAATTTGGTTAAAAGTCTTAGAGTACCTTTGTGGGATTTCCTTTGTGTTCCTTGTGGTTAAATGCTGTCTATGATTTCAGGAGTCTTATAACCACAAGGAACACAAAGGAAATCCCACAAAGGACACAAGGGATGCCTGCTAAATACGAAATCCTTAGGTTAACGACATTGATTAATAATTAATCATCATTAATTACACTGAAGCCTTCATCAATTCTTCATTGATCCTGCCTGCAACTATTTTTTCCTGACCGGGTTTGAGCATGAAGACGGTAATGTTTATGATATTATCCTCGCTCCCCATTACTTCAATGGAGGGAGTGCCTTTACGTAATTTATCCTGCAGGTCTTTTCTGGAAATTTTAATTTGGTTAACATCCCATGAAATTTTTAAAGCGGGCGTATGATTTGCGATAGGCGGCACTATTACTTCAGTGGAAATACCTTTTACTTTTTTGGCAGCATTTTCAATAACAGCTATGCGGTCTTCCCACATCTTCCATTCTTTTTCATGATCCAGGTGAACAAATTTATCAAGGGCAGCATACATACCCAGCATTTCTTCTTTATTAACTTTCATTCCCCTGCCAATATTGCCACCACGAGGCGGACCATTAAGCCGGGAAGCTGCAATGTGCTCTTTCTTTCCGAGAAGCAGTCCGGCACTTTGCGGACCTCTTATAGCTTTACCCCCTGAAACGCAGACAAGGTCAAAACCAAGCTGGGTATACTTCCACAGATTTTCAACAGGGGGCACATCGGCAGCGATATCTATAATAGTGGGAATATTATTTTTTTTAGCTACAGCTATCCATTCTTCATGCATAATCTTACCATGTGGAGCACTTTCGTTTAAAAAATACATCAAAGCAGTTTTCGGACCTATCGCTTTTTGGAGATCTTCAGCAGATTCTACTTCAACAGGTTTTATACCTGTATTGGTAAGCGCGTGAATATAATCATGGTTGTGCCCTTTTTGTACAATCACTTCGTTTTTTTCCAGGCCTTCCACATTGGGCAGCATGGCTATTTTCTTTTCATCCATACCGGTAAGTACACCAGCAGTGCCTAGTACTAACGCCGACCAGCAACCGCTGGTAACCATTGCAGATTCGCACTTACACAGAGCTGCAATTTTTTCTCCTACTTTATCATGCACTTCATCCAGCATTATAAATTCCTTTGCAGAGCTGTTAATTGCATCGAGCACTTCTTCATGCATTAACGATGCTGTCATGGTAGTATAGGTGCCGGCAGCATTAATGAAAGTACGTAACCCCAATTCTTTAATCAGGTCACGCTTTTCTTTTGGTGGCGCAGGTGCTGCCTTTGCCGGTCCATAAGGCAGAATCGCGCTAATAATTCCTCCAGTCAACGGCGCAGCCGAAAGGAATTTAATTATATCTCTACGTTTCATTATCTTATTTTATAAAGTTATCAAATTAGGTATCAGGTATGAGGTATAGGTGAAACCGCATCCTCCGCAACCACTAATCGTTAACCATTAACAATTAACCATTATTACGGTTTATCCCACCAAACTCTTGTCAATAAATTATCACCTGTAGATTCAGAGAAACCCTGCCTTTTTAATGCTTCCAGGTAATTAGCCTTGTTTAATAAATTTTCTGCGACAGGTATGGAAAAACGCCTGAACATTTTACCACCTGTAACATTACCGGGATAATTTACCGGCGCCAGTACCGGATATCCTGTACGTCTCCAATTGGCAAAAACTTCATAATCGTCACCGAATAAAGATATCCATTTTTGTTCTGATATTTGTTGTAACTGCTGTTCAAATGTTCCTGTAGCCATATACGGATTGGCTGCGATATAGGCTTCAATCTGAGCTGCAGGAATAACACCAGAGCTCGGTGGTACGGAAGGCCATTGCGCCCATTGCGACATTCCAGCCCTGACACCATTCTCATAAGCGGCCTTTGCAGTACTGCCGGTATACCAGCCCCTAAGCGCGGCTTCCACCAGTAACAAATAAGCTTCTGCAGGCCCCATTATAATAATTGGCGAGGCCAAATTCAAAAGCAGTGGAGAAGGCTCAGAATATGTGTCGAAATCAAGCGGCTTGGTATTTAGGCTGCCGCTTATCATACCTTTTTGAAGAGCCGGTGTATTATCTGCCACGTAGGTAGAAGAACCTGCAGGCTTAACCCAAACTACCGAAATAACTGGAAGCCGGGGATCGTTTGTGCTTTTGAGTTTATTAATAAATGTGGCGGCATACTTACCACCTTCAACATTGTCGGGGTCCTGAGGATTTAAATAATTGCCGTTGAGCCAGGTACGCACTTTCGGGTTCATTCCATTGGTAACGTTTGCGTAAGAGATCTTTGCTATGTCCGCATCTGAAGTCATTACGCCACCGGCAATAGCCTTCTGCACCCATGTCTGGGCCAGAGCGGGTTCTACTTTTGATAAGCGCATGCCAAGCCGCAGCATAAGGGTGTAAGCAAACTTTTTCCATTTGGTAACATCTCCTTTATAATACAGGTCGGCTGCCCCGAAATTTGTTTTGGAAGGATCGAGGGTAGTGGCGGATTCGTCCAGTTCTTTAAACATATCAAGATAAATATCTCTCTGAGTATCATACTTAGGTGATAAGGTTCCGGATTCACCTTTCAATGCATCTGAATATGGAATATCCCCTGCGACATCAGTAAGCTGGTGATAGGTGTATACCCGCAGTATCCTAACCATAGCACGTTGGTTTACCATCGAAGGATCCTGGATAGCTGCATTCAGTTGGTACAATGTATTCAACCGCCCGGTATAAGTTCCAAAATCAGCATCGGTACCATTGAAACTATAAAATTTATCTCCTATTGCCGGCACTTCTTTGTAAGTGGAAAAATATTGCATACCCTCTGCAAGAACAGAATAATTATCTCTTGGAGTATTCAGCAACGCATTAGTAAAGAGATTCGCCGGTATAGCATAGGAAACCGAGTTCAAAGGTGTGTTTAAATCTGTAAGGCTTTTTTTATTACAGGATATTAAAATAGAAAAGCCTGTTGCTAAAAATACAATGATTATAAAAAAATTCTTTCTCATATTGATCAGGATAAATTATTAAAATTTAATATTCAGGTTAATGCCCATTGTCCTGGTTCTTGGTTCACCGGCACCAGCTGTTCCGGTAGCGTTGGAAACTGTTTGTTCCATTTCCGGATCAAGGCCGGCATCTTTCACTATTTTATCCCGGTAAAGGATAGCAAGGTTACGGGCTACAAATCCAATATTAATAGATTGAATTTTCACGAACGTTAGTTTCTTTGTTGGAATGGTGTAGCTTAAGATCATACTACGAAGCTTTACAAAATCCGTATTGAATGTTTCAGTTTCAGAATAGTTCGCTCCCCTGTTATTGTAATAAGTATCCAGGTCAACAACGGGCCATAATTTGCTGAACTTAGCACCCGTTTGATCTACGCCATCCAGCTGTACCCCGTTTTCTCTGCCAGGCAACGTACTTTTAGTTAAACCAAAGCGGGAGGCATACACCCACATATTGTTAAAGGCAACGGCGCCGAACTTAGCATCGAGCAATACATTCAATGAAAAATTTTTATAGCGGAATGTATTTGTCAGGCCCATGATATAAGGTGGATTGGCCACACCTAAATAATCCTGGTACCTGTCTTCGTAACCGCTTGTTTTATTGTAAACCTGTGTTCCGTCAGCTGTCTTTTTCATTCTCCATCCCAAAACAGATCCGTAAGGCAGTCCTACCGCGTTAACGATACTGACCGCTGAAGATATTCCTGTTCCGATTGTGAGGTTAGTGATGCCCGGTGCAAGTTCAACAATTTTGCTTTGATTGTAACCGATATTATAGCTGGCGCTCCAGCTGAAATTTGCTCCTTTTATAATAGAAGCAGTAAGCAACAGCTCAATACCCTTATTGGTTATCTTACCTACGTTTTGATTTCCCGGATTGAAGCCGGAGGCTTGCGAGATAGCAGGCTGCAGGATATCATTAGTCGTAACACGGCTGTAGTATGTAGCGTCTATGCCAAACTTATTCTGAAGAAACTGCATTTCAAAACCACCTTCGGATGTTGTTACAGTGAGTGGACGGATATTCGGATTCTGCAAGTTAGCAGGTGCCAGCTGAACCGGTATTCCATTAAATCCACCTGCTGTAAAAGTGTATATGCGGTTGATACTTTCAGCTCCTACTGTAGAACTACCTACCTGCGCCCATGAGCCGCGAAGTTTTAAAAAGGAAATAGCTGTTGGCATTTTGATAGCATCAGACAACACCAGGCCTGCCCCTATTGATGGATAGAATATAGAATTGTTTCCTCTATTCAGTGTTGAAAACCAGTCTTGCCGGCCAGTTACAGTCAAATAAGCAATTCCTTTGTAACTCAAATCTACATTTCCGAAAATAGAATTAGTACCTGAGCGGGTTTCACCTCGTGCAGGAGAATTTAAAGTAGCTAGGTTTGTATAACTTATGAAATTGGGAATAATAAAGTCAATACCACCTATACTGGAGCCAAAATCGAAAAGTCTTTCCTGGTTGGCGCCTGCATAAGCATTTATAGAAAAAATCTTGAAAAATTCTGTATTATAATTAAGGATCGCTGTTAAATTAGTTCTTGAGCTTTGAGCCTGACTTGTGTTCAAATAACCTTTAGGAGTAAACGCGGATCCTATTGGCACATAGCTCGAATAGTTAGTGGTTGCATAATCCTGTCCTACCAGGCCTTTCAATGAAAGATTATTCAATAACTTGATAGTAGCGCTAGCTGATCCGATGATACGCCTTTTATCATCGTTGTTACCTGTTTTGTTAACAACAAAATATGGGTTTGGCGCGGCTGGTACCGGGTTCCATTGAATTTCATTTCCATTGGCATCATACCCGGGATAAAGGCTTTTGATGCTAACAGTACTACCTATAAGATACGTTGCCCAGCTTGAATTTAATTCAGCATAACCCACCCCCGGACGGTTAATACCGGTTTCCAGGTTATATTGTACAGTAGATTCCAAGGTGATAAAATCGTTTTTACCTAAACTTGACCGTACACTCAAAAGAGAAGTTTTTCTTTCAAAGGTGGAATTAGGTGTTTGTGCGTCTGATTTCAAATCGGAGACTGAAAGCCTGAAATTCAGTTGTTTGCTTCCGCCGGAAAGTGCTACTGTGTTCGTCCAGTCTTTGCTTGGCCGGTAAAAATCATTAACATTCTTTTTTACACCAACTATAGAATAAGGCCTCATTACGCCGTCAAATTGTATGACCTGTGAACCGTCCGCTTTAGCACCGTAGGACAAACGGCCTGCACTAAGCGCTGCGGCCTGTGTTGCCGGTTTTACCCCATCATTACCCGAGCCGTAAATTGTTTGAAAGTTTGGATAAGAAGAAGGTGTACCCATAACAAGATTAGAGCTCAGTTCAACACCTACACCCTGACCTGTTTTGCCACTTTTGGTAGTGATCAATATTACGCCATTAGCAGCCTGGCTGCCATACAACGCAGCGGCGGCGCCACTTTTAAGAACAGTAATGCTCTCGATATCATCAGGGTTGATGCTTGAGATTCCATCACCCCGGTCAATATTCAGTCCGGTAGTATTTGTGGCCGCACCACTGTTACCTGAGTTGATAGGTAAACCATTAACAACATAAAGCGGTTGCTGGTTACTGTTAAACGAACCATTGCCCCTGATAACCACGCGGCTCGAACCACCCGGTCCGGAGGCTACCTGGGTAGCATCAACGCCGGCGATCTTACCTGTTAAGGCATTGGCGACATTGGTTTCACGTGCTTCTGTAAATTCAGATCCCTTTACAGTACTAACGGAATAAACCAACGCTTTCTTTTCCTTCGAAATACCGAATGCAGTAACTACCACATCAGTTAAATTTGTAGCGGAAGGATCTAATTTAACGTTGATCACTGCCTGGTTATTTACAGCAACCTCGCGGGTTTCATAACCTATAAATGTAAAAACCAGCGTGCCTGTCTCAGGTGTACTGATGCGGTATCTGCCAGACCCATCAGTACTGGTACCAGTTTTAGATCCTTTAACAATGATACTAACGCCGGATAAATTTTCACCGGTAGCATTTGATACCTGTCCGCTAACGATTTTATCAAACAGGTGAGTGGAAGGATTAGCGTAAATAATCTGAGAACAAGCCAGCAATATCATTACAAAAACAAACTTCCAATTAACAGGCTTTAATTGTGCTTTGTTAAAGATTGACCTAAAAAGCAATTGTAATGTATTTAATGACTGTTTTTTCTCAAGGTAGCTTTCCTTCATAAGCATTTTTTTTGGAAGGTTAGATTGAATCCAATTCATAAGTGTAATTTAAGTTGGTTTGGTTGAGCTGTCAGCTATCAGCTTTCAGCAGTTTTCAATGAGCGTTTATAGATATATATTACCCTACATTTTTTGTTTACGCATTTTATTAGGGAATTTTTTCACTATAAAGTGGTTATTATTTAATAATTATTGCAAAGTTGGTTTCTCAAAGACCTTTAACTTATAACCATTTAATCGCTGGAGAATTATTCTGGAACAATTTTAAATTAAGTTTAATCTTGAAAGCTATCAACTGAATTATGTTGTCCCCGGCAAGCAGTTCTCTATTAGATTTATCCTTAAGTTCAATTAAATTTTACTTTAAATATATCAAAGAACCTGATTGGATAAGTGTGTGGAACAGGTTCCTGATTATCCTTAAAAATAGATTAATTTTATAGTTATGTCAAAATTTATTTCATAACTCATTTTTTTTTCGGCAGAAATAAAAGATCATTATAATGTTGCTTGTAGTTGAATATATAAATAGCCAAATATTATAAACGAGGATATAATATATTCGTTCTTGTTATATTGAATGATATTCTTTTATTATGAATTGATTAATAAATTGCTATTAGCTGTCTGCTATCAGAAGAGACCACCAATATAGTTTATTATAAAGCTGATAGAAGATGGCTGATAGCAATTTACGTTTAACATTTAAAAATCTTTTTTCATTAAACCACAGATTATGAAAATAACTATGATGATTATCTTTTCTTTTTTTATTATGTTGATAGATGTTGAAATAATCAGTGCTCAATCTGCAAAGCCCAATGCTGAAAAGAATCTGTCCGATCTTGGCATAAATCTTATCACCCCCGTTCCACCAACAGCAAACTTTGTTAAAGCAGTAAGAACGGGAAACATGGTATATCTTTCAGGACATGGTCCAGACAAAGCGGGTGGCGGTCAGATAATTGGTAAGCTAGGCAGTGATCTTACTGTAGAACAGGGACAGGAAGCTGCAAGACTTGTAGGCATTTCTTTATTATCAACCTTAAAAAACGAAATTAAAGATTTAAATAAAGTTAAAAGGATCATTAAAGTACTTGGACTGGTAAATGCCATACCATCATTTGAGCGCCACTCACAAGTGATGAATGGATTCTCGGATTTAATGGTACAGGTGTTTGGTGAGAACGGTAAGCATGCTCGTTCCGCTATCGGAGTAGGCTCCTTGCCAAACAACATACCTGTAGAAATTGAGATGATCGTGGAACTAAAATAATGGTTAATTGTTAGTTGTTAATGGTTAATTGTTTAACTCACACCTATACCTCACACCTCATACCTGATACCTAACTAATAAATTAAGACATTGAAACGCAGAGATATTATTAAAAGCCTTTCTGTATTGCCTTTGTTTGGTGGGATTCTTTCTAAAATAGTTCCGTCAAAAGTTATGGCGGCGCCTCTTTCTACCAAGCGCGATCTTTTTAAAGAACTGGGTGTACGCACTTTTATCAATGCAAGAGGAACCATTACTTTTATGACAGGTTCACTGATGCATGATTATGTGCTGGAAACGATCAACAACAGTTCTAAAGACTATTGTATGATTGATGAGCTGCAGGATAAAGTAGGTGAAAAAATTGCTGCTATGCTTCATGCTGAAGCTGCTACCGTAACTTCAGGTGCTTTCTCGGCACTTAGCTTAGGGATGGCAGGAATACTTACCGGTATGGATGAAAAGAAAGTGGAACAGCTTCCTCACCTGGAAGAGAATGGTATGAAGTCGGAAGTCATTATACAAAAGAATCACCGGATCCATTACAACCATGCCTTTATCAATTGTGGTGCAAAGCTGGTATACGTGGAAACCGCAGAAGATGTTGATAAGGCTGTAAATGAAAAAACAGCTTCCATGCATTTCCTTAATTGTAATGCTCTTGATGGAATGATAAAAGATGCAGAATGGCTCGCTCTTGCAAAGAAGCATAACCTGCCTGCCTCTATAGATATAGCGGCGGATGTGCCACCCGTATCAAACCTTTGGAAGTTTAATGATATGGGTTATAGTTTTGTTGCCATATCAGGCGGCAAAGCAATGCGCGGTCCTCAAAGTGCCGGATTGCTTATGGGTAAAAAAGAGATCGTTGCTGCTGCACGTTTGAGTGCACCACCCCGCGGTAATACTATTGGCAGGGGAATGAAAGTAAATAAAGAAGAGATACTTGGAATGTATGTGGCTTTAGAAAAATATATCAACCAGGATCATGATAAAGAATGGAAAGAATGGGAAGACAGGGTTGCTGTAATTAACCACGGCTCAAAATCTGTTGCAGGAGTTACAACAAATGTTTTCGTTCCGCCGATTGCAAATCATACGCCAACTCTTCAGATATCATGGGATACTAAAAAGGTTAAGATTTCAGGTACTGAATTATTAGCAGCCCTGAGCAAAGGCAATCCTTCTATTGAAGCTTATGGTGGTGGCAAAAATTCCATAATGGTTTCGCCATGGATGATGAAAGCGGGGCAGGAAAAGATTGTAGCGGCGAGGATCAGGGAGGAGTTAGTAAAGGCTTCTGTTATATAATGTTTCACTGCGTCTTCGTAGGCTCAGTAATAGTTACAGCAATTCTTTTTCTTACATCAGCCACCTCTGCCGGTGATACAGCCGGTGCCATGTTTCCAAAATTATCTCTTATATAAGTAAGTACCTGCGAGACTTGTTCATCGGTTAAAAAACTATGAGAAGGCATAGCATTGTTATAGGGCAAACCCTTGACCGTTATTGGGCCTTCAAGACCTTTTAATAACGTAGTAATAAGTTTTTCACTTCCCCACCCTCTACCCCTGCCACCTATTACCCATTCAGAGCTGTCAAGTGGTGGAAACCGGTTACCATCACCTTTTCCATTTGGCTGGTGACATGAAATACAATACGTACCGTAAACCTTTGCACCACCTTCTACCATGCCTGAAACAAGGTTGTCTTTTATAGAATCCGGTGTTTTTATATGAGGCAACAACTTACGTTTATCCATAACCGCCAGTTGAGCAGCACCGAATTTTGTCTTGTCGCCTTTATATCTTATTCTCCAAATTTTGCCATGTTCCGTTTCACTGATATACAAAGAACCGTCAGGGCCCATGGCAATTCCCATTGGCCTGTAAACAGCATCACTAACATTCAACAAAGGTTCTACCTCCGCGAAGCCATCAGCAAAAATTTCCACCGGTCCGCTGAGTGTACCCTTTTTATAAGAGACGAAGCCAATGAAATAGCCCGACTGCGGGTAAGGGCCACGGTTAGTAGAGCCATGAAAAGCAATGAAAGCGCCATTCTTATAACGGGCAGGAAACTGCTTACCAGTATAAAAGAACAGATCATTAGGCGCCCAGTGTGCCGGGAAGCCAATTAATGGTTGCGCATACTTATCCCCGTCAGCAGTTTTCACTCCATCACCGCCGTATTCAGGATTTAATACTTTTTTCTTTTTCATCTGGTCATAGAAATAATATGGCCAACCGGCATCAGTACCTTGTTTTATTTTCAAAAATTCTTCCGCGGGTAATAAGGCGCTCTGCCAGGGTGTAAACAAATCAGGCCATAACAAGCGTAGGTCATCCCTTCCATGCATCACACAATACAATGTTTTATCGGTGTTATTCCAGTCCATTGCTACGATGCTCCTTAAACCAGTTGCGAATTTTACACCGTCTTTTCGGGTCTGGTTCTGTTTTTCCGCGTCGAATTGCCAGATGCCGCCATAATCTTCCAGTAATGGACAGTTCTGCAACCCAGGTGAACCGGGAAACCTATTTCTTTCCTGGCAGGCGTTAGAAGGCGCGCCAAAAGGAACGTATATATGACCCTTGTTATCGAAGGTTATCGGCTTCGAATCATGTTCCGCGCGCCCGCGCGGATTATCATCTTTAACAATCAACTCAATGGGTCCTTCAGGAACTAATTGTCCGGGAGATAACTTTTGTCGGAAAACATTTAATTCAGAGCTAAAATAAAGGTATCCTTTGTAGATACGCATGGCGGTACCGTAACTGCCTTTATCATCGTAATCGCCGAACTTTTCAATGATGTCGGCTCTGCCATCTCTATTAGTATCACGCAGGGCAACATTGCCACCAATTGAATCAGGGAATCTTAATTTAACGTATACATCACCGTTACTATTAACAGCAATATGCCTGGCACGTCCCTGCAGACTATCTACTACTACCACTGCTTCAAAGTTACCCGGAAGAAATAATCCGCCGTTTTTAGCATTTACAGAAGGCGGATGGATCGGAGCTTTTATAACAGTAAACCCGATAACAGAAAAAAGTATAATGATTGTAACTAGGTACTGTATCTTTTTACTGAATGTAGTTCTGTTAATCATTGAAGGTTTGGTTATTGATTATTCAATGTCGTTGAATTAATAAGTACATTTATAGTAGGCATCCCAAGTGTCCCTTGTGGTTATCTTTGTGTTCCTTGTGGTTAAATAAGGTCTATGATGTCATGAGTTTTTAACCACGAGGAACACAAAGATAACCACAAGGGACACAAAGATCTCTAACCAAATTGTAATTTCAAATAGTAAAGAATACAACAAATTTATTAAGTCAACTACATTGATTGATTATTGAGTAGTTATTATAATATTGGTACCAGCCAATCACCATGTTCTCTTATTCATAAAATTATCAAGTTGCTCCCGGGTCATTTTCATTTCACCTGGATGTTCACCCAGCCATTTTAAAAAATCCTCCCTGATGGCGGCAGGCCATTCATTATCAATCTGACCTGGTGTGTATTTTCCCGCCTTCAGCATAGCATGACCGAACTTATCTTTTAATCCAATAAATTCTGCGGTAGCAATCACCTTCTCTGCAAGATGTGCGGGGATGAATAATACCCCTTCTTTTTCTGAGATCACCAGGTCGCCAGGAAGCACAATAGCTTTACCGATACGGATTGGTGTATTCAATCCCATCAGCACCACTTCTTTTAAAAAAGAAGGATCAAAATCGCGAACAAAAGCATTAAAACCTTTTATTTCTGCCAGTCCGGAAAGGTCACGTGCAGCGCCATCGAATATTACTCCGTTGCCCGTTTTTGCAAAGATGGAATTGCCGAGATTATCGCCAATAAGAGTTCCCGCTTCTATCTTGCCAAAACAATCTGCAACATATACATCACCTTTAGTAAGTACATCTATTGGCCAGGCATTAGTATTACCAATACGCCCTTGCTTCTTACCCCGGTCTTTAATATTTTTTTCAATGTCAGGCCTTGTCGGCATAAAGGATGCAGTCACAGCTCTTCCTACTACAGGAACATCATCATGTACCATTTTCCAGTTACGGTCAAACTGGTTATTGTAACCTTCGTTTCCAAGAATCTGCCATGCTTCTTCAATACCGATATTTTTTGCCCTGTTAATAAGTGCATCCGGAATTTTAGGCCGGCCATCTGCGAAGCGTTCTCCTTTCCATTCTGAGGTTAAAAATATCAGCTCTTCTCTAGAGATAGCCTGCGCTTTTAGTTGAGACAAACAGGTTAACAGCAATAGTGTTAGAGCAAAGTAATGTTTCATTTTAATGAATAATTATAATGGTTAATTGTTAATGGTTAATTGTTAACGGGAAATGATTGCTAATACAAGAAGCCTTTCAGCCAAATAAAATAGTAAAATAACTTGTTAACTATTAACTTTCCCCGTTAACAATTAACCATTAACCATTAATTATGGGTCTCTCCGTCCAAGTCTTGTAGAATCGGCACCAGCTGCCCTGCGTGGTACTACAACAGGATCGGCGATCCCGTTAAAATCATACACAATTCTTCCGGCCCTGATAGTCAGTTCACATTCCAGTCTTTTGCTGGCAGGTAATTTAAAGCCGGTATAATCGAAGAGTCCGAATTTTCCTTCACGGATATTTAATATGGCTACATCTGCTTCCGAACCTATGGAGAGGTTTCCTAATTCTTCGCGTTTAATTTCCCTTGAAGGATTCCAGGTACTTGCAGCAATTACTGATTTAAGATCCATTCCCATAGCAAGGAATTTAGACATAGTAGTAAGCATATCTTTCATGGCATTATTCATACTGCCAATATGAATATCAGTGCTGATGGAGTTGGGATAAAAGCCTTCCTTAACTGCTGGAATAGCCTGTGAGTAAGCGAAGCTGATTCCTCCATAACCTACATCGAAAAAGATCCCACGCTTTCTTGCATCATAAACAAATGGCTTAACTTTTTTGGTGGTAGTATCTACAATAAATTCTCTTGTAGCCAGCTGACCAAAACAATGGGTAAAAATATCGCCGGGACGAAGGTGTTTCATAAATAATTCTTCAATTGATAATGCCGGAGTGCTGCCACCAAAATCAACTATCACCGGAATATTACCCGCCTGCCTGCCTGCCTCTACTGCACGGTCTACCGGTGTCCATTCATGACCTTCATAATGCGCCACTTTGAAACCTACTATAAAATTACTATAACGTTTAGCGACAAGCGCAGACATCTTGGAATCCATGTCGTTGGCATTCTGTTCGTATATAGGTCTCATTCCTTCACCAACAATATTTAAAAAAGCGAGCACACGCGTTTGAGACTGGTCAATGGTTTGTGCCTTAAAAGTTGGAAAGGTTCGCCAGCCTGAACTTCCACAATCTACCACTGTAGTAACACCGTTACGGAAAGTAAAACCATCGGGTGGCAAAGCAGAGGTGCCGTTTTCATAAGCATGATCGGGTTCAACACCGAAAAAATTATGAGTATGAATATCAATTAAACCAGGTGTTACATATAATCCTTTGGCATCAACTACCTGCCCTGCCCCTTTGGCATCTATGATTTTTGAAACCGCTGCAATCCTGCCGTTTAAGATTGCAACATCCATCACGGCATCTATGTTGTTTTTAGGGTCGATTACATGACCGTTCCTGATTACGATGTTATAAGGCTGGGATAGCAATGTGAGACTATAAAATAGTACTGAAAAAAGTATAGGGTATTTTTTCATTAATAATTTTTTATGAATGTATGCCTTATTGCGTAATGTTCCTTTCCTACAAGTTTTTTAAACACAGAGAAATACAAGAGGAAGAACTCAGAGAGGCGCAGAGGAGTTTCTTCATCTCTAAAAGCCTTTACCCAGCTTGCTCTAAAATTTCTTTAACACGTTTAGCAACAACATCAACCTGATCTGGACGAAGCAACACAACACCGATGGTTAAAGCGCTTCCACGGCTGTTTGCAACAATACTGGGAGTACCGTTCTTTAATGCTGTGACAACATCTTTTGGAGTGGTTTTAATCTTTGCCTCATCCCACTGCACCAGCAAACTTGGAAATATATTTGCCTGTCCTTCAGGAACCTTTGTTTCTGTTTTAACTGTAGGAATTTTTTCTAATATGCCTCCTATGCGCCTGGTGCGGGCCATCCAGTCTTCCCATTCTTTTTTGTGATCTCTTTCCAGGTACGATTTCAATGCTGCATACATGCCGAACATTTCTTCCTTGTTTACTTTCATGGGCCGGCCGATAGGCGCTTCGTGCGGACTGTGATTAAGCTTTGCTGCTTCTATCAGATCTTTTCTTCCGAATAGTAAGCCAGCGCTTTGTGGACCACGGATCATCTTTCCACCGGAAAAAGTAATCAGGTCAAAACCCATTTTTTGGAATTTGTAGAGATTCTCTACAGGGGGTACATCTGCTGCAGCATCTACAAAGCATGGAATTTTATGAGATTTACATATGGCTATAAATTGTTCATGGGTAACGCTGGATTTATCCGCAGCATTAAAGAACAATGCCATCACTGTATTGGAATTAAAAGCCTTTTCCATTTCGGCAGGCCCCTCTACTTCCACAATTTTAGCGCCTGTTGTAGTAACTGCCTGGTCGAAAAGATAGCGGTGGGTTTTTTGCATGATTACTTCTGGCCGGCCGCTGGAATAATTAGGAAGGTCTTTTATCTTTTTAGGATCAGTACCGGTGATGCAGGCAGCTGTTCCCAATAGCATAGCACATGCTGCACCTGAGGTAACCATAGCGGCTTCGCAATGGAGCATCTCGGCAATTTTAGCACCAACTTTATCCTGCAAGTCAAACATATTGGCAAAGTCGTGCGAGGTATAATTGATTGCATCCAGCACTTCAGGTAGCATTAGTGAACCGGAAAGAAAAGTCATGGTTACACTTGCGTTGATAACAGGCGTTACGCCCAGTTCTTTAAAGAGGTCTCGTTTTGTTGCCTTGGGTTCCGGAGATGCGGCAGCGGTTGAAAATGGCAGTGCAGCTCCGGCTGCTGCTGTAAACGGAAGTAATGTTAATCCCTTAATAATATTTCTGCGCTTCATTATAACTGATTTTAAATGGTAATAGTAAGTTTGAGCTCTACCTTACCAAAAATTATTGTAAGATACCTTGGTAAGGCATCAAATCTGGATTGCAAAATTTTGATAAAAAGAATAAGCACTATAGAAAACCAAACCCTGAATAGCCAGTTAGAACCTGCATTTACACCTATAAGGTTTCAACCCGTAGTGCTTACAAGTTATATTCAAACCTTATAAGTAATTGGTATAACCACTGCATTATGCAACCTGACTATTAGCAACCTAATCAAACCAAATATAATTCAAAAACAAGAACACTGAAAAATTATCATCATTATAAAATGTGCCCAGGCAAAAGATCCCTACCTGATAGTAAAAGTTAATAAGGGATAAATGCACCCTACAATAATCTTACAGGCTGTAATATAGCATGTATATGTTTCTAATTGTTTGTGGGTTTAATTTATTGCAAGTAGTTAGACAAGGCATTGTTAAGCATATTAATATTTTTTTATTATTGAAACGATATTATTAGCTTTATAATAATAAGCAATGTTATAGTTACCTGGAATTCAGTGTCAATAGACATTAGCTTCTTGCCAGCCGTAATGTATGTATATGTATAATCGTTATAATTTCCTGGTGGCTGATTTCTGGCTGGAGATATTCGATCCGTTGTTATAGTGCAAGAGTTTCCTGAATTTGCTTACTATGAAAAATCCCCATGTATACCAACCGGCTCATTAAATTAGGCCGGTTTTTTTATAACTCTTATTATTTTGCTGTTCACTTCTTCTGTAATTATAAACATAAAAAAAATGTCTTTGTTGTTTCCACCCCCTACCTCAAGGCTGAAGTTCCGCAACTGGCAGAATTCGGATATAGAAACATTTGTAAGTATGAATATGAATGCAGCAGTTATGGAATTTTTTCCGTTGGTTTATAGTAGAGATGAAACAATTAAAAGTATAGATAGAATAAAAAGGAGCTTCGATATTAATGGTTTTGGTTTGTATGCTTTAGAAAAAATTGAAGACTCATCTTTTATTGGTTTTACAGGATTTTCTATTCCGCGTTTCGAAAGTTTTTTTACTCCATGTGTAGAAATAGGCTGGAGATTGAGCTTTGCCGACTGGAACCAGGGTTTCGCTACTGAGGCAGCTAAAGCTTGTATTGACTTTGGCTTTACCAAATTAGCGTTTAATGTTATTCATTCCTTTACCTCTGTTCTAAATGTAAAATCCATGCATATTATGAAAAAAATCGGGATGCATTTTGCGGGCACTTTTGATCATCCATTGATAGCAGATGGAAATAAATTAAAGCCGCATGTTATATATAGGCTGGATAAAGAAAATTATTCTGGTTATCAATCTACTTTTTTTTAAGCTTTCCCTAACGGTAGTAGGGTATTGTTAATTAATTTATTCTATGATTATTACTAAAGTGAAAGATAATTTGATTGGGTGAGGGTGTTATCCATGCAACCAGACGTATATCAACAGCGCATTAATGGATAAATAGTAGTACTATTTTTTTCAATTTTATTAACTATCTGCAATATTATTACATTGCTTACTAACTCCCTGGCATAATTTTTTACAGAAATTTAATAACCCGCTTTATATCTCCAACTTGATTTGAAAGTACACAAACGATAACTATTTTATTTACAACTAAAACATTTATGAACAGGTTAATCAAATCTTCCGTTAACAATATTTCCATTACTGCAGGATTGCTTTTATGCATGGCATCTGAAGGCTTTTCACAAAAAGGGCTACCTGCTGAATTACCTACCGTGGCCACCGTTAACACTTACTTTCCCCAACATGAGGATTTCAATTCATCACTTGTAAGCCGTTTGAAAGTTCCTGCCGGATTTACTGTAAAAGCTGTAGCAATGGGATTAGGGAAACCCAGGATGATGGCAGCTGGTGAAAAGGGAATGTTATATGTTACAAGAAGAGACCAAGGGGATGTTTTATTATTGTCAGATAAAAACGGTGACGGTATATTTGATGATATGAAAACCATCGTTGCTAATTTCAGGGGAGTTCATGGTATTACTATTCACGATGGCTGGCTATACCTGGTCTCAAACAGAGAATTAAAAAGATCTAAAATAAAACCGGATGGCACCGTTGATTCGTTAGAGGTTCTCATAAAAGACCTTCCCGATGGAGGCCAGCATCCAAACAAAACATTAGCCTTTGGTCCGGATGGATTGTTATATATAACAGTTGGAAGTACCTGCAACGACTGCGCAGAAGCCAATGCAGAAAATGCAACTATCCTTCAGGTAACTCCAGATGGTATAAACCGTAAAATATTTGCAAGAGGATTAAGAAATACAATTGGGATAGATTGGAACCCGCAAACAAAAGAACTTTGGGGAGCAGACAACGGTACTGACTGGCGTGGTAATGATATTCCTCATGAAGAGATAAATAAAATAACTGATGGGGGCGATTACGGCTGGCCCTTAGTTTACGAAAATCAAAAGGTAGATGAGACAAGAGAGGATCCAATAGGTTCCACTAAAGCAGCATACGCCAAAACAACACAACCATCCGTGTTATTATTGCCCGCACATAGTGCACCAATTAATTTTATTTTTATCAATAAGGTGAGTAATCTTCCTGGTACATATTCCAGTGATGCTTTGATTACCCTTCACGGTTCCTGGAACCGCGACAAACCGGATGGATATAAAATAGTGAGGGTTAAATTTACCAATGGCCAGCCAACTGGCACCGATGATTTCCTAACAGGCTTTTTAAGCAGCGATGGAAAAACCAGGTTTGGAAGACCTGCCGGTCTGTTAGTATCTTCCAATGGTATTTATGTTTCTGATGATGAAAGCGGGGTAATTTATCTGGTGGCGGTGAAATAGTAATAAGCTACAGCTGTTAGCTGATAGCTATCAGGAAGAAGAACTTAACCTTAGAGTTAAACATTAAACTAACTTTTCATGAAAATAATTATATCGATTCTTACTATACTTTCAACTCTCGTACTGAGGGCACAAACAGAACAAATTAAATTTATGGCTCCCAAGCTTTACCCGGAAGGAGTTGCTATGGATGAAAAACAAAATGTTTTTTATGTGAGTTCTGTAACAACAGGCACAATAGGTAAAGTGGATATGAATGGAAAGTATAGCGTTTTGTATGCAGACAGCAATCTAAAATCGAGTTTTGGAATGAAAGTGAATAGTAAACAAAACCGGTTATGGGTATGCATCAGCGATCCTAATCACAGCAAATATTCCACACCACAAACTTTTAAAAAAATGGCAAGGATAATTGCCCTGGACCTGTCTTCTGGAAAAAAAACCGCAGATATTGATCTCAGTGCAATTACTGAAGGTAAGCATTTTGCAAATGACCTTGCCTTTGATGATAACGACAATATTTATATCACTGATAGTTACGCTCCATGCATTTATAAAATAACTCCTGGTGGCGTTGCAAGCGTTTTTGCAACCAGTGAAATGTTTAAGAGTGTTGATGTTGGATTGAATGGTATTGTATATCATTCGGGTGGTTTTCTTATAGTGGATCATAATACCTCTGGTAGCCTATATAAAATTGATATAAAGAATCCTTCAGGTATTACAAAGATTGAAATAAAAGAATTACTACCTGGAGCGGATGGGATGTTGCTTGATAAACAAAATAATCTTACAGTAATTGTAAATAAAGGTATTAACAGGGCTTACAGGTATATGAGCAATGACAATTGGAAAACCGCTACATTGGTAGGTTCAACATCTACCCTTGATCGTTTTAATAATCCTACTACCGGGTTCTTCAAAGGATCAGATACATACCTATTGAACTCAAAATTAAATGAGCTTAGTGATTCTACTAAAAATCCATCAAAGGAATTTTCAGTTCAGCTTGCGAATTTTAAATAAGAGATGATTGATTTATTTTATTGTTGTTGGCCAAAGGAGCGTTATCGGTTTAGCTGTTTAACTAAGTTGATAATATAATTCTATTTAACTAACCAGGTTTTAAAACTCATAGATAAACTCACCTATAAGGTTTAAAAAACCTTATAGGTAGGCTGTTCAAAAGTCCCCAGGTGTTTTCGTACAGTTTTTAAACGGGGTAATACGCCCATCTCCTCATTTAAAAGAAAACAGTTTTAATAAAACCGTTTGAAGGTTTGTTATAAATTGATCAGCCCTGTAAGGGCGCCATATATTAGCACAGGGTGAAGCCCTGTGAGGATGTATAGTGATGGAACATAGCCCTGACAGGGCGCCATTGTAATCAGTAGCGATTATGATGGCAATAGTATTTCACCCTTTCAGGGCTCTGTACCATTACATTACTTATAATAGGGCTTCACCCTGTGCTAATGTATGTCGCCCCTTCAGGGCTGATAGAAAAACTGTACGAAGACTTCTATGGACTTTTGAACAGCTTACCTTACAGGTATGCAGTCAGGCTCAAAGAATCTCTATAAAGCATATTTAAATTTGAGGGCATGCCAGTAATCGAAGACGCCGCAATTAAACCTATAAGGTTTTGAAAACCTTGTAGGTAAACAATTATCCTGATTGCTATAGGGTTCGACATCGGAAGTTGTCCCGAAAATGGTAAGACTAACAAAACGGTTATCTATTTCAGGGAAAGACACCTGAAAAATTATTATTTTAGACTTATGAAAAATGTAAGCATTCATTTAGTAGGAGGCGAATTAGATGGCCAGACATACACCGCACGGGAAGATGAAAAAGTTTTATATATCCATCATAGTAATGTGAAGGATGTTGTAAATGATGTAAACGTAAATAAGGAGCGGGCTTCTCTGCCTCAGGGACATTTTTATGTTTATCAACAAGAAAGCGAAGGATCTGATAGATTTGTGTACGTAAAAACAGAAGGGTAGCTGTTGAGCCACAAGACACGAAGCCACAAAGAAATTTTCTTTGTGGCTTCATGTCTTCCCAACTTTGCAGCAAAATTAACTCCAGGGATCCAACACTACTTTAACACAATCTTCTTCCTTATTCTTGAATATCTCATAACCATGAGCAATTTGCGACAATGGTAGCCGGTGAGTTATAATATCATCGAGCTTAACTTTACCATCAACTACATATTGCAACAACAGATCAATATGTTTTTGAGCAGGAGCTTGTCCGCCTTTCATAATAATTCCTTTATCGAAAAACTGACCAACTGGAAAATTATCATAATATGTTGGATAAATTCCTAATACAGAAACAATGCCACCCCTGCGAACAGCACTCATACAGGCTTCCAACACTTTAGGAGATCCTTTTTCAAAATTAATAACTGCTTTTGCCCTGTCTAACACACTACGATCCGGTTCAAAGCCTACTGCCTCCACACAAACATCGGCTCCCCTGCCTTCTGTCATAGCCCTGATCTCCTCCACCACTTGTTTAGCTCCATCTTTCCATAAAATAGTTTCACAATTTGATGCGGATTTGGCCTTATCAAGACGATATTGTAAGGTATCTACAATTACTACTCTTGCAGCACCCCGCAGCCAGGCACTTTTCGCAGCCATAATACCTACTGGTCCTGCTCCGAAGATTGCTACTGATTCCCCACCATTCACTTCTCCCCAATCGATTCCTGTATAACCTGTCGGAAAAATATCGGTAAGAAATAAAACCTGTTCATCACTTAAATTATCAGGGACGATCCGTGGACCAAAATCTGCATATGGCACACGTACATATTGAGCCTGTCCACCGTCATAGCCGCCGTATAAATCAGTAAAACCAAATAAAGCACCACCTTTTTCAGTTAGCAATCCGCCTTCAGGACCATACATCTCCGGGTTACTATTTTCACAATGACCCGGGAGATCATTGTTACAAAAAAAACAGGTACCGCATGCTATCGGGAAAGGTACCACTACCCTATCACCTCGTTTGAGATTCTTTACAGCAGTACCAACTTCTTCTACTATTCCCATAAATTCATGTCCAAGTACCATTGGACGAACCTGAGGGATACCACCTGAATATATATGAAGATCTGAACCACATATTGCAGTAGCTGTTACTTTTAAGATGATATCCCGTTGTTCTTTAATTTTTGGATCATCTACTGTATCATAAGTTACTTTCTTTGGTCCGTGAATAACTGCTGCTTTCATTTTTTAAGTTTAAATTAATTAAAGAAATAAGTAATAATATGTTTCGCCTATGTAATATAAAAATAAACCACTAGTGTCAAACTTGCCATGCTAACCATAAATTAACTCACACCTCATTCCTCATACCTACTTCTTAGGTTTCTGTTGTTTTTTTGTTTGATCTGCTGCCATACTGTCGGGTATGAGATTAGTCATAGCTGTTTGTATTTTATTCTTAGTACCCGATACAACCATATCATCATCATTCATTAAAGCGTCATAACCATCTTTTGCAACCTTTGCCGGATCCGCTTTTTCTCCCTGAACAGCTTTAGAATCCAGCATATCTGCTTTATTAAAAAAGTCAGTGTCTGTAACTCCGGGCAACAAAGCAGTCACAACTATTCCTTTATCTTTTACTTCACTGCGGATTGCTTCTGTAAAAGATTGTACAAATGCTTTTGTGCCATGGTATACTGATTGATAAGGACCCGGAGTTTTTGAAGCGATGGAAGAAAGATTTAATATCTTACCACTTCCAAGTGATAGCATATCTTGTAAGAAATGTTTTGTAAGCACAACAAGTGAAGTAATATTTAATTGAATAATATCCACTTCACGCGCTATTTCCGTATCTGCAAATTCACCATAAACTCCTTGTCCGGCATTATTCACCAAAACATCAATTTGAATACCTTTTTCTTTGACTTCCTGGTATAATTCAAACGGACTATCTGGTTTAAAAAGATCTTTTGAAATAGTAACCACGTCAATATTACTATTAGAATTTTTCAGTTCGTAGGCTGTTTGTTCAAGATTGGTTTGATCGCGGGATACTATTATAAGATTGTAACCATCCCTTGCAAAGAGTTTGGCAAGTTCAAGACCAATGCCCGAAGTAGCCCCTGTAATTAAAGCATACTTATTAGGTTGTTCCATAGTTATTATAGTTTAAATTTAATATTGGTTTTTATAAATTAAGATAAAAGTGTGCCATGGATGGAAGTATTATAGTAACCGTTAATTTTTTTATCTATAGCTGTTCAGCTTTCAGTAAATCAATTCTACCCATATTCCTTCTTAAAGCTGATTGATAATGGCTGATAGCAAATGCTTCAATTTATAATAAGCATAATAATAGTTAAATAAGAATTTTTAAGCAACTGGTTTTTTCTTAGATGTTTTAGGTAAAGTTTTATGTTTCCTCACATCGGAATTTTCTGGTATAATCTTACCCCTGGGGCTATCAGCACCATTGTGAATTTTCTTGTTCATGGGATCGTTAGGATTTTCCATTTTTTTGTTCATTTTATCAGTTCTGTTTTCCATTTTCTTATTCATGCTATCCTGTGAATAGGCGCATATACAGAAAATAAATAAGGAGGTAGTGATTATTATCTTTTTCATAATGGTTATATTGATGTTGAATATATTTCAAATTACATGCCTTTGTTCGTTGAGTTCATAAATCACGGAAAGGAATAGGTAATGCAGGTCTACGGACGCTTGCGTCAAAGCTTTGGTGTCGGAGCAATGAATGTCTTCGAGTACCTCCATATTACTTATTTTTCCTATATAACTAGGTCGAAAACAAATTAAACTTCAGGTTCGCAAAGAGTTTTTAAACCACGGAGACACGGAAGCACAAAGAAGCACAAAGAGTTTTTTTGAAAAGTAAAACAAATGAACAAGATCTTTGTGCCTCTTCGTGTCCGTGGTTCAAAAATAACTAATGTGCAGTGCGACTTAATCAGTTATCTTAACCTGATGTTTGAATTGCAAATTCAATAAAGACTCCCTGGTTGAAAAATTTATATGAACAAAAAGGGAAAGTTTAAGTTTACGGCTATAAGTTTGCGTATAATCTTATATAAACAATACCTAATGAACGTTATCAAGCCGGCTAATAGTCCATTTTATTTTAAACTGGCAATGGTGCTAGTAAGCCTTATATGCCTGGGTTATTTATCAGTAATAGGAAAGCAAATATTATCGCCACTTTTGTTTTCACTGCTTTTTGCGATCCTGCTTTTGCCTATATCTGTATTTTTTGAAAAAAGATGTAAATTTCCCAGAAGCGCCGCATCGGGATTGTCAGTAATACTTTTCCTGCTAGCTATCGCAGGATTGCTATACATAGTTGGCTCCCAGCTAACAAACCTTGCATCAGACTGGCCCATGTTTAAAGTTCAGGCTACAACATCTTTCAACAATTTACAGGAATGGATCTATACTACCTTTCATGTTAACTTTAAGAAACAGATGGCTTATATAGATTCATCTGCTTCTAAATTGATGAATGTTAGTACATCTGTTGTAGGAACAACCGTTATTACGGTTTCCTCTGTTATGTTGTTTCTTGTATTTACTATGATTTATACCTTTTTCCTACTATTTTACCGGAGATTGATTTTAAAATTTCTTATCGGTGTATTTAAAGAGGAAAATTCGGCAACGCTTTACGAAGTTGTTGCACAGATCCAATCCATTATCAGAAAATATATCCTGGGGCTTTTATTAGAAATGGGGATTGTGGCAGGTGCCTGCTGTATTGCCTTCTGGCTGCTTGGAATAAAATATGCTCTTTTATTAGGATTGATTACCGGGCTTTTTAATATCATTCCTTATATTGGGATATTCTCCGCATTGCTGTTAAGTACCTTAATTACTTTTGCAACGGGAGCTGCTGCTGGTAAAATACTGATAGTGGTAATTACAGTAGTAGCAATGCACCTGGTGGATAGTAATGTGCTATTGCCATTAGTAGTAGGATCTAAAGTTAGAATTAATGCGCTTATTACATTAATGGGAGTTATAATTGGGGAAATGATGTGGGGCATTCCGGGAATGTTTCTTGCAATACCAGTTATTGCTATGACTAAAACAGTCTTCGACAGGGTTGAAGGCCTTCAGCCCTGGGGCATTTTGCTGGGGGCAGAGAAGGAGTCCGTTGATATTAGTGATACCTCAAAAACTGTACAGACGCAAACTATTGATACGATTGATACTTCTGAACATATCATCAATACTAAGGGAAATACTTCGGGTAATATTGAGACTGTTGGAAAATAGTTGTTTTTTAAACCAGGGAGGAGGAAGAGGTTACACAGAGGGCTGCTCTGTGTAACCTCTTCCTCCTCCCTGGTTTCTCTTACTATATAACTCCATTCGAAAATAAATTAAACTTCAGGTTCGCAAAGAGTTTTTGAACCACAGAGACACGGAGGCACAAAAAAGCACAAAGAGTTTTTTTGAAAAGTAAAACAAATGAACAAGATCTTTGTGCCTCTTCATGCCTTAGTGTCTTAATGGTTCAAAAACAACCAATGATCAGTGCAACTAATTCAGTTATCTCACCACGATGCTTGAATTTCAATTCATGAAGGACTCTGTGGAAAAAAATCACGATATATCTTTTAACCAAGCAGATAAGACAATTAATTCTCTATCCTCAACTATGCCCTTTTTCAGTAAAGCTTCATAAGTATTGTATAAGTTATCATTGATGCTGGCAGTTGCACTTAAAGCCGCACCGGTTACTTCCATCACTTCCTCACAATGTTTGTACATAGGAATTTCAGAAATGAAATCCTTGACATAATCATGAGGATTTCTTTTTTGAACCACGGTAGCATCAACAAAACCCAGGTGGTAATCATACAACCACATAATGGGCTGTGCAACAAACCCTCTTAATATATCTGTGAAGCGGAATGTTACATAGGTCGGCAGGTACATTAAAGCAAATAACTCTTTTCTTATAATTGTGTTTTGAGTATTGAAAGGACTGATAGTGCCTTTGCCTAATACAACCGGTGGACGGTTATTAAAATAACAGGGAGTATCATTGGTAAGCCTGTAAATAGCATCTACATCAGGGTCTTCATCTGCAAGTCCCTGCCACATACCAACCTTCGATATCTTTGTAGTAATATCTTTCTCCAGGTCGAATTTTTTGTTGATAAGCTGAAGCGGCAAACCTCTTGGCCAGATATGTGCATCAGTATATAACTGGTAAACATTTATAAAACCTTTGTCGCCGGGGATATAGGAAAACTCATCCTCAAATACAGGAAAGGACCAGTTATCCTTTGGAATATTATCATCATCCGTATCTATGATTATATCTGCATCGTTTGCTATTGCAAGAAGATATCCCATCATCTTCCTGGAATAATGATTAAAAGGAAGCACCTTATGTAAATGTGTTCCTATATTTTCATGTGCTGCTACTGGTAAGTATTCAACATTATTATAATGCCAGTCCGATGGCGTTTTTTTATCCCCTACTACAACCAGTTTGTAGTCCGGCATTTTTGCAAACGCTTCAATAGCTTCGGTGGGCTGATAAATAGACGTAATAACGATTATTTTCTTTTTGCTTTCTGTATATTCCATGTAGATAATTTAATAGCGCGAAGGTATAAGATATACTGGCAAGACCAGCGCTACCTTACAAGACATTAAAATAATTTAGTTTAAAGATAGTAAACCACGGTGGCACTGAGTCTTGGAGGAACACGGTGTGAAGTGGCTACACCATGTTCCTCCATGTCTCAGTGCCACTGTGGTTAAGCTACGACAATTTTCTTATTAGGGCATCTCTCATCTATCATGTCAAAGATTTCAGGATACTCTTCAAGATCAAACTTTCGCGCAAAGAGGCTGTCTGAATTCATGATATCGTGCAGGTCTTCTTTTTGTAACAGTTCAGGGTGAGACATCCCCACATGCTTCCAGCGAATAAATCTCTTGTTATTATTTACAATGCTTTTTTGAATTCTTTCATCTTTCGAATTCAGTAATATAGTATGGAAAAATAGTTCATCGGGAGCAAACGTAGCCTCATGAAATGTTACATAAGCCGGATGGAGTTTTACAAATTCCAGAATATAATTCAAAGCATACATATCTATGGTCCACCACTGCGAGCCTGCATAAGGACGCAAATTCTTTGGCTGCTTTCTTTTAAATGCAGGGAAAACATTACCCAGGAAATTAAGAGCCCTGGAACTGAATAACTCATGTGACTTTAATCCAAAAAAGAATTTGTCTACCCTGTAAAGACCTCCTCGTGGACTCCATTTTTCATAATTAGGAAGTTCGTAATATTCAATAAGAATCCTATGCTCAGAATTTTTGAAAAAATTATTGATATAATTATTTGTTTTTATAGGATAATCCTGACCGCTTAATAAAGTAATAGTATGGAATTCTTTCTTGGTGGCTTTGACTGCCTCCATTGCGTTTAGGGTGGCCTTTACCAGGGTTAGGCCGGCCCATTTTGTATCAAGCCTCTTAATCATCTGCATCTTACCAGGAAGCCAGTTCAGCTCAGACAATTCACTGTCTGGCAACTTCAAATCTATATGAATAAAGAAATAAGAACAATCATCATTCAATTTCTCTAACAACCGGTTAAGTTGTTTCATGTTTTTATGAGCAAGAATTATATAAGCCTTATCCATTCAAAAAATTTAGTGCTGTTATCAATCTTTCTAATTAATAATTTTAATGTAGTCTTCCAAAACTTCCCAATTTGGTATTAGGATTCCCAAACCAACAGGCATTTAAAACCATCCTACATTTAAAAATTCTATTTTACCAACTCTTTTGGCACAATTTCAAATAAAAGAAATATACCTTTTTAATTATAGGCGAACAATACAGGGAAAATTTATAAAGTTTTTTAAAGATACCGGTTTGAGCAAGAATAGTTAGTAAAGATGCTTGGTTGAAGCTACTTTATGGATGGAATAACTGTGGGATATTTACCAAATCTAACTATAGAGTTATAAATATTATGCCAATGTATAAATAAAGCACTTTGAAATGAGTAATACGAAATTTTTACTAACCTGTTACAAAATAAACTGCAAAGTTGAAGAGTATAGAAATAAGAAAAAGATTTAATGGAATTATATTGTTTGAATAAATAGAGCGCTTTGTTATTTTTAAGCATAACCCATAAAAAAAACCCGGATACTTACTACCCGGGTTAATGCATCTTACTAAAAAGAAACTATCCTATTTCAAAGCTAGAGGCTCATAGCTCACTGAAAGCTATCTGCTACTTCTTCACCAGTTTCATAAGTTTCGATGGTACACCGTTCACCATCATCCGCACTAAATACACACCTGGTAAATGGGCCTGCCGGTTAGCATCTACTTTCAGGGAAGTGTTACCGGCGTTTATGTTGCCAAAATATTGCTTGTACAATAGCCTTCCTGAAACATCCAGCAGGTCTATGCTGATTTTGCTTGCAGGTGAAGCATTGTAAAAGTTAATTGTAAAGCTTCCACTAAACGGATTAGGATAAATTTGTTTGGTAACGAAGTTGCCTAATCCTGGTGTTAATGATTCCTCCGTTTGATGCAGGGTGTTCTTAGTTTGAGATATGCTAATGTCGTAGTTCTCAGAACTGGTTAAGGTGAAGGCTCTGTTAGGAATCAACTGCCTTGTTATGCTGTTCTCAGCAGGCGGTGGCACAGAATCAGTAGTGCCATTGACAGCACTGCTGAAGGCTGAAAAATTATTTTCCAGATCATGCGCCTGAACAGTGAATGAATAACTAGTGGCAGGATTCAGATTGTCTGCATCAATCTCAGAACTGCTGTTTGAATATTTTTTAACACCATTTACAAATATATCATAACCTGTTACACCTACATTATCGGTACTATTATCCCAATCAAGGGTAATAGAAGTTGTAGTAGTAGAAACCACACGCACATTAGCGGGTGCGCTCAGCACAGTTACATCCGCAGGAGTAGCGGTAGTGCCATTAACCGCGCTGCTAAACGCAGAAAGATTATTTGCTGCATCATAGGCTTGAACGGTAAAAGAATAAGTAGTTGCAGCATTAAGGTTATCAGCTACAATATCAGAGTTGGTAGTTGAATATTTTTTAACGCCGTTTACAAATACGTCATACCCGGTAACACCTACATTATCTGTGCTGTTATCCCAGTCCAGCGTTACAGAAGTAGTGGTAGAGGAGACGATGCGAAGGTTATCTGGTACACTTGGTAGAGTGTAATCTGTACCATCTGGCTGTGTTATTACTGCAGGATTTGGTGACCAGTCGGACCAAATGCCTCCGGAAACCCTTCTAAACCGGACACGATACGTTCCTGGCTGGCTGACCGTTATATCATTGGTAATGTTTCCTATATCGGCACCATCCCTTTGCCATTGATATTCCGCATAACCGGGTGTGATGCCAATCTTTACAGTGAAAGGAGTTTTAGCAGGAAAATCAGTTTGTTTATTAAACACCAACGGGTTTGCCTTATGGGCATTCTGCCAGTAAGGGATCAGGTATGGCTCATCCCATATAAAAGGCCAGGTGCCATGGCCCCTGTCAGGATAATAGGTCCACCTGATATCTCCGCCATAACTGGTGAAATTATTAACAAAAGCCTGTACCCTCTGAGGATTAGCAAATTCAGCATCTTGTCCGCCACTGGCGATCCAGAAAGGAACATGAATAAATAGAGAGGGATCCTGAGTAAAATCGCCGATGGAGCCGGATGAAGCTGGTATAGATATAGCCGAGCGCTGGGGATAATCAAATGTATATTTCATGGTGCCATCACCACCAAGGGAAAGACCCATAGTGATTAACCTGTCAGGATCAGTATTACAATATTCCTGCATCAGGTCCAGCACATTATTTACATTATCGAAGCTGTATGCCCAGTCTCCTATACTGGTTTGTGGAAATAGTAGGAATGCGTTAAACTGTCCCGCGTTGATCTTGCTTTCAAATTCCTTAGCCCCCCAGGATAAATGATATTCATTATCCGTTGCCGGACCAGTTTCGCCAATGCCGTGAAAAAATAATATTACCGGGTATTTGGTAGCATTAGCAGGGTTATAATTATTTGGATACCTCAGGCGAAAAGCCATACCATTATAATAGTAAGCCTTAAAATTGTCTGTGTCGAAGGGGTTGGGCAGATTAGAATTTGGTGTACGTCCCCACTTTGCAAGAGTATTGGGTGGTGGTGCTGCCGGAGTATTTGAACTGTTGAAATTGACAATCTGGTCGTTGGGGTCAAAAACGTTTTGTGAAAGGACGCTGGCTAATACGCATAGGCTGAGTACAGCAGTAAACAGTAGATTTTTTTTCATGATAAATGTTGGTTACAATGATTATAAGGTTTAAGGCAGTTTTAGTTTTGTTGTTGGTTTTTTATAGAGGCGCTTCTCATGGTTTTCAAAAGAGGTCAAATATTTATGACTTCTTACGAAAGTTCATAGACGGACACAAAGTATGACAGGCCTATGTAGTTTGATGCCGCATTTTAATAGCACTGGATCAAAACAGTTTATAATATTGGAACTCTAAAAATGTATGGAAACTTTTCAGGAAGAATAGTAAAAGCGGTACCAAAAGAAAATGGAATATTTACTGTATTTTTAAAGGGTCCGACTTATTAAATGAAAACGGTTAAATTAACAGGCTTACAAGATAGATAATTAATTTAGAAAACCGAAAGAATTTTAAAGAATTTATTAACATTAAAAAACGAAGCACATTAAAGCTTTCAACGTCTCTCCATGTTCAAATAAGTTCAATATCTTCCATTAAGATGTATAAGGATATACTTTATACAATAAGTATGTAAAAATTGAGGCGTTCTTTTATTGAAATAATTTTGAGACTGCTTGTAAAGCTATTGCCACTTTTTCTTTTCAGTTCAATTCGTTTACTGTTGACAGTGTCAGATGTAAAATGACGTATAACCATCAGACAGTCAAAACACTTACAAGTTTAAGTCTTCAATAAGAACCTCCTATCATACAAACGCAGACTTCGAAAGTCATCCATGAACGTCGAAGAGCTGCTCCAGCTTTCAAAGCAAGACCCTGACTTCCGAAGTCTCAAATCGCAACCGCTCTTCATACAAACGCAGACTTCGAAAGTCTTGAATGAGGGTAACTAAAAATTAAGCACCTGGAATTAAAAACTTTATTTGCTCCCGCTTCCTCCATCACCTCCCTCGTTAAATAGTTTAAATGCGATCTTTCCCTCATTCAAGACTTTCGAAGTCTGCCTATGTAGAATGAGATGCCTAAATTTAAGACTTCGGAAGTCATCCATGCACGTCGAAGAGCTACTCCAGCTTTCAAAGCAAGACGATGACTTCCGAAGGTACTATCTTTTAATACGTCATTTCAAACTTGACATAACACTAAAGGCTCATAGCTCACTGAAAGCTATCCGCTACTTCTTTACCAGCTTCATAAGTTTCAATGGTACACCATTCACCATCATTCGCACAAAATACACACCTGGTAAATGGACCTGCCGGCTTGCATCTACTTTCAGGGAAGCGTTACCGGCGCTTATGTTGCCAAAATATTGCTTGTACAACAGCCTTCCTGAAACATCCAGCAGGTCTATGCTGATTTTGCTTGCAGGTGAAGCATTGTAAAAGTTAATTGTAAAGCTTTCATTAAACGGATTAGGATAAATTTGTTTGATAACGAAGTTGTCTGATCCTGGTGTTAATGATTTCCCGGTTTGATGCAGGGTGTTCTTAGTTTGAGACATGCTAATGTCATAGTTCTCAGAACTGGTTAAGGTGAAGGCACTGTTAGGAATCAACTGCCTTGGTATGCCCGGTCCGCTCCAGTATACCTGCATGGTTTCACCGCCACCTTGCTCGAAGAAGGTGATAGCTATCGGGTAAGAACCTGCTGCCATAGTTACCGTACCGGTGGCTGAGACTGGTGCATGCAAGCCATCGTTATTTACTAATGCAGTGGCACCAGGCGAATAAATAGAATTAAAATACAATTTGCTGCCATCATCGGAAATGGTTTCAAAAGTATAAGTGCCCGCGGCAGGGAGGTGAATATAACCTTCCCACACAAATGCGAAGTTATCGTTCACACCTGCATCTCTTACACTTATATCTGCGTTCGGGCTGGTTCCTGTTTTAACAGGCGTCAGCAAATTAAAATCAGGAAGCGCGTTATAGGTGCCCTGATAGTATTTGTAATTAAGTCCGCCCGATGCAGGAGGCGGCGTACCGGTGGCAGTAAACGCACTGTTTGGAATAAGCTGCCTTGCAATGCCAGGTCCGCTCCAATAAACCTGCATGGTTTCTCCACCTGTTGCTTCAAAAAAAGTAATGGCTATAGGGTAGGTACCTGCGCTGCTTATCGTAACGGTTCCCGTTGCGGACGCAGGTGCATGAAGACCATCGTTGTTTACTAACGCTATAGCACCAGCACTATACAGGGAATTAAAGTACAACTTGCTGCCATCATCCGAGATGGTTTCAAAAGTGTAGTTTCCAGGTGTGGTGATATTGATATACCCTTCCCACACAAATGCAAAATTATCATTCACACCGGGGTTTCTTACACTGAGGTCTACGTTGGAGCCCGAACCTGTTTTAACAGGCGTTAATGTGCTGAAATCAGGAAGTGAACTAAATGATCCCTGGTAAAATTTATAGTTCAGTCCGCCTGTTGCTGAAGGCGGAGTACCGGTGCTGCTAAATGCATTGTTAGGTATCAACTGCCGTGCAATGCCCGGACCGCTCCAGTACACCTGCATCGTTTCGCCGCCGGTCGCTTCAAAGAAAGTGATAGCTATAGGATATGATCCTGCAGAGGGTATGGTTACTGAGCCGGTGGCAGACGTTGCCGCATGCAGTCCGTCATTGTTCACTAACGCCGGGGCACCAGCGCTGTAAGTTGTATTAAAATATAATTTACTGCCATCATCGGAAATGGTTTCAAATATGTATGAACCGGGAGTAGTTATGTTAATATAACCTTCCCACACAAATGCGAAATTATCATTCCTGCCTGCATTCCTTATACTGATGTCTGCATTTGAAGTGGCTCCTGTTTTAACCGGTGTCAGTGTGTTAAAATCAGGAAGTGTGGTGAATGACCCTTCATAATATTTATAATTAAGTCCGCTTGATGCAGGCGGTGGTGTGCCGGTATTTGTGAATGCACTGCCCGGAATAAGCTGCCTGCTAAAACCAGGACCAGACCAGTACACCTGCATGTTTTCACCACCGGTGGCTTCAAAGAAGGTGATGGCAATCGGATAAGTACCTGCAGCCATTGTTACTGTTCCTGTGGCGGAAGTCGCAGCATGAAGTCCGTCATTATTTACTATAGCTGAAGCGCCTGCTGAATACAGCGAATTAAAATACAGTTTGCTGCCATCATCAGAAACCGTTTCAAAAGTATAAGTTCCGGAAGCAGGTAAAATAATATATCCTTCCCATAGAAAAGCAAAGTTGTCGTTCACACCGGCTGTTCTTACACTGATATCAACATTAGATGATGTACCAGTTTTAGCAGGAGTGAGCGTGTTGAAGTTAGGTAATACGCTAAAGGACCCCTGGTAGAATTTATAATTTAATGCCCCGGTGGAATTGACGGTTGTGGTAGTTCCATTTACTGCATTGCTGAGTGCTGAGAAATTGTTTGCCGCGTCATGCGCCTGAACTGTAAATGAATATGTAGTGCCGGCAGTAAGGTTATCTGCACTAACATCGGAGCTGGTAGATGAATATTTCTTTACACCATTTACAAAAATATCATAACCAGTTACACCAACGTTATCGCTGCTGTTATCCCAGTCAAGACTAACGGTAGAGGTAGTACTTGAAAGCACCCTGAGGTTACCAGGAACACTTGGAGGCGTATTATCAACTGGTGGTGGAATGCTTGCAGTTGTGCCGTTTACGGCGTTACTGAACGGTGAAAAATTATTAACCTGGTCGTGTGCCTGCACGGTAAATGTATAAGTAGTACCTGCGATAAGATTATCAGCTATAACGTCTGAGCTGATGCTTGAATATTTTTTAGTACCATTTACATAAACATCATAACCGGTAACACCTACATTATCGGTGCTGTTATCCCAATCCAGGCTAACTGAAGAAGTGGTGGTGGAAACCACGCGCAGGTTACCTGGCACACTTGGTGGAGTGTTATCTGTATCAGCTGGCTGTGTGATTACTGCAGGATTTGGTGACCAGTCGGACCAAACGCCGCCGGAAACTCTTCTAAACCTTACCCGGTAAGTTCCAGGCTGACTGACCGTAATATCATTTGTATTATTGGTAATATCGGCACCATTTCTTTGCCATTGATATTGGGCATAACCGGGTGTGATGCCAATTTTTACTGTGAAAGGAGTATTGGCAGGAAAATCAGTTTGTTTATTAAATACCAACGGGTTTGCTTTATGGGCATTCTGCCAGTAAGGAATCAGGTAAGGTTCGTCCCACATGTAGGGCCAGGTGCCATGGCCCCGGTCAGGATAATAGGTCCACCTGATATCTCCGCTATGACTGGTAAAATTATTCACAAAAGCCTGTACCCTCTGAGGATTAGCAAATTCGGCATCTTGTCCGCCGCTGGCGATCCAGAAAGGAACATGGATAAATGGAGAGGGATCCTGGGTGAAATCGCCAATGGAGCCGGGTGAAGCAGGTATAGATATAGCCGAGCGCTGAGGATACATGAATGTATATTTCATGGTGCCATCACCACCAAGGGAAAGACCCATAGTGATTAACCTGTCAGGATCAGTATTACAATATTGCTGCATCAGGTCCAGCACATTATTTATATTGTCGAAGTTATAGGCCCAGTCTCCTATGCTGGTCTGTGGAAATAGCAGGAATGCATTAAACTGTCCCGCGTTGATCTTGCTTTCAAATTCCTTAGCTCCCCAGGCCAACTGATATTCATTATCCGTTGCCGGACCAGTTTCGCCTATGCCGTGAAAAAATAATATTACCGGGTATTTGGTAGCATTGACAGGGTTGTAATTATTTGGATACCGAAGGCGAAAAGCCGTGCCTCTTTGTGTTCCACTATAATAATAAGCTTTAAAATTGTCTGTGTTGAAGGGATTGGGAAAATCATTATGTGGTGTCCGTCCCCATTTTGCAAGAGTATTGGCAGGTGGTGTCGGCGGGGTATTTGACCCGTTGAAATTAACAATCGGGTCGTTAGGGTTAAAAACGTTTTGTGAGAAGAGGCTGGTGAGCATGCATATAATGAATGCAGCTGTGAGAAGTAGATTTTTTTTCATGGTAAGTTTTGATTCGAAGATGATAGGGTTTGATGATTTATGATATTTTTGTTGGTTTCACCAGGAGCATCTCTTGATTTCAAAATTGTATTGTAGTCCTTATATGTTTCGACCTGGCGAAGTTTATTAAATTTCAATGGCATTAAAAACCCCATAAGCGTTAAGGGAGTAATCAATCCTTGGTTAAACACAAAGTATTAAAGACTTTACAAGTCGAACATTCTTTAACCTTGCACCCACCCTATTACCTCCTGCGGATGTAATGTCCCCTTCGAGCAGGGGATGGATAGACACCGCATTATTAAGTGTAATGCTTCAAATAAGTAAAAAAATATTGGAGTCCTAAAACTTTAAAAAAGCTTTTCCGGAAGGATATGAAAACAGCGGTAAATTGGAATATGAAATTATGTTACTTTAAAGGGTACATCTCATCAATGAAAAACATGAACCGGATAGTCCGGAAAGATAAATAAATAATTTAGAATACTTTAATGAATGTGTACAAATTTTTTAAACAATTAAAAGATGAATGATATTGGCATTCAATAATCTTCACCAAATTTATAAAGCCATAAGTGATCCGTAAGCATAATATCACATTAAATTGTTATCAGCTTTCAGCAATCAGGAGAACAATGGATAATATGTTGCTCCTGATTGCTGACGGTTATAGCAATAAGTACTACATTTCGTGCTTAAAATTACTCCAGGATATAAATAAAGATTAAATGAAATTAGAATTGACTATAAAATTCTGAAAATCTTTATTATCTTGCCGAAATATCTTACTGAAATATCTATTATACCATTACTGGTAAATCATTCACTCCTGTGTTCGAGTCTTTGTAACAACACGACCTAAGCCATCATAACACGCCATATCTTAATAAAATTAAAATCTAACTAATAAAGCATTTTCGTAATCAATATGTGAATGAAAATAACTATGGTCAAAACTGAGTAGTATTAACACATACAAAATTGCCGGAATATATTTCAATCACAATCAAAAGAACATTCAGTTAATAATACAATGATTCCATTGCGCTTTCTTTTTTTATACTTACTAATTGAGCTTTTTCCCGGCATTTCAATTTCCCAGGAATTTTATATAGTAGCTCCTGGCCTTAAGAAGGTCAGCTTAATGAATGGCAACTGCTCTTCAGGCAATGTCTCTCCCTGTTCAAATAGTTCGGGTTTTTCCATTTCGATGTATAAGGACACTCTTTATACAATAGATATGTCAAGGAATTTGCGGCGTTCTGTAATTGTAAATAATGTGGAGACTGCCTGTAAGATTATTGCCACTCTTTCTCTTCAATATAATTCCCTGACTGTTGACAGTGCAGGAATGCTGTATGGAGCACATTATAATACACTTTCCAGGATTGATCCGCGTTCAGGTAAAGAGACTATACTTGGAACCCTGCCCTACCCATCCGCAGGTGATATGATATTTTATCAGGGGGATCTTTACCTGGCAGCAGATATTCCATCTGCAGGTATTGTAAAAATTAATATTGACACTCCCCGGTTAAGCAAGATGTATATACCTTTTCAGAATCGCCAGGTTTATGGTTTAGTAAATATAGCCGTTGAGTGTAATAAAAACAAAGTAGTGGCTGTGGAATGGACCGGCACCAATTCTAATTTGATTGAGCTGGATATGGTTAATAAAAGAATAGTGGGATCCATATGTACATTACCTTACCTGGTGTACGATGCCGCCAGTAGTGTAGAAACCGGCCGTGTTGCAAATATAGTAATAGAAGAAATCAAACAAATTCCTCAATGCAGTAATAAGCCTTTATCAGGTGGCTTAAATATTAAGTGCTCCTCCGGGGTTAGTACTTATACTTATACATTAAATAACACACTATCCAATACTACCGGGCTATTCACCGGACTGGCGGCAGGAAATTACGCTATTCATATTAGTTCTGCACTGGGATGTGTACGTGACACTTTTGCTTCTGTGCAACAGGCAGACACCTCTAAGTTCCAGCTTGAAGTAATACATTCAATATGTAACGCTAAAAGTGGCAGCATTACTATCAATACATCTTCAACCGCTTTACCATTTTTATATAGTTTGAATAATTCGTCTCTCCAGGTAACAAATTCTTTCACAGGTTTATCGAAGGGAGACTATTATGTTCAGGTAGCAGATAATAACAATTGTTTTTCTTCTACTATTGTTACTGTTATTTCAACAACACCCAAATTAGATCAAACAATAAATATCTACCCTGCAACATGTGGTGTTAACAACGGCAAAATATTAATAAGCACTTCAACACCAGTTACCGGTTACAGCCTCAATAACAATCCGCAGCAAAGTTCAGGTGTGTTCACTAATCTAGATTCCGGTTATTATATGGTTTCAACTTTTACAGCTCCGGGATGCAGGTACGATAGCCTGGTACATATAACAAAAGTTAACGTATCCACTCCGTTGGTTAGTCTTGTTACTACATCGCCTACTTGTTACAATACCAGTGATGGAAGTTTTACCATTAATCTTAAAGGTCTGTTCCCCCCTTATTTTATTAGTTTGAACGGAGGATCGTATAGCAATAAATTTAATTATACCAAGTTAAACAGTAGTACTTACAATATTAAAATCAGGGATGCTCAAAATTGTATCTTCGATACAGTGGCAGTTATTCCTGTGTATGTAAACCGTCCTCCTGCCTATAGTATCAACAGCGGGAATCCAACCTGCTTTCAACCACTGAGTGGCAGTATCAAATTTAATATAACAGGTAATGCTGCTCCATATACTATTCAGCGTGCTAAACAGCTTTATGCCTCTTCTTATCAGTTTAAAAACCTTTCTTCCGGCATTCACATCTTTGAAATATTTGATAAAAACCATTGTCTTGTTGATTCAATAAATTATTTTCTTGACGTGGTGAGAACCGGTCTTTGTGATACCATAATTGTTCCCAATGCCTTTACCCCTAATAACGACCGGACGAATGATCAATTTATGGTTAAAGCTTATGGTATGTTAACTGATTATTTTTTATCGGTTTACAATAGGTACGGCCAGCTTGTTTTTTCTACTACTGATATATCTGCAGGGTGGGATGGAAAATATCATCAGACTGATCAGCCATCCGGTACTTTTATCTGGCTTATTCATTACACTTTGCCTGATGGGAGAAAAAGAAATGGTAAGGGTACAGTTATATTAAGCAGGTAAGTAATATACGTTCTCTTTTTTGAAAACACAGGATCAATTGAAGCATTAGCCAGAATAAGGTATACTTCGAAAGAGGTAAAATAGTGATATTGTAATTTCTCATTGTAGAATAATCAAGTACAGTTTGCCCACTTTTTCTAAAGATAAGATGTATAGGCTATTACTCGGCCTTTAAACCTTAGTTGAATAATGGCTTACAGAATACATACAACCTTATTGATCGATTATAACATAATGTGGTTGAATTAAGAGATTTCATGATTTATTTTCTTTGTTCCGGTCAGGAACAACCTGTAAGTTGCAACAGGTAAAGTAACATTCAAAAAGTACACTTAAATATAATCATTCCTCTATTTTACACATGCTGTTCCTGGCCAGAACAGCCCATCCTTTTATTATTTTCTACCGACATTTAGTTCCTAACCGGAACGAAGGCATGACTCAATATCCTTAATTCAACGACATTGGAATATAATATTTCAAAATTTATAATAAGCTCTCATGTATGAGAAAAGGATCTTGCCAAAGTGTACATTGAAATTGAACAAACTTTTAGATATGGATTTCCTGGGAGGTAATGTAATTTCGTTAAGGGAAATTGTTGTTGATATTGGCATTCCGCCAGGAATGCCAAGTGGGTGTCATCCTTTAAACTGGTAAAATAGGCGGAGGATATTGGGAAGTGCTGATTAAGCTCTGGATTAAAATGGTTTTAATAATAAGTCTTTTTACCCTGGTACCTCACTAAAAAATAAATTTAAATACGAAACCGTTAAATGACCTATGTGGTGCCAAACATAAAATGTTTGTAAATGTTGCTTTCAGCCGTCAGCTATCAGCATTCAGCAGATCAATGTATAGTAAGTTTCCTCCTGATAGCTGAGGGCTGAAAGCAAAGCGAGAATTTAAGGTTAACAATAAACTAGTGTAATGTCAGTTCCTAATGGATTACACAGAAGTAAGATTCAGGCAACATATTAATTAACTAAAGAATATTTATGAGTATAGGCAACCGTAAAATTTTACAAGGTAAACAGTGGGAGTATGCAGTACCACTTTTAGCTATTGCATCCTTGTTAACTTCATGTGTAATCATTTCTTCAAAGAAATACTTTTGGAATGATGAGCTGTTTTCTTACTACTTAATTTCTGAACCTTCTTTTTCAAGAATGTTAACCGCTTTTCATGATAAAATTAATAATACTCCCATCTTCTATTTTTTAACTGGTTGGTTTTGGGACAAAATTTTTGGTTCAACTGAATTATCATATCGCTTATTTTCTTCATTGGGAATTTGTGTAGCATTGGGAACTGTTTGGGTAACATTACGCCAGACTTATAACTTCTGGCCAACTACCATCGGAACGCTGGGAGTATTTTGTACCTCGAGCATTATCCTGTCTCAAAATGCTGAAGCCCGCATGTATGGGTTGTTCCTTGCAGTTTGCGCATTGGCCTTCCTCACTTATGATCAATTCTGCAGGAAACAGAACTCTTCTTACAAACTCTTGATTTTAAATACTTGTATTCACATTGCCATCTTACATACCCACCTTTTCGGGGCTTTTTATAGCGGAGCCATCCTGCTGGCTTTAATTATAACAGATAAACTTTTTAAAATCTTCAGACCAAAAGTTTATCTCTCGGTAATTTTAAGCTGGCTTACTATTATTCTATACCTGCCTTCCTTCTTCAATCAGGCTGATGCAGGAAAGCCACGTACATGGATGCCTGTTCCAGCGCTAAATGATTTAATTGATTTTTTAAATCTTTCTACATCCTCATTCATGAGATTAACGACTGTGGTTTTCGTAGTATTTATTTCAGCATTTCAGTTTTTAATTGGATTTTCAGATGTTAATAAATCAAATATCTCAAAGGAACATAATCCGGATGTGCGTTCAGAAATTTCTCTGTTAGTATTCGCTATTTCATTTATTGTAATGCCAGTTTTAATCTAGATAATCTCACGCACACTTAAGCCAATATTCTGGGAAAGGTATATGATTCCAACTGCCCTGGGATATGTGATTCTTTTAACTTTTGTAAGCTCCCGGCTTTTATTGATCCCTAGCCTGAGTAACTTATTTATTGATTCCTTACATACAAGAAAAAAAATCACCCACATTTTTGTAGTCTTTTCAGGATTAATAATGATTGCCTTTCTTTTGTTTACTCCTATTCAACTTGCAAAAAGGTATGTTACAGAAAGAATTCCGGGATATAATGATACATCCCTTGGATATTCAGAACTACCTATTGTTATGCAAAGTTCCATTAAGTTTCTCGAGCGTGAATTTTACTCGCCTGCACGGGACAGGTATTTTATTATCCTGGATTGGGAAGCCGCAGTAAATATAAAAAGTGGTGTATGGGCCACGCAAGAATTTAAACACCTCACTGCGCTTAAACGTAACTTTCCGACGCGTTTTAAAAACATACAAACAACAAGGGAATTCCTCGATAAGTATAACCGCTTCCTGGTTATCATGGATAACGATCCTTCTATAAAGTGTCCCTTAGTTCCATTAGGATTGGAAATGTCCCGAACCTGGGAAGGAATGCACTGTCCGCAATGGATGGGAATGAGGATTTTTAATAACCTACATTACAAAGTATCTTTTCTCAAAAAGGAAGCTACGTTTCCTATTTATTTAGTTGAAAAAATTAACCGCGAATAGTACCTGATAACTGAATACTACACGATTGTTAAGTTAACGGTATTGATTAGATAATCATTGCCGGTGAATTAACAAAGTTGAAGTGTTTTTTTATATGTGAAATTACAATTTGATTAAAAGTCTTAGAGTCCTTTGTGGGATTTCCTTTGTGTCCCTGGTGGTTAAATGCGGTCTATGATTCCAGGATTCTTTTAACCACAAGGAACACAAAGGAAATCCCACAAAGAGCACAAGGGATGCCTGCTAAATACGAAATCCTGTTAATGAAAATACTTTCAGAGATGGAGCTTATATAATCGGTCTATACAATTAAAATCAATTACATTACACAACCTGTAATCCAAAATAAAAAAATTCCAATTGCTCCCCTGTACATTTTAAGAAATGTTCTGCAGTTGGAGGCACTATCAAAAACACGCCTTCTGATAATTCGAACTCCCGGCTATTTATAAATATCTTCCCTTGCCCTTTTATAAAGAAAAAACACTCCTCCATATCAGCATGCTGATGTAAAGGTATTTCTTCTTCGGGTTTAAGGCTTCCCCATGCAATTTGAGTAAGCCTTGTAAGATCAATATTACCTTTAGAAAGCACTTTTTTCATACCTGCAGCATGAGCAGTTGGTATGGCTTCTATATCATGTAGCTTTAAGTAAGTGATCATGTATGGTAGAAAGTTAGTTAAGTAATTGTATGAACTGTTTATGTAAAATTATTTAGAGGTTCTTATAATACTGAAGCCATTGTCTGAATAGTGATTCGCCGGATTAGGGATTATAGGATGGATATCTTTATTAATCATCCTGTAATGATTGATTAATGGAGAGAACAATAAAATAATATTGAAGAAAGGAAAATTTGAAGTTTTTATACGGGTATATTTTATAGTGCTTTACTTGTAGGTGCAAATTACTTTTTTACTGCCTTACGGTTACTCAAAGGTAACCAGTCACCTCCTTCCTGCCGCCATTCCCATTTAAAAGTCATTACATTACCACCATCACTAAATACAATAGTCGTTCGCGTGAAGGGTTCGGAAAATTTCCAGGTATCATCTTCTACGGTAACTCTATATTTTATTGCATTACCGCCATTATCAAACATGCGCATAAAATATTCTTTCCTGGCTACATCATATCCTATGATCTCAATGCCTTTGAAATTATGTCCGTCTACTGCTGCATCCCATCGGTGAACAAGAAAATATTTATCAGGCATCCATTCATAGCTTTCATCGCTGATCCATTTTTTCGATGACGCATGAAGCGTGTCGTCAGATAGATGATCGTAAGAATTACCCTCTGAATGCCAGCTGCCAACAAAAACATTCAGGCGGTCTAATTCAGGTGCGGGTAATGGAATTTGAGGAGCATGATTTTCAGATTGGTAAATTGTATCCATATGGTTAAAAATTTAATGTATTGCTACAATAATATAATTCAGATTATGGCTTTTCATGAATATCAAAAGCAAAATACAAATTGATTCGTATATCTGCAAGTGTAAATTTAACATTAGTTTTTTACGTTAAGAATTTACATGCAACAACCACACCTGTAAGGCAGGCTCCGAGAATCTTTGAGACATGATAACACGATAGAGCACGTGATAGTAATCAAAGACACTGCAATTAAACCTATAAGGTTTTGAAAACCTTATAGGTGAGGTATTCTGATTATGAATTAAAATATAAAAAATAAACTTTCAGTAACTATTGAAAATTCAATTATTTTATTATATTTGTTCAATGAAACTACCGGAAGCAAAACAAAAATTCATCGAGGCCTGGGGAAAACTAGGCTCTGAATGGGGCATAAACCGTACAATGGCCCAGGTGCATGCCTTACTGATAATATCACCCGATGCACTTACCACGGAAGAAATTATGGAAACACTGAGTATTTCAAGAGGTAACGCCAACATGACCCTACGCGACCTGATAGGCTGGGGACTGGTACACAAGCAACATAAAGCGGGGGAAAGAAAAGAATATTTTTTGGCAGAAAAAGATGCCTGGAATATCGCACGACAGGTGGCTAAAGAAAGAAGAAAGCGCGAACTGGATCCTGTAATCAAAATACTGGATGAACTATCAAAAGTTGAAGGTGATAGCAAGGATCCTGCTTTTAAAACATTTAATAAATCCGTAACTGATATAAACAAACTGGCAAAAAATGTTGACAAAACTTTAGAAACCATGCTTAAAGCAGAAGAAAACTGGTTCTGGGGATCAATCTTCAAAATATTCAAATAAATTTTTTTTGAAAATAAGTTTCATTTATTTCTGAAAATTTAATAATAAAACCCACCATCATGAAAATATTAGCGAACCATATCATCCTGTATGATGCAGATTGTGCCATGTGCAGGACTTATACCAAAGCGTTTATTAAAACCGGCATGCTCGATAAATCAGGCCTCCAGTCTTATCAGCATGTTTCTTACGAGTCATGTCCGCTGGTTGACAGGCAGCGCGCTGTTAATGAGATTGCACTGGTGAACAATATTACCGGTGAAGTAAGTTATGGTATAACCAGTTTATTTAAAGTAATTGGCAATTCACTCCCTGTTATTAAACCTTTGTTTTCATGCAAACCGTTCTCGTGGTTAATGAGCAAGCTGTATGCTTTTATATCTTACAACCGTAAAGTTATTATGCCGGCCCGCATAACTGATACAAATGTTATTCAACCAACTTTCAGACTTGATTACCGGATAAGCTATTTAATTTTTACTTGGCTGGTCACATCATTCATCCTTACAGGTTACACAAAATTACTGCATCCGCTTGTTCCGGTTGGCTCCTCTTACAGGGAATTTCTTATTTGTGGCGGCCAGGTAATTTTCCAAGGAATAATTATCCATAAACTGATGAAAGGCCGTTGTTGGGATTACCTCGGCAACATGATGACCATTTCATTGGCAGGTGCGTTGCTGCTTTTACCGGCACTCTTAATTATAAAACATTATCACTTATCACCAACAATTGCAGGATTGTATTTTATGGCAACAGCCGGACTATTGTTACTGGAACATATCCGCAGAATGAAAATCCTTGGAATAAGTTTGTGGCTAACGCTAAGCTGGATTGCCTACAGGTTACTGGTTTTATTATTCATTCTTAAATTAATTTGATATGATAAAGTATAAAAAAATTGTGCTGGCTGGTGGTAACGGTTACCTGGGTGGCATTCTTGCAGAATATTACAGGCCTATTAGCGAAGAAGTAATCATACTTAGTAGAAAATATAAAGCACCCAACGATAATGTGAAAACCCTTGTTTGGGACGGTTGTCATGAAAATGACTGGAGCAATTCTTTAGAACATGCAGATATGCTGGTAAATTTATGCGGAAAAAATGTTAATTGCAGGTACACTAAAGAAAACCAGGAAAAAATTATTCAGTCTAGAATTATTCCAACAACCCTTTTGGGGAGATTAATCGAAAAAATGCAGCATCCACCTAAACTATGGATAAATATTACATCGGCAACCATTTATCGCCATTCAGAAGACCATCCTCAGGATGAAGAGACTGGTGAAATAGGATATGGATTCTCCATCAATGTTTGCCGCCAGTGGGAAGGATGTTTCTTTCAGTCGTTTACACCCCATACACGTAAGATCGCTTTGCGAATGGGTATCGTATTGGGCAGATCAGATTCGGCTTTTCCACGTTTGCTGAACATGGTTAAATTTGGCCTGGGTGGAAAACAAGGTGATGGACAACAATATGTTTCGTGGATTCATGAACAGGATGCGGCAAGATGCACAGAATGGTTGATGCAACATCCCGGTTTGAACGGGATAATTAATTGTACCTCTCCGAAGCCGGTTAAAAACAAAGACTTTATGGCTTGCATTAGGAATGCCTATGGTATTTCTTTTGGTTTACCTTCTCCCGCCTGGTTACTGCAATTTGGGGCGATGGTTATCGGAACAGAAACAGAACTAATTTTAAAAAGCCGTTGGGTTGTTCCGGCAAGACTTTTAAGCAACGGTTATCAATTTCTTTTTTCAAAACCGGAGCATGCTATAAAAGATCTTTTAAGCATCAGGATATGAAGCCCTCCTTAACTCCTGTTATTAAAGTTTCAATAGTTGATAGCAGATACGTCAATTTAGAGTTAACATAAAAACTACTTGCTTGTACATGGGTTATTCTTTAATTTTATAAACTTAGTATATCTCCGCATGAAATATAGTTACCTGCTTATTTTATTATGGATAGCTTCCTGTACCAATAATACTGCACTGGAAAGTAAGAATGTTGCTGATACTACTTCCTTTATAACTACAGATACTGTTCCAGAAATAAGAAAAATAGTTAGTAAGAAGCCTGTAGCCACTTATCTGGTTGCGGTAAATGATCCCAAATTAGGACGTACCTTCGGCGTAGACATTTTTGAAACCGGATCAACTTTTGAATACCTTATGCGTATGCATTATGAAGCAATTGAGGAAACCGACACAGTTAAAATTCCTAATTTCGGTATCTGGCCGGAAATCAAAGTAGTAAAGGGACCTGAAAAGATTTCCTGCATTGTTGGATTCCTTGATAAGAAGAAAGTTTTTAAGCCATATAAGATGGTTACAGCAAAAGGGAATAATATGAAATTAATAGTGCTCAAAAAATATTTTACCGGTCACTACAGAACGCCGGGATAATAGTGGTTGTTTTAAATTAACTTGGTGCAAATAGTAAGCGGTATCCGGATTATCATTTTATTGTTTAGAACCTGCAGGTTGTTTGAACAATGAGTGATGCCGGGAAGGTAGAAAATAAAACATTGCGGAAGCTCCAAAAAAGGTAACATCACTGGCATCTGTCCTGCCACTATAAAAATATTGCCCAAAAAATACATTAAAATGAATCCTTGAATTAAAAGCATATTCTATTCCTGAAGTAAGTTCTGTCATAAGGTCAAGCTTTGAATTAAAAACATATCCTATACCTGCCGTGAAAGTATTCGTGAATTTACCCTGTTGAAATACGTTTAAATTAGGGCGTAGTTCAATATAAGCTGTTGTATCCCTTCCATTGCTTTTTGCCAAACTCGTTTTCCCTACATCTATCCCTAAGCTAAAAACATCCCATTGTCTTCCTATTTCAATAGATGCATTACCCTTTTCCAGTAGTGTTCCGGCGCTATTGGTTAGGCTTGGGGCTAACGAGATATATGTTTGTGAAAACATACTGTAATAGGTTGTTACGATAAAGAGCGTGAGTAAAAATTTTTTCATTATAACGATTAATATCAATTAAGAGCCTGGCAAACATTGCTAATGGTAAATAAAATTAACATTAGTTTTGCTATTAACATGTTAAGATGAATTTGTCAATATGCGTAGCCCTTCAGGTTCAATTAAATATTTCTTTTTCCTTACATAGTTTAATAATCCGGATTAGTTTTAAAGCTGATTAATGATTAATAAATGTCATTGAGTTAACAAGGTTAAAGTGTTTTTTTATATATGAAATTACAATTTGATTGAAAGTCTTAGAGTTCCTTGTGGGGTTTCCTTTGTGTCCCTTGTGGTTAAAAGACTCCTGAAATTATAGACTGCATTTAACCACAAGGAACACAAAGGAAATCCCACAAGGAGCACATGGGATGCCTGCTACATACGAAATCCTTAAGGTCAACGTCATTGAATTCTTAATAGTAAACACAAAACTGTATAAGATCATAATCAATGGTGGCACGAAATTTTATATCTTTAAACAAAAAATTTTATGCAAACTAAATCAGCAGAAATCGAAGAAATATTAAATGATCTCATTGAGATTAATAATGATCGTATAAAAGGTTATGAACATGCTATAAAAGAATTACAGGCCGGAGATGTTGATCTGAAAACTATATTTGCCGCTATGATAGATCAGAGCAGGCAGGCTAAAATGGCTCTTGGTAAAGAAGTACAGGCATTAGGTGGTGAAATGGAAACCGGCACTACTAACAGTGGTAAGATTTACAAAGCATGGATGGATGTGAAAGCTGTATTTACAGGCCATAACAGACATGCTGTTTTAAGCAATTGTGAATTTGGTGAAGATGCTGCACAGAAAGCTTATAAAACTGCCTTGGAAGCTGATGACCTTCCTGCATACCTGCGTGAAATGATTACTTCACAGAAAGCTGAATTTAAAGGTTCTCATGACGAAATCAAGGCACTGCGTGATCAGAAATCTTAAGATCATTTTTTAATTAACATTCGGGCAATGGAAGTCATGTTGGCTTCCATTGTTATTTGGAATATTGCTTGTATTAAGCGCTTAAAAAAAATAAGCGCTTGAAAGTAGATAGATGTTATGTATGTATACAGGTACTTACAATTTCAAATCAACCTTCTTACCCGTTTTAACTGCTAAGTAAATAGCATCAATAATTTTCAAATCTTTTAGAGCTTCTTCGCCATCAACAGGTACCGGCGGCTTTTTACCTTCAAGCAATATCCCTGAGAATTCATCCATCTGCACCGTCTGGTGCGTAACATGCGGAAAGTTTAGTTCACCTTTGTTTGTGCGTCCCTTAATTGGTCCGTAACCTGTAGAAGGATTGAGTTCTGCAAATCCTTTTTCTGCATTCAGGAAAAACCGGTCCAGGTTATTCATATTGTAGGTAGACAAACAGGAAGCTACAGCCCCGCCTGGAAAACCGAATTGAAACATGATAGTTTCATCTACTCCTTCCTTAAATTTAACAGTATCGGTTTTAACTTCCTGTGCCGTTACCCAAACCGGCTCCTCGCCTACCATATAACGGGAACCATTAATCGCATAGATTCCTATATCCATCATCGCTCCCCCACCAGCGAGTTGTTTGTTCATCCTCCATTGTGTTGGGTCGCCGATTTTAAACCCGCAGAGCCCCTGAAAAAACAATACCTTTCCCAGCTCACCATCTTTCCTCATACGGATAATTTCAAGTGTTTTAGGTTCAAAGTGCATCCGGTATCCGACCAGCAATTTTACGTTGGCTTTTTTACAGGCATCAATCATCTCCTGACCTTCTTTGGCATTTACTGACATTGGTTTTTCACTGATTGCATGCTTGCCAGCTTTAGCAACCCGTATTACGTATTCTTTGTGCAGTGCGTTTGGAGTGATCACATAAACTGCATCTATATCTGGGTTGTTTTTTATGCCGTCGAAATTTTCATAGTTATAACAGTTTTTTTCAGGAATGTTATACTTGGTCTGCCAGTCTTTAAGCTTGGAGGGTGTGCCACTGATAGCCCCTACCAGTTTAGCTTTAGTGCAGGCTTGCATTGCATCGGCAACCCGGGCTCCGTAGCTACCCAATCCCAGGATGGCTACACGAAGCATGGGTCCCTGGTGCGATTCAGGGGTTTTCTTTTTAGTATCTGCCAGACTATATTTTGAAAGCAAGGGTAAAGCAATCGCCGAAGTAGTAAGCTTTTGTAAAAAATTACGACGTGAATTCATAAAAGAACGTTTATTATTGAGTTTAAAGCTGGTTTGCAAATCACCTGGGATATATGCAATGTAAAATAACCAAGAAAAAGACCAAAATCTAAATATTAAATTTATCAGGTACTTTTAAACACATAAAACAATTAAAAGCGGGTAAAAATTAATACTTCGGAAGTCAGCGTCTGTGTTATACAAGTGTCTCTACTACCTATTGCTATTTTTTCTTATCAAAACAAAAAGAATGAACAAAACAGTTGAAGACTTTTTAACCGGCAAATCCGAAACAACCCGGGCGTTGTTTGATCACTTTATTGCTACCTACAGCAGATTAGGTGACATCACAATACATCCTGCTAAAACCATGATAGGTATTGCAAACACTCAAAAGCGCATTGCATGGATTACTCAGTTAGGTAAAAACTTCGTTCATATAGTGTTCCCTTTTAAAAAGCCATATCCTGATAATTTATGTTTCATAAAGATTGCCCAGGTTCCGGGAGATGCTCATCAATTCAATCATCATTTCAGAATGTACAATAATGAAGATGTGAATGAAGAAGTTATACAATTTATGAAGCTAGCTTATTCGAATGAAGCCATCACCTGATGTTATTACCATTCCAGTTTAATTAGGGTAACCCCTTGTCTTGGTAACGATATTTTAATAGTGGCCTTGCCGGAAGTAGCTGTTAACTTTTCACGCTGTCCCATTGTTTGCAGCTGGCCTGCTTTTTCCAGTGCTGAAATTTGCTGGGCAGTCGGGTTCTGCGGAGAACCCATTTTCTTCCAGGCTTCGTAAGAATTGCTGTGTTCACTATCAATCCTGTATTGGGTCAGGGTTATTACTTTTGCCGGTATGTTACTAACGTTAATGGTTACAGGTTCGCCTGGCGACTGTTTATCTTCATCATGGTAATTCCATACCATTATAGCAGCTGCGTTTTTATCCTTCGATGCCAGGGCCCCGATATCCGTTAGTCCCCTTACACTGGAATCCAGTACTGTTTTTAAAGAATACATCCTGTTACTTTCAACCGGTACATGGTTACCTTTCATCATGCCAAACATTCTGAATACATTCAAAACCGGTTTATCAATACCGTTAGTAGCCAGGTCACGAAAACCATAAAACCATGGCTGGTTCTCAAATTCAAAAGACCAGGAAACCGCGCCAATTAGATTGGCATTATTCTGATCCGATAACTCATACTTGCGTGCAAATGTAGCTGCGGTATAGCTTGAATACATGGTGCCGTTTCTATAACCATTGGAAGGATTGGTAGCCATGCCACATGCAGCGCATCCTTCCGGATCAGATTCGCCTATTATAAGCGGCAGGTTTTTTGTTTCAGGATAGGTGGCAGCGATTTTCATTCCTGCATTGATATCGCGTAGCTGTGGAGACATATTCATCCATACTACGCCATTTGTAATGGTAGGGTTTCCTTTGGCATGAAACAGCAGTGCTTCAAGCGGCGATCCCTTTTTTCCGGTGGCATAATTAGTATCGTACAGGCAATGCTTTATAAAATTGTGCATCCATTGTGTAGCTCCCGTGCTGGAGGTTCCTGCAATATCCAACCCGCCAATCCTTGCTGTTGGTAACGCTTTTTTTAATCCATCTGCAGCATAATCATACAGCTTATGATACTCCTGTTGCGTTCCTTTCCAGTAACCATTGGGCTCGTTCCATACTTCCCAGTACCAGCTTTCCACTTCTTTTTTTCCATAACGCTCTACGGAATGTTTCACCCATTGGTACACCAGCTCGCGCCATTTATTATAATCTTTAGGTGGGTAAGCCCAGCCGGTAAAAATCTTGCTATAGGGTTCACCTGGTTTCCAGTCGTGTGTATAAGGTTCGGGATGGGTTGACATAGCTTTGGGCATAAAACCTATCTGAGCCAAAGGCTTCATACCTCGTTTAACATAAGTATCAAAGATGCTGTCGATGATCCTCCAGTTATAAATGGGGTTTCCGTTAGCATCTTCGGTATAAGCGTTGGTAGATCCCCATTTTAACGCAGGGGTACCGTCACCGGTGACTAACAAGCTGTGTGCACGAACATAAACCGGAACAGGGCTTAGGGCAGCTATTTCAGAAAGTAATTTTTTTCCGTCTTTCATGTAGGTATAGTTTGGTTCGTCATAGCCAAACCAGGCCCAGATGGGTTTCATAGGTCCTTTGTCTTTGGAGAGATCTACCTTGATGATTGCAGGTGGTGCCTGGCAATAACTTCGGATACCGATGCCAGTTAGAGCAATGATGAAAATACATTTTAAATAGTTCATTTTTTATTAGTGTTTAAGTGTTTTTATTACTTATTGAGAAACCTGTATTTAAAGAAAATTTTAACGCAGAGAAGCGCAGAGGGAAGAAACACAGAGGACACGGAGACCTCTGTGTTTCTTCTCTCTGTGCTTCTCTGCGTTAAAAAAAACTCACATTATGTGATAACCGCTGTTACAGAACTTTCTTCATCTACATAATCCTGCAACTCCTTATTCTTCACCAAAGGCCCCAGTAAAAACAGCAAAACAAATAGCCCAATCAATGACAGCACTCCAAAGCCAACAAATAATACATTGTAAGCAATCGCATAGCTGAATGATGCTGATACATATTTCAGGGTAATGCCGGATAGCGATTGAAAAATAGCCCCTCCGATGCCATTGCCAATACAGGCCAGTCCCCATGCAGATGCTGCCGCGCTTTTTGGAACAACATCTGCAGGCAATGCCAGTGCATTGGCAGTATATGATGTATATCCAAATCCTGCCAAACCAAAAATAATAAGCGCAGTCATGGGAGTAGTAACAATAAATGGCGCCAGCATCAATGGCAGGCTCATGATGATGCCTGATATTCCCAGCGCTATCTTTCTTGCTTTTGGAATAGGTACTCCTTTTCTGATGATGAACTGTGTAAAATAACCGCCTGCAATATTCCCCGCATCAGCCATAATAAAAGGTATCATAGCATACCAGCCTATTTTTTTCAGGTCCCAATGATGTACATCAACCAGGTAACGCCCTATCCAGAAGGTAACAAAATACCATACCGGTTCAATAAAAATTTTAGCCAGCAAGAGCCTTGAAACAAACCGGTTCTTCAACAGTTTTAATGGTGGAATAACCCTGGCTTTAGATTCTTTTACAGCATGACCGGGTGTGTAATATAAAAACCAAAAAACAACCAGCCACAAATATCCAAATACTGCAAGGATAATAAAAGTTGATTGCCAACCATAATTTGCGCTCATCACCGCTATTAACGGCGGTACTATAATTGCTCCCAGTGCTGAGCCGCTATTGAATATGCCTGATGCCGTGGATCTTTCATGAGGCGGAAACCATTCGCTGGTGAGCTTTATAGCGGCAGGCCAGTTACCTGCTTCGCCGATCCCCAAAAAAAAGCGGCAAATACCAAATTGCAAAGGAGTTATCGCGAAAGCATGAACCAATCCGGCTGTTGTCCAGAAAGCCATGCAAAGTGAATAACCAATTCTTGTTCCCAGCTTATCAATCAGTAACCCTGAAAAAGCATTTGATAACATATAGGCAACAAAGAAAGCGGTACCAATATAACCGAATGCATCATCGGGTATCAGTTTACGTAAGTCTCCATCGGCGCTTAAATAATTAAAAGATAAGCGGTGAACATAATTAAGCACTGTTGCAAAAAATGCCATGCTTACCATTACCCATCGCATTTTAAGAGGTTTGGCAGTGTCTGCTAATGTTTCCATACTAGTGTGGTGTTAATGTAGAATTTCCTTTCATCGGCTATCAGCAGTCAGGAAAACAAAGACCTGGCATATTCCTCCTGACAGCTGGTTGCTGACAGCTGATAGCAACTTCTTAAGCAATTAATAAATGTCATAACACCTGCTTTAATTTACCAATACTTTAAACTGTGATTGCAAACGGATATCATCAGACGAACTACCGAGCATTACATTTCTTGCGCCGGGCTCTACGCGAAAATCATGAATTTTTTCATCATAAAATGCCAGCTTATTTCCTGGAATGTTGAACGATATTGTTTTTGCTTCACCGGCTTTTAAAGAGATGCGTTGAAAACCTCTTAATTCTTTTACAGGCCGTTTAACAGATGGCGCCACATCATGAATATACAATTGTACCACTTCATCCCCCGCCTGTTTACCTGTATTTTTAATAGTAGCAGTTACAATTATATTTCCTGACGCTTTAATTTGTTTAGCTGATACTGTAAGATTTGAATAAGTAAATTCAGTATAACTTAAACCATGTCCGAATGGATATAGTGGTTTGCCGTTAATATACATGTAGGTGAAACCTTTTGTAACATCATATTCCTCTTGTGATGGTACCTGGCTTTCAGCAGCATACACGGTTAGCGGCATTTTACCACCAGGATTTACATTACCAAAAATTACATCAGCCATTGCATTGCCCCCTTGCTCACCGCCCCACCATGCTTCTATAATTGCGGGTGCATTTTGTTTAACATAAGGAATGGTAAGCGGACCGGCATTCATTAACACAACAATTGTTTTTGGGTTTACAGCCAGCACGGCTTTTATTAATTCTTCCTGGTTTCCGGGTAATTCCAACGAGGTACGATCACGGCCTTCAGCTTCAATAGCCAGTGTAGTACCAACATAAAGTATAGCTACATCTGCCTTTGACGCTGCCTCAACAGCCTTCTTCAATTCTTCTTCCTTATTGAAAGGAGGCAGGTTCAATTCTTTCCGGGGAGGTGCTATTTCAGCGCCGGCTGCATATACTATTCCAGTTCCCGGTACCATGCGATTTTTTATTCCCTGAAGCGGCGTAACTGCATTTATTGGCCTGCCACTGTACCCACCCGGTGTAAAAAGATCCGCATGAGGGCCTATCACCGCAATGGTCTTTATTTTATTTTTATCTAATGGCAGCATGTGGTTCTTATTTGTTAGAAGCACGATAGACTCCTGCGCTGCTTTTAAAGCCAGCTGAACATGTGCGTCATTGCCAATTACATCGGGGGATATTTTACTGTAAGGAACCATTTCAGGAGGATCGAATTCTCCTAGCAGAAAACGGTCACGCATTACCCGGGATAATGCTTCGTTTACTCTTGATTCAGTAAGTAAACCTTTATTCACGGCGACAGGAATATATTGCATAAACTCCTTATCAGAAAAATCACAGCCGGCGATTATAGATTTCGCGACAGCCTCTTCATAACTCATTTGTCCTTTTTCATGACCATTCACCATAGAATTAACACCACCCAGGTCAGAAACCACAAAGCCCTTAAAACCCCATTTATCGCGGAGAATATCGGTAAGCATGAATTTGTTGATATTATTGGGCACACCGTTAATGGCGTTGTAGGATGCCATAAGAGATTGCGCACCACCTTCAACAACACAATCTTTGAAGTGAGGCAGCCAGAATTCAAACAGCATCCGTTCACTAACGGTTGCTGACATACGCTGCCGGTCTTTCTCGATATTATTCACCGCATAATGTTTAAGCGTTGAAACCAATTTTAAATATTTTGGATCATTTCCCTGTAAGCCTTTAACATGTGCCACACCAATACGGCCTGTTAGGAAAGGGTCTTCTCCAAAGCATTCGTTAATCCGCCCCCAGTAAGGGTTGCGACTAATATTTATTACAGGTGACCGGTAAATCAATCCTTTTTTATCACCAAGGACAGCGGTATCCTTGTGCCATCCGTTGTATATGGCACGGGCTTCGTCGGAGATGGCAGTAGCTTCCTGGTAAACCAATGCAGTGTCCCAGGTTGCAGCCATGGCAATGGAAACCGGGAACATGGTAGTTGGCCGGTTCCATACAACGCCATGGAGACTTTGGTTCCATTTATCGGATTTGATTTTAAAACGGGGAATATCGGGACCTACATGGTTTAAATATTGCGCCTTTTCTTCCAGTGTCATTTTTGAGATAAGATCTTTTACTCTTTCTTCAACAGGCCTGGTATAATCCAGGTATATTTCTTTGGATGCTATTTGCGCAGTTAATGTTTGTATGAATAATATCAGCAATAATATTACTGCAAGCGTTTTGTATGATGTTCTTTGAAGATTAAATCTTTTCATTTACCGGGAGTTTATCAATCGTTAGTAATTTTTTTGGATTAAAATAAAATAAAATAGGATGAAAGTCAGGTTAGTCGCCCATCCCTCCTTGCAGCAGGGCTGTTGTGTTCTAAATTATCATGTTGTATAAGCAGTCGATATCGTTTGATACCAGCCGCATTGCTTGGGCAAGGTTTGAATAATTGTGTTTTCTAAAAATATTGATACCTATATTTTTTA
>JAABUS010001128.1_pt1 | contig 60759 bp, 57 predicted proteins | sample 5560161 | NCBI WGS metagenome assembly JAABUS01 (sample SAMN10711885, study PRJNA513376) | rock metagenome | isolation source: Antarctica rocks | place: Antarctica: Victoria Land, Trio Nunatak nord | collected 2016-01-04
GGTATCCCGCCGACCCCGGCTCCGGCGTGTTCTGCAGCGGCGCGTAGCGCAGCGGTGGTGGCCGTGCCGGCCGGGCCCGCCGAGTCGGAGTCCGGCCATGCCTCCACGATGCGGTGACCGTCGGCGGTCCAATCGGACGGTGCGATGGCGGCCGCCATGCTGGGCACTGTTTGCAGCGCCGCGACGACGCGGGCCGGATCGTCGTTGGTCAGGATCTCCACGGGTTGGGTTAGCCCGGCGCTCAGACCGGGGACGTCCAGGCGGGTAACCGCGGCCGCGGCCGTACCCCCTGTTGAGGCGAGCGAAGCGTTTGTAGGCTGCCCCAAGTGCAAGCCGAGCACTGGGGCGGCCAAGGCCAGCAGGATGCCGGTGGATCCAGCGGCGGCCCACCAACGGTGCCGCACGACCACGGTGCCGACGCGCCGCCAGAGCCGACTGTCGGGGTCGGTACTGCGCCGGTGAGGCCAGTCCAGCCGTCGACCGGCGATGACCAGCAAGGCGGGCAGCAGGGTGAGAGCGGCGGCGGCACTGACGATCGGGATAAGCAGACCGGTGAAGCCCACACTGCGCAGGAACGGCACCGGGAGCGCGATCAAAGCGGCCAAACTCACCGCGACGGTGATCCCGGAGAACAACACCGACCGGCCCGCGGTAGCCATGGCCCGGGTAACGGCTTCCCGGTCGTCGGCGCCCCGGCCGCGTTCCTCCCGCCACCGGGTAACCACCAGCAGGGCGTAGTCGATGGCCACACCCAGCCCGATCAGCGACAGCAAATATTGCACGATGAACGAGACATCAGTCAGCTCGGTCAGGCCCCACACAATGACGAACGTGGTGAGGATGGAACCAACCGCGATCAGCAGGGGCAGCACAGCCAACGCGGACCCGAACACCAGGAGCAATACGATCAACGCGCCGACGGCCCCGAACAGCACCTCGATCAGGGTCCCGGTGCCCCCACCGGATCCGCCCTCGGCGGCCAGCGCGTCCTCACCCGTCACAACCACGGCCAACCCAGCCTGCGACAACTCCTGAGCCGCCTTCCGCAATGCGGGCAACGCGGCGACGTAGGCGTCCGGGCCCGGAACCACCCGCGGATACACCATGACCACCCCGGCCCGGCCATCGCGACTGAGCAGACCCGGCTGGTCGGCGAACGACGCAACCCGCGCCCCAGGGGCGGCCCGCCGGACCGCGGCAACCACATGGTTAGCATCAGACCCACTCACGGCGCTCCGACCACCGCCCACAATCAGCAACAACGGGGCGTTGTGACCACCGGAGCCGAAACCGGCGATGATCTGCTGATTGGTCTCATACCCGGGATGGCCCGGCAACCCGAAGTTGTAGGAGAGCGCCGCCGTCGCTTTCGGCGCGGCGAACACCCCGGCGGCGGCCAGCACCACCCACAGCGCCACCACCCACCAACGGTGCAAGATTACCAACCGGGCCAACCGCGTCATGTCGTGTCTCCCTCGCTCAGGTCTCCCGACAATACCCAAGTATCAGGCGCCGAACACCCTGGCGGGTTCTATAGTTTTCCGGTGACCCCGACTCAGCTGGCCTGGACTGGCCCCAACCCTGACCAGATCGCCGCCTGGAACCTTGTCCAGGCAGGGCATCTGATCGGTCGACGGTTCTACCGCGAGTTCTCCAAGAATGGGCTGACGCCCACCCAATTCGGAGTCCTCCTGCAGCTACATTTGCACCCGGATATGACCAACAACCACATCGCCCGGTCTGTGCTCGTCACTCCGCAATCGATGAGCGAACTCCTTGACTCCCTCCAGTCTCTGGGCCTCGTCGAACGCGACGCCGCTCCCGGACGAGGACGCCGCGTCGCCATCCGCCTGACCGACGTCGGCACAGAACGGCTCCAGCAATGCTCGGAAGCCGTCGGGCGGGTCCAAGAATCGCTCGGCCTCACCGAGCAAAATCACCACGATCTCAACCACCTGCTCACCGCGGTCTTAGCCACCGCAACCTAACGCCGCCCGCCGACGCAATTGTGGCGCTGCTTCGAAAGTTGGCAAGCCGTTTGGGGCCAGCTGAATGATCCAGGCTGCGCCGTACTCGTCCTTTCTTTTCGGTTCGTTGATCCAGGAATTCGGGTATGTCTCGGGGAAGCCGATCTGGTCGACGAACCGGTTTGCAATCGTCGAGTCGTTGCAGACCCGCCCGTCGTACTGGTCCACGATGAGCACTCGGCGCGCAGGCGGTCGGTGTCCGTGACCATGGAAAGTACCCGCTGTTGGCCAGTTTGAGGTCCCCAGTGGTGGCCAGTTGAAGGTCCCCCACCCCTTGCTCGTCGTGTCGAGCCAATCCGTGAGGCCCTGGGCGGTGACGGTGGCGGTGCCAACCAGTCACCGCACCGCCCACCGACTCCATGTTGTCAGCGAGGGATCAGGTGGACGTCATTCTGCCTACCGCGAGGTCGGCACCTACCGTGGCGCCGCCGAAACGTGCGGCACCAACCACCAGACCGTCCGGCGGACGGTCGAACGCGCTAAGGCCGGCGGGTTGGGCCGGGCGACGCCGGCCGACCGGCCGCACAACTAAACCGGCGTCATCGAGGTGGTCGCCACCCGGGTCGCCTCAAGTTTCGGGCGGATCTCGGCGAAGCGGTTGCTGCCGTTCGCCCAAGCCACCGGCTACTGCGGGTCGGCGCGGAACTTCCGCCGGCTGGTCGCCGAGCAGAAGCGGTTGTGGCTCCATGATCATCACCGCGGTCGCCGCCCGGCGGTGTGGGGACCCGGCGGATTTTTGGTGTTCGAGTGGGCCGACGTCGGCGGCGGGTTGCACTTGTTCTGCGCCGTTTTGGCGTGGTCGCGGTGGCGGTTCGTCGCGTTCGCAACCAACGAGAAAGCCTCCACCGCATTGGGTTTCTCGCCGACCAAAGTAATTCAGGTCGGCAAACGACACGCCCTCAGTGAGCCCTACGATCTCTGCGATCCAGTTCAAGGTGCGTCATCAGCGCGACGACGGTGAGAGTCGTATGCGTAGCGTCTATTGAGGCGGTGATCGCTCTCAGCCGAGAGAGCGGCAGGATGGTTCCGTGGAGAAGCACTTTTTTCGGTTGCCTGAGCAGATTGAGCGATACGGGGTAGTGCTTCGCCGCTGGCGCGTGGAGGACACCCCGGAGCTGCATGCCCTGATCCTCGCCAACGTCGATCACCTCCGACCGTTCATGGACTGGATCGCCAGTGAACCGCAGAGCCTGGAACAACGTCGATCGCTCGTGGAGGGCTGGAGCGCCGAGTGGGACGCCGGCGGCGACGTCGCGGTCGGAATCTGGCGCGCGGGCGACCTCGTCGGGTCCGCCGGCCTGCATCGGCGCATCGGACTCGCCGGACTGGAGATCGGCTACTGGGTCGATGGTCACCACCTCCGGCAGGGCGTTGCCGCCGCCGCCAGCAGAGCGCTGACCGATCTCGCCTTCACCGTCCCCACAATCAACCGGGTCCAGATCAGCCACGACTCGAGCAACCTGGCCAGCGCGGGGGTTCCTGCCCGGCTTGGGTATCAGCGTCTACCAGACCGAACGGCAGTCGCGCCGTCCGGCACAGCCGGTACTGGGACCGAAGGCCTTTGGGTCGTCACTCGCCATCAGTGGCGTCGTTCACCGTCCACCGAGACCGCATGAGGATCGGCGGATTCTGGCGGTCATCGCAGCAGCAGGTCGCCGATGAGTTCGATCGGCTTCTTGAACGCTAGTCGTTTTGCGGGGACGATCGTTGAGTTGCTGGGCGACCCAGTCGAGGTCGTCGGCGGAGTGGATCGACAGGTCGGTGCCCTTCGGAAAGTATTGGCGGAGCGGGCCATTCGTGTTTTTCCGTTCGCCCCCCCCGCTGCCAGGGCGAGTGCGGGTCGGAAGTAGATGTCAATACCGGCATCGACCGCGACGTGTTTCCAGTCGCGCATCTGCGGTCCTTGGTCCCAGGTCAGCGACACAGCGACTCGGGCAGTGTCTTGATCTTCGCGGCGAGGACGTCGCGAACCTGCTCGGGCTGGTAACCATCGGCAGGTGCAGCAGCATCGGGTAGCCGCTTTGACGTTCGACCAGGGTGCCGATCGCGGGCTGGTTCTGCTTGCCGATGATCAAGTCTCCCTCCCAGTTTCCTGGCACCGCCCGGTCTTCGACCTCGGCCGGTCGCTCGGCGAATCGTCGCCAGCTTCGCCGGTTTCGCCCGCGACGCACGGTGATACGCCATCGCGTGGGCCGAGCTGGCCAGGTAGCCGCCGCCGGCCTGCCACCGAGCCACCCGCCGCACGCGCCAGCGCGATCTGCTCCCGCTCAGCGAAGACAGGCACCGGCCGCGGCCTGCGGGCGGCCGCACGCCGCCATTGCCGATCACCCATCGAGTGCCCTGCTTGCGATACGTGCCCGCCGCTACCGCCGCGTCGCTGGTGAACTCGCCAAGCGCTGCAGCTCAGCCCAGAACACCTGCACGTTTTCCGTGACGATCTGATTAGCGATCGGATGATCAACACCTCCAATCAGTCAGGTGTTGCTATCACCGCCAGAACCCAAGGAAGGTCAACTGGGGCGGGTCAGATTGTGTCCACTGGGAAGAGAAAATGTACGGTTTCGGGTGCGAGCGGCCGCGTCCCGCTCCTGCGCCTCGGCCATCGTGTTCCCGGCCGCCTGCACCGTTGACGTGCGGGCAGATAAAGGAGTCGACGACGCCCAACGTCTCGTCACCGGTGCGCGAGTCTCAATGGACCCGCCACTCCTCGCCGATGCTGAACGGTCGCCTATCGTCGTGTTCGCCGTAGATCGCGCGGTCACCCTCCAAAGACCAGATTCTCTACCGGGCCAGAGAGAGCAGACTTGACGGTCCGGGTGACATCGTCGACAAGAACCTCCGCGTCGCCTCGCTTGATGCCGGCGATGACCTGCTGTGCTACGAACGCAGGCGTCACTTTCGGTGCAGTGAGCCTCGTACTCATCTCAGTGTCCGCCAGCCCCAAGTGAACACCAATCACTGTGGTGCCCTGCTGGGCGAGTTCGAGCCGGAGCGAGTTCGTGAACGACCAAAGTGCAGCCTTCGACGCGCCATACGCGCCGACCCCGGCGAGCCACGAAACGACGGAGTGCACGTCCACCAAGGCGCTGTCGTGTTCCCGAGCAAGAACAGGCGCGAAGACCTGCGCGACGCGAACTGGCCCCCACACGTTGGTGTCGAACACTGCTCGCATCGCTTCGACGTCCGTCTCGAGCACCGACAACGGCCCGGTGATGCCCGCACTGTTCACAACGATCGAGACGTCATCAGCGAGTTCGGCCAGCCGTTCGACTGTTTCGGGAACGGTGACGTCGAGCGGCAGGGGAACGATCCGCTCATCGTCGCTCGGCTGAGGTGTCCGTGCGGTCACGTAGACACGGTCAGCGCTATTGGCAAGGAACTCCGCTGCGAAGGCCGCCCCGAGCCCGCGCTGCCCTCCTGTCACCAAAACGCGGCGTCCCTTGATGTCGACCATGGCTGTACCTCCCATTTAGATTTCGTTTAACATCTATAGTACAACCACTCCGAGGTGAACCTGACTGACAAGGGGGACCGATGCCACGCGTGTCACGTGAGCGAGCGAAAGCAAACAGGGCGGCGGTCGTGCAAGCCGCGTCCGAGCTGTTGCGGGAGCGTGGTGCTGCCGGCGTCACTGTTGAGGCGGTATCTAGCCGTGCGGGCCTGACACATGGCGGCTTCTACAAGCAGTTCGAAACGAAAGATGCGCTTCTCTCGGAGGCCATCGCACTGGCATCTCAGCAACGCCGGGATGCCGTCGCGGCGACCATCTCGGAACACGGAAGCGCTGCTCGGGCTGTGCTGGCCAACTGGTACCTGTCTCCCGAGCACCGCGACAATCCGGGATCAGGGTGCGCTGTGGCTGCCCTGGTTGGCGACGTGACCATCCACCACGGCGGTCCCCTCCGAAGCGGCTACCTCAATGCGCTCGACGACCTGATCAGTGCCGTCAGCGCCTCGAGCGGCACTGACGGTATCGCCGCGGTTGCGCTCATGGTTGGCGCGCTCGAGCTAGCACGAGCCACAGCCGGCACCGCCCTGTCGGAAAAGTTCCTGCGAACTGCTCGCGAACAGCTGCGAGTTCAAGGCGAGCTCTGACACTTACCGCTGCGAAAAGTCCGCCGACCTGCCGGTCAGGATCTCGTCCTTAGTGCCAGTATCGCTGCCGCGACCTCATCGGCGGCCGTATCGGGGATCGCCGTCGCGGCCTGTTCGAGCACGAGCAGCCGCGCGCCGGGGATTTCCCGCGCGAGCGTTTCGCCGTTGCCGACAGGGAAGAACGGGTCGCGGCGACCGTGCACCACGAGCACCGGGATCGCGAGCTCGGACAGGCGCTCGCGCCAGCGGGGCGTGCAGTCGAGCTTGGCGAACACAATGCCCAGATGGTTGGCCATCTGAACCGAGGGCTCTGTGCCCGGCGTGCGGTCCCACTTGCGCTCGGCGCTCGCGCGCGCGGCGGTGGGGTCGTCGCCGAGGATCTTTGCGCCCGCGGCGGCAAACTCCGCCACCGCGGCGCGGTCGGACCAGTCGGGCATGGAGCGGGAGAAGAGCCTGTCCGTTGTTGCGGCGTCATGGTCGGGCAGGTCATCGTCGACCGGACCTGGAGCGACGGGCCGCGTTCCGGCGACGGTGAGCGCCGAGAACGCCCCCGGGTGGTCGAGCGCGGCGACTTGGGCGACCATCCCGCCGACGCCGATGCCCGCGAGGTGCGCCGGCCGATCGTCGAGTTTGCGGGCGAGCGCCGCGGCGTCGGCGGCAAGATCGCGGAGCGTGTAGGTCGGAGCCTCGGGATCGATCGTGGTCGACGCGCCGGAGTCGCGCAGGTCGTACCGCACCACGTGGCGCCCACCGCGCGCGAGCGACTCGCAGAGCGCGTCGGGCCAGGAGAGCATGGTTGGGCCACCCACGAGCAGAACGAGCGGCGCTTCCCTGTCGCCGAAATGCTCGACCCCGAGCGTGACGCCGTTCGCCTCGACCGTCATCATCACGCCTCCACCAACTGACTCCGCATCGAATGACCCGGGCCGGCGACGAAGCCGTCCAGCGACATCGCGAAGCCCCCATGGACGGTTCCGGCCGGCGTCGGCGTCGGCTGCGGCTGCGGCGGGGCGGGATTGTCCACGGTTTCCTCCGATGATTTCATGGCGAATTTGCGACGAGTACCGTGCCCATCGGGTCCTACTCGGTTATTCGGTGGGGGCATTCGGCGGTCTGGTAGCGATCAGGCTGCGACGGCCGCGGTGGGCGGCTCGGAGTCGAGCGGCTGCGGGGCGCCGGGGGCCGGCGTGGTCCGGGTGAGCAGGGCCGCGCCGATCCCGATTGCCGCGACGATCAGCGCGGCGGCGATCCAGAACGCCAGGTGGTACCCACCGACAAGCGCGTCGGTCTGGCTGTTGCCGGTCGCGGCGAGGTGCTGGGTGCGGCCGGTGGACAGTGTCGCCAGCACCGCCAGGCCGAGAGCGCCGCCGACCTGGGCGGTGGTGTTCACCAGCCCGGAGGCCAGGCCTGCCTGCTCCGGCTTGACGCCGGCCATCGCGAGTCCGACCAGCGCCGGGAAGCACGTCCCGGCGCCGAGGCCGAGCAGCGCCATCGTCGGCAGCAGCTGGGTCAGGTAGTCGGCGTCGGCCGGGGCGAGCGCGAACAGGCCGAGCCCGACCGCCATCAGCACCAGGCCGGCCAGTGAGACCGTCCGCGGCCCGAACCGCATGATCAGCTTCTCCGAGTACTTCACCGACAGAATCCCCATGCACAGGGTCACCGGCAGGAATGCCAGGCCGATCTGCATCGCGTCGTAGTGTTTGACGTTCTGCAAGTACAGGGTGCCGAGGAAGAAGGTGCCGAACATGCCCGCCGCGCCGATCAGCTGGATCACGTTGGCGCCGATCAGGTTGCGCGAGCCGAACAGTTCCAGCGGCATCAGCGGGCTGCGCGCATGCGCCTGGCGGACCACGAAGCTGACCAGCAGGGCCACACTGACGGCGCCCAGGCCCAGCGTCGGGGCGGCCAGCCAGCCGTCCTCGGCCGCCGGCTTGACGATCGTGTACACGCCCAGCATCAGGGCAGTGGTCACGAGCAGCGCACCGGGCACGTCGGCGCCCGCCCCGATGCCCAGACCGGCGTCGGTCCGGACGAGCCGCACGGCGGCGACGGCGACGGCGACACCGACCGGCACGTTGACGAAGAAGATCCAGTGCCAGTTGATGGCTTCGGTCAGGACGCCGCCGGCGAGCAGCCCCACCGCACCGCCCGCTGACGCCACGAACGCGAACACGCCGATCGCCTTGGCCTGCTCCCGCGGTTCGGGGAACATCGTGACGATCATGCCGAGCACGACCGCCGAGGTCAGTGCGCCACCAGCGCCCTGCGCGAACCGGGCGAGGACCAGCATCGCCTGACTCACCGCGAGGCCGCACACCGCGGACGCGGTGGTGAACACGGCCAAGCCGATCAGGAAGATCCGCCGCCGACCGATCAGATCGCCGAGCCGCCCGGCCAGCAGCAGCAGCCCGCCGAACGCGAGCAGATAGGCGTTGACGACCCACGCCAGGCTGGAGGCGCCGAAGTGCAGGTCGGCCTTGATGGACGGCAGGGCGACGTTCACGATCGTCGCGTCCAGAACGATCATCAGCACGCTGCCGCAGAGCACGTACAGCGCGAGCCAGCGGGCTCGGTCCGTCTCGGGGGTCGGGTCGGTGGTCATCGCGTCCTCGCCATCTTGTTCGGGTTCCTGTCCCAGGCACGCTACCCACATCAAGTCACTATTCACAAGTGGCTAGTCCTATATAGTGACTGCGTGGTATCGTGAGGTGTGGCCACGAGCAGGACCTACGAGGATTCGTGCGGGGTCGCCCACGGGCTGGACCTCGTGGGCGAGCGCTGGGCGCTGCTGGTGGTGCGCGAGCTCATGCTCGGCGCCAAGCGGTTCGGCGATCTGAAAGCGGACCTGCCGGGGATCAGCGCGAACGTACTCACGCACCGCCTGGTCGAGCTGGAGCGCGCCGGCCTGCTCAGCAGGCGCAAGCTGCCCAAGCCCGCGGCGGTCTGGGTCTACGAGCTCACCGACTGGGCCCGCGAACTCGAACCGGTCATGCAGCTGCTCGGCCGCTGGGCCGCGCGCGACCCGAACCACCGCAAGGACCTGCACTTCAGCGTCACGTCGCTGATCCTGTCGCTGCGCACGAACTTCGACGCCGCTGTGGCCGACGGCGCGAATCTCACCGTTGACCTGCGCGCGAACGGCGAGTCCTACATCGCGCGCGTCACGCGCGGCAAGCTCACGATCACCGCCGGCGAGGCCCTCGATCCGGACGCGACGATCACCGGCGAGCCACGCATGTTCGCCGCGGTGGTCTACGGCGGACGCCCTTTCGCCGACGCAACAGCGACCAGCGACCTGCAGGTCTCCGGCGACCGGGCAGCAGCCGAAAGGTTCCTATCGCTCTACACCCTGCCCCCGACCACTGGCACACCCTGAGCGGATCACACCTACCAAGCGCCTGCCCGTCAGCCTGACGAGGCGACCGGAATGTGCGCACCCCAACATCGGCATAGGCCGAGGAACGCCGGCCAGTAGGCCTCGCAGAAGTAAAGCTCGGAGTAGGCGGTCTGCCAAAGCAAGAATTTCGACAGCCGCTGCTCACCCGAGGTTCTGATGACGAGGTCCGGTTCGGGTTGGTCGGCGTTATACAGGTGTCGGGCGATGTCGTCTGCAGTGATCGCAGCGGCAAGCGCGCGGGCACGGAGTTCCTGATCGATCTGCTTCGGCATGCTGCTCATCCTTCCAACTCACAAGGATGCGGCAGGAAACCTGGGGCGCTTCAAACAGCCTGCACAAGGGCGACAGCGTGGTCCTAGCCGGCGATCTGACCGTAGAAGGCTTCGTCCGCCAGGACGGCACTAACGGCGTCCCGCAAGAGATCACCGCCGACCACCTTGGCGCCTCGCTCCGGTTCGGCACCGTCACCATCACCAAAACCGGCAAGACCCCGGTTGCCCGCCACTGAGTAGGGAAACCACCGGCGCCGGGTGGGGAACCTCAAGTCCCTGCCCGGGTGTCGGACCCCACCACCACACTCGCCATCAACAAGTCCCGAACGGGGGAGCATCCCATGGTCACGAAAACCGTTACAGCATACGAACTGCAGCCCGGATGGATCGTCCTCCCGACCAGCCGGCAACCACGCCGGATCGCCCTGGCCCGCTGCGTAGGTGCGCATCCCCACGTCATCGTGCACTGGGTCGGTGGCACTGAACGAACCGTGTACGACGCCACCGACCCCATTACCATCGAGGACAACCAATGACCGACAGCTGGGAGGAAGCGGCCCGCGGGGCCGAACGCCAACGTGTCTTCTATGGCGTCGGTCGGTTGGACAGCCTCTACCCCAGGCCCGAGAAACCATGAACGGCGCACCGTGGTGGGTGGTACTCGCCAGCACCGCACTCGGCGGCGTCCTCGGCGTGCTGGGCACCCTGTGGAACTCAGGCCGAGAACGGGCCCGGGCCCGCCGCGAGGAATGGTTCCGGCGAGTCCAGTGGGCCGACGCCCTGACCACCAGCGAGGATCCGCACCGCCGGGCCGCGGGTCTGCGGATGCTGGACGCCCTGGCCCGACATGATCTTCGTCAGGACGAGGAGGCCGCTGACGCAGCCCTGATCGACGCACTAAACCAGCCGGTCAGCCTGGACGAACTCGAGGCGGCGGCCGCCGGTCAAGACGTGGACGGAATAGTGTTCGTAGAGGACACTGAGGACCAGGAGGACCAGACGCCATGACGACTGTCGAGCAGGAGCCCACCGCGGCCGCGCCGAAGCGCGTCGTCAAGGTCGGGCCTGACACCATCGCCGCCGCTCAGCTCCGCGAAACGCTGGACAAGATCCTGGGGCGGCCCACCTCACCGGTCATCGCGAAGATCGCCCGAGCCCGCCGCGCACCCCGCAACGCCTGACCGGTGACCAGGTGATGCCACGGCATCAGACGCCAATCACGACATCGAACACACGTACTGGGTGACTGCCGGAGTCAAGTAGTTCGAGCACGTTCACTGTCGCGCCACCCGCCGCCGCTCGCGTCACAGAGCTCACAGCGGGTGCTGTGAGCGACACCGTCATAGACAACGTGGAGATCGGTGGGCCCCCGGTGCTGCTGCTGCGGGCTGCGCTGTGAATGCAGTCAGCAACCCAAACGCTGCCGCTACGAAGACGGCTACTCGCCCTTTGAACATGATGTTCTCCCCCTACTTGGTCGCTCGCGCGATCCGTGGTCCGCCAGTCAGAAACGGTTACCGAGAGTCGACCGTGATCGCCTGCGGATGCGGCCGTCGATCACCCAGGATGCGCAGGTCACAGCGGTTGCGAGGCTCACAGAACGGTCCTAACATCCAGGACCGGCGGAAAGTCACTGAGGGGTTCAAGGGGGATCGCATCGGATAGCCACGTCAGCGCGTAACGCGTTCGTTGAACGTGTTGCTCGGCGTGGCCCAGGACGACGCATCGCAGGTGGCGCCGACTCGTTGGTCGCCTTCGGCACGGGCCGCTCTTCGCCCTCGGGACCGGGCTCGTCGTCGGCAGTGTCGCGCCGGAGCGGGCCGGCACGGCCGCGGCCCTCGCCGAGGTGAGCAATTACCTCGGCAGCACGGTCGGCATCACCGTCTTCGGCACGCTGGCCGCCGCGACCTACCAGTCGCGGCTTGGCAACGCGGCGCCCGCCGCGCGCGAGTCGATCGCTCGGGCGACGCACCTCGCGCACACGGCCGGCGGGGCGTCCGGCCCGCAGTTGCTGCACCGCGCGCACTCCGGCTTCGGCACCGTTGACGCACCCCGTGCGTGCGGACTGGTGCCCGCAGAGGAACGCTAAAGGCGACGTCGGTTGTGGTACTGCCGCATCGCCAGCATGTGAGCTGCTTCGAGCAGGCGCGCCAACTGTGCCCTCGTACGCTCGGCCGGATTGACGATGCACACCCAGTGCATTGGCGCGTAGAACGGGTGCGGCAGCACCACGTCGGCAGCGGTGTAGTCGGCGCCGGTGTTGATCACTTCGGAGCCGACCGCCTGTCTTGGTGCCGGTCCCAAAAGTTCCTCGTAGGTCTGCCGGTCCACGTCGAGGTTGACCCGGTAGGTCCGCTCGTCGCGGTTCAGCTGCGACGCCGCGTCGTAGCGGTCACCGGTGACCAGAGTCAGGAACGGAAAGCGCTGCTCGGGCACGGTGACCCGGTCGGGGTCATAGAACACGAAGGTGTCGCCCGAGCCGGTGGTTATCACGAGCCCCGCCAGCTCGCGCTCGACCGCGGCGAGCAGCGCCGATGCATCCGCCAGGTCGTCGCCAGAGAGTCGAACCATCAGGTCAGACTGCCACGACCATCGCCTGTCCCGGTCTTCGCTCGATTCTGGTACGAGGAGGGGTACGCCGTAGCCGGTACGGGTTCGAGCGTGTGTCGCTGCAAGAAGGCCAGCTCGGCCGCGACGGTCGATTCGTGCTGGTCGGCGAAAGGCGCGTAGTGACCACCCGGCCGGCGTACGAGTTCGGCGCGCGGTGCGCGCTTCGCCGCGCGCAGGGACGGTGCGACCAGCGCCGACTGGTCCTGGTCGCAAACGAGAACGAGCAGCGGACACTGCACGCGGGGGGCGAACCGGCCCGGCCGGTACCACCCGAAGCGCAGCGCCGACCGGGCGGCGACGGACTGTTGCCAGTCCGGGTAGCGGTTGTCGGGATTCAAGATCTGACCGCCGCCGATGGCGTCGGGCGTGGTCAGCAACGCGACCGTTCCGGGCTCGCCCTCGAGCGGCACCAACCGCGGGGGCCGGCCGACGAGCCCGCCTACCAGATCGAGCACGCCACGCCCCAGGAAGCGCAGCATGGTGAGCGGTTTCTGGTGGCGTGTCGCGTTGCGCGCGGCGACCTGTCCATCGGCAGTCGGCGTCTGCGCGATCGCCGCGGCGAGCTGAGGGTTCCGCGCGGCCACCGGGAAGATGTGCCCTCCGGAGATGGAGAAACCCCAGACCGCCAACTTGACCGGGTCGACGCCCGGCAGTGTCGCCGCGAACGCGATCGCGGCGTCCCAATCGGCGAGTGACTCCTTGACCCGGACGACCTGGCGGGGTTGCCCACCGCTCTCGCCCAGACCGCGGTAGTCGAAGGCCAAGACGCCGAACCCGGCGTCATGGAAGCGATGCGCGAAACGATCGGTACCTGGTTCCTTGGTCACCCCGAAGCCGCCGGCCATGATCACGCACGCCCCGTTGGTGCCCGGGTAATACCAGGCCGCGCACTCGGTGTCGCCGCTGTCGAATCGGACCTTCTCCCGCTGCACCGACGCCTGCATGACGACCTCCAGTTCGATCCGGTTCACCCTGTGACAAGCAAAGTGAACCACGCGGCTCGCAAGGTGTCCATGGCCGTAAGCCGCAGTTCAGATCCGCCCTATCCGACGGCGTTCTCTTCCCGCTCCAGCGCCCGCGCGAAAGCTTCGAATCCGGCGGCGATGCCGATAGTGTCCCCGCTCGTCCGGGCGTCGACCAGGAACCCGCGGAGCACGGCCATGATCATCTCGGCGACCTCGAGCTTGCGCAGTTCAGGCCAAACCTGTGGGCAGATCGCGAACAGGGTCGGCAGGTACTGCTGCGAGTTGTCCCGACCAAGCGCGGCATACCGGATGGGGTCATACATCGCCAAACCGATGGCCTGGTCGAGAACCGCTCCTTCGTCCCCGATCAGGACGGGCCACAACGCGCGTACACGGTCGGCCAGGGAGCGCGTTGCAGGTCCCGCCGTGGCCGCGAGCCCCTTGGTGATGCGGCGCTCCCGAAGTTTGTGCACGGCCTCGACGAGCAGCTCGTCGGCTCCGGCGAAGTGGTACAGCAGCACCTTGTGCGTGGTGCCGGCGGCGCGGGCCGCCCGCCGCAACGAAAAGTCGACCAGCCCGTTGACCGCCAGGTCGTCGGTGACGCGGTCGAGTAGGTCGCGGCGGCGCGCCTGCCCGCGGGGCGAGCCGGCCGAGCGGCGGTATCCCGTCGTCCCGTCGGGGGAACTGTCCACCCGGACATCTTCACAGCCTGGCAGCGCTCAGCTCATCGGCCGCGCTGCGGGCGATAGACGCTCCTCCGCCCAAGCAGGTGCTGAATCCGCGACGACCCGGCACGGACGGGGTGCCGGATGGGATCGGTGACCGACTCAGCGGCCGAGCATCGCGGCCGCTGCGGCCACGAGTTCGGCGTTGTCGCGTGCTCGCCGGCCGTCAGGGAGTACCGGCGTGTCTTCGAGCCCGGTGCGGATCCCATGACCGAGGGGGATCGCGCGTCGGTACGCAGCACGGCCGTGTTCGTCGAGCCGGCGCGGGTGCTTCCCGACAACCAGCAGGATCCGTATCGGCGCCGCCGGAGGCTCCGGGGTCCGTGCTCGTCGGCGGTCCTCGCGCTGTGTTCGCATCGGCTCGGGCAGCGGCAGCTGGGCGAACGTGGGTCAGCCACTGTTGCGGGCTGTAGCCAGCGTCGAGGTCGATGTGGTGGCACTCGACGGACCGGCATGCGTGTCCGGGGTCATGGCATCGGAGGCCATGGTGTCGGTCATGGCGATCCTCATTTTCGGTCGGTCAGTGATGTGCGCGTATGCAGTCGCGTTCGGGCGATGTGTCGTAGATCCGGGCGGCCCGAGCTACGCTCGCTCGGCGAGGTAGTAGGTGCCGTGGCCAACTTGCTCTGCGGCGATCGTGCGCAGCCCCCGTCGCTCGAAGCCGCGCTTCAGCACCGCGGATGGGGTGAAGAACGGGGTCCGGGCACCGTAGGAGGGCGCTTCTCGCGTGCACTGCTGCGCGCTCTTGCGATGTCCAGATAACTGGCGTCCGCGTCAGGGTCCTCTTGTGCACCCGGACAACCTTGATGCTGCGGGCCATGTCAGTGTGTCGTGATTGAGTTCCGTGCATGGCGCCGCAGGTTGAGATCCGTCCGGTCCGCACGAATGGCCTTGTCGGTCTTCTTTGCACTCCTGGCGGGGTTGCCCCAGCACCGGGTGTCTTGTTGCCTCGGTGGTTCGGAAGGAGGGCTGCACGAGCGCGACGCGACGGTGCTTGCCGGCGAAGGCTTCACCGTGCTCGCGCTCGCGTACTTCGGCGCTTCCGGCCTGCCACACTGGTCTGATCGACATCCCGCTGGAGTACCTCTTCCGCGGGCTGGACATACTGGCATTCCAGCCGCGCGCCGGTGACCGTTTCGGAGTGCTTGGCGGATCGCGTGGCGGCGAGGCGGCGCTGCTCGTCGCGGCACATGACCAGCGGGTGGGCGCGGTGGTGAGCGTGGCCGGTAGCGGTGACGTGACCGAGGGCATCGACTTCCGTCGCGGCGGATTGCTGGAGATCCTCGACACGGAGACAAATTCGTGGACGCTGCGCGGCAAACCCATTCCGTATCTGCCCTACAGCGTGTCCGACGAAGTGCGCGCACGTGTACGGAGTGGTCAGCCGGTGCGGCTCGATAGCGCCTTCGCGCCCGTCCCGATCGATGCTGGATATCTCGGCAGGTCAGCATCCCCATCGAGCGCAGCAACGCGGACGTGCTCTTGCTGTCGTCCGAAGACGACGGCAACTGGCCGTCGACCGCATACAGCCAGGTGGCCGCGGAGCGGTTGCGGGCACACGGACGCGCAGTCCAGCACCGCGTCTTCGCCGGCGCCGGGCACCAAATCGCTGGTCCGCCCGGACGCACGATCATGAAAACGACGTCACCTGGTCCGGGTGTCGTATTCGAGATGGGTGGCGAGCCAGCGCGTACGACCGAAGCGCGCGATAACGCGTGGGCAGCGACCGTAGCGTTCTTCACCGACCATCTGATCTGACGATGGTCTGCGCTCACTCGGTCTCGAACGGCAAAACAATCCCTCCAGATCATCCGGCTCGCGAAGATGTGCCGACCTGCCCGTAGGACAAACGTCCTACTGGACAACGCTGGCACACAATCAGCAGACCTGCATGCCACGAGCCGCCCGGCCCCTTCGACCAGGCGAACAACGATGCGCCGGCGCCGTTACTCCACCGTGACGGACTTCGCCAGGTTGCGGGGCCGGTCGATGTCGTGTCCCAGTTTCAGAGCCGCGTGATAGGCAAGGAGCTGCATCGGGACCGTGAGCAGGATCGGGTCGAGTTCCGGCTCGTTCTTGGGCACGTCGATCCGGTCGGCCCGCAGGTCTCCCAGCATCACCGACGCGTGGCCGATGACCAACAACGGGCCCCCGCGGGCGGAAATCTCATGCGCCGCACCGATATTGCGTTCGACGAGTTCGTCGTCCGGGATCAACGCGACCGTCGGCAGGTCCTCGTTGACGAGCGCCAGCGGGCCGTGCTTGAGCTCGCTGGTCTGGTAGGCCTCGGCATGCCGATAGGAGATCTCCTTGAACTTCTGCGCACCCTCTCTGGCCACCGGGAAACCGCGGACCCGGCCGACGAAGAACAGGCTGTCGGCACCGGCCAGCACGGTGGCCAGCTGGGCGATGTGCTCCTCGTTCTGCAGGATCTCGGCGATCTGGCCGGAAATCCGCTGCAGCCCACCGATGATGCGACTGCCGTCGGTGAAGGACAGGTCACGTACCCGGCCAAGGGCCAGCGCCAGCAGCGCGAAGCCCACCGTCATCTGGGTGAGCGCCTTGGTCGAGGCGACGGCGATCTCCGGTCCGGCGTGCAGGTAGATCCCGCCGTCACACTCACGGGCGATGGACGAGCCGACCACGTTCACCAGGCCTACCACCCGGCCGCCCTTGCGTTGGATCTCACGCACCGCGAACAGCGTGTCCGCGGTCTCTCCCGACTGGCTGACCGCGAGATACAGGGTGTCCGGTTCTATGATCGGGTTGCGGTAGCGGAACTCCGACGCCGCCTCGGCGTCCGCCGGGAGCCGCGCCAGATCCTCGATCATCGAAGCGCCCATCTGTCCCGCGTAGTAGGCCGACCCGCAGCCCAGGATCTTCACCCGGCGGAAACTACGCAGTTCACGCGGATCCAGTTGCAGTCCGTCCAGGCGGGCAGTCGCGAAGCGCTCGTCGATCCGGCCGCGCAGCATCCGCTCCACCGATGACGGCTGCTCGATGATCTCCTTGTACATGTGATGCCGATGTTCCCCGAGCTCCAGCTCGGCCGCCGTCATGTCGACCTGTTCGGGCAGCTTGCCGGTCTCGGTCCGGTCTGTGGTGAAGGTCCGGAACCCGTCCTTGGTGACGGTGGCCAACTCGCCGTCGTCCAGGTGCACCACCTGGCTGGTGTGCCGCACCAGCGCCGCCACGTCGCTGCCGACGAACATCTCGTGGTCGCCGATCCCGATCACCAGTGGTGAACCGTTGCGGGCCACCACCACCCGGTCGGGATGGTCGGCGCTGACGACCGCAACCGCGTAGGTGCCGGTCACCCGGGAGAGCGCGTCGATCAGCTTGTCCTCCAAGGACTCCGCCGCCGACCTGGCCACCAGATGCGCAAGAACCTCGGTGTCGGTGTCCGACGTCAGGCAGACGCCGCCGGCCGCCAGGGCCGCGCGCAGAGCGGTGGAATTGTCCAGGATCCCGTTGTGCACCACCTGGATCCGGCCGTCCTCGCTGGCCTGGGGGTGGGCGTTCGGTTCGGTCGCCGGACCGTGCGTCGCCCACCGGGTGTGGCCGATGCCGACGTTGCCGCGCAGCCTCTTCGGCAGCTTCGCCCGCAGATCCCGGACCCGGCCCACAGCCCGGACCACCTTCATCCCGCCGGACGACAGCACGGCGAGCCCCGCCGAGTCGTAGCCGCGGTACTCCAGTCTGCTCAAGCCCTCGACCAGGACCGGGGCGGCCTGCTGGCCGCCGATGTAGCCGACGATTCCGCACATGGTGTTCTCCGATCGAGTGGATCTGGCCGAGATCTAGCCGTAAACGATGCGCCGCAGTTGCCGTTCGGTCAGCACCGGAGCCGCAACGACACGTGTCCGCAGTTCGCCGGCGATCCGCCCGAACGCCTGGGCGTTGCGGATCCCGTAGAGCTGAAGTTCGGCGTGCCGACGCCGGATGTAGTCGTCCACCGGTTCCCGGAAGTAGGCCAGCACGTCGTCGATGACCCGCTGGGCCTCCGGGTCCGACAGTCCGGTGGAGGCGGAGATCCGCTGGCTCAGCTCGGGATCCGGCACCGTCTGATGGTGCGGTGCTCGGGGAAAAATCGCAAGAATCTGCCCGATAGCGGGCAAACTTGGCCAGTTCAGCGAGGCTGCTTCGCCGCTCCCGCGCGCATTCGCTCCGCGTGGGTGAGGGCGACCGCTCTCAGGGCGGACTCCGGATCCTCGCCCCGCCCGCCGGCGGCAAAGGCCAACCGGAAGATCTGCTCGGCGGTCGAATCACCGCCAGGCAGTGGGGTGTGGTCGCCGAATTTCGCCGCCCGGGAACCGAGCTTTCCGGCCAACGCGGCCGCCGGCTGCCCTATCGCGACCCCGTCCAGCACCTGAGCGCTACCATTCTTCTCCGCCCTTTTCAGCTCGTCCCACCGCTGCTCCTGGTCCGCGGCGGTTGCCACCGGTGCACCCTCACCGAAGACGTGCGGATGCCGGCGCCGCAGTTTCGCGGTCAGGCCATCGGCCACCTCGTCGATGCTGAAACCGCCTGCCGCGGTGGGGGTCTCCGCGGCGATCCGGGCATGGAAGAGCACCTGGAACAACACGTCGCCCAGTTCCTCGCGTATCGCAGCCGGGTCCTCGTCCTCGATGGCCTGGACCAGCTCGTAACACTCCTCGATGAGATAGCGCAGCAGCGAGGCATGGGTCTGCTCGGCATCCCAGGGGCAACCACCCGGCGAACGCAGCAGATCGGTCACCGCAACCGCCTCGAGCAGCCGGCTGCCCGGCTGTTCCACATCGCCGGTCACAGGCCGCCGTTCGACGGAACCACCTGCAGGCTGATCGGATCCCACACACCGAACCGGGGATTCACCGTGACATCACCGGCCGGAACGAACTGCTGGACCGCGAGCCAAGCCAACGCGAACGTGACCCGCTGCCCGTCCTGCTGACCGGCGGATGCCTGCATGCTGGGGACCAGCTGGTTCGACTGCGTCACCGTGCGGTTCTGGATCCGTGCCAGCACGAACTTGCCGGCGGACTCGATCACCACGATCGAGCCTGACGGCTCGTGGTAGACGCCGTAGGGGCCCAGCTGCGGATTCTTGAGCAGGCTCGCTGACTGCGAACCGCCTTGCTGGCCGGCCACCTGCACAGCCGCATCCATCTCGGCGGGATCGGCCAGGTACTTCTCCCGGGCGGCGACCGCCTCATCACGCGAGTTGAAGGTGGACGAGATGTCCACCTTCACCGACACGTCCGTCACCGGACGACCCGCGGTCTTCCTGGCCAGCGCGAGCACCGCCAGGGTGTCCCGCACCGTCTGCGGCACCTGGTCGACCGGGACGCCGAGCTGCTGGGCCAGCGAGTCGGCACCGGAGGCCATGGCCGCAGTGAAGTCGGCATCGCTGACGGTGACTCCCTGCGCCGCCGCCACCGCACTCACCAATTGGTGCCGGATCTGAGCCGTCAACGCGGTGCGGTTGAGCAGCTGCAGATTGCCGTTGGTGGGTGGCTGCGCTCCCTGACCGGCCGCCAGCTTCGCGGTGGTCTCGGCCACCGAGGATTCCGGGATCGTCACGCCGCCGACGCTGGCAGCGGCACCGATGTGATCAGAACAGGCCGACAGCGTCAGGATCACAGTCACGGCGATCACGGCGGCTCGGCGCCGGCAGAGCCGCCGGCGACGTCCAGATGCACGCCTGCCGGGCACTTCGGGGGAGCTCACCGGCACAGCATCTCATCTCTTAAAGTGTGACGATGCGACTGCCCGTTCGTCCGCTGGCCGACGCAGTCGGCGTGGGTTCGCGCGGCCTATCTGCCGACCATCAAGGCGGCGGCCAGGAAACTCGCCGACGTCGTCGACGTGCTGCTGATCAACCCCTCGGTTCGGCGCAGGATGGCCGCTGATCCGCGGATCACCACCGTGATGACGTCTTCACGGTCTGGCCGGATCCCAAGCCCGATGTGATCAGGGTGGCGAAACTGTTGCGCCGCTTGTATTTCCCAGATGACATGCTGCTGAAGGGCTTGCACGCGCTGACCGCGAGTCTGCCGGAGGGTGGACACCTGCTGATCGTGGACAACCCGCGATCCCAGGATCCCACTCCCCGTGGCGACCTCTATCGCCGGGCGCCTGGTGCCGGTCGCCGCAACCAGCCGGCCGCCCGAACTGTCTGACCTCATCCCCCAGGTCGAACTGCCGGAACGCACGGCCGGCACTCAGTAGGCGCCGCCGCCTCCGGCGACCGCCCGCGCCGTTTTCCACAGGATCACCAGATCACCGGTGATGGACCAGTTCTCGACGTAGTAGGAGTCCAGCCGTACCGACTCCTCCCAGCTGAGATCCGACCGTCCGGAGACCTGCCACAACCCCGTCAACCCTGGCTTGACCAGCAGCCGGCGGCGGGCGTCGGAGCCGTACCGCTCGACCTCCGCGGCCAATGGTGGGCGGGGTCCGACCAGGCTCATCGATCCGAGCAGCACGTTGAACAACTGCGGCAACTCATCCAGCGACAGGCGCCGGAGGACCTTGCCGACCCTGGTGATGCGCGGATCTTCCTTCATCTTGAACAGGACGTCATTTCCCGCATCCGCCTCGGCTCGCTGCATGCGCAGGGTGGCCAGGCTCGCTTCCGCGTCCTGGACCATCGACCGGAACTTGATCATGTAGAACATCCGGCCGTTGATCCCCACCCGCTGCTGCCGGAAGAACACCGGCCCCGGACTGGACAGCTTCACCAGAACAGCGATCACGATGAGCGGCACCGACAGCAGTATCAGCACCATGGACCCGACAACCAGGTCGAATGTCTTCTTGAGCAGCCGGTTCGCCCCCCGATAACTCGGCCGGTCGACGTGGATCAGTGGCAGCCCGTTCACCGGTTGGGTGTGGATCCGCGGACCCGCGATGTCGGTCAGTGCGGGCGCCAGGACCAGAGTCGCCGGCGTGTCCTCCAACTGCCAGGAGAGTTCGCGAACCACGCTCGGGCCCATCGACGCGGAGGCGGTCACCGCTACCGTGTCGGCACCAACCCGGCTGACGGCGTCCTTGACATCGGCGACTCCCCCGACGACGGGAAGACCGTCAAGGCTCACCGGAACGTCCTCACCGGGCCTGCGGGTCAGGCACACCGCGACCACCCGATAGCCGGCACGGGGCGACCGTTGCAGGTCCCGAACCAGGGCGGTGACCGTCGATGCACTTCCGACCGCAAGTACCGCAGACTGGAAGTGCCCGAAGTCGCGACGCGTATGCAGCCATCGGCGCCAGACGTACCGGGACATCACCAGTGCTACCAGGCCGGCCGGCATCATGATCAACAGGTAACTGCGTGGGAGCCAGAGCGCAAACAGGTAGGACAGGATCGCCGTGCCGCCGAAAACCGAAAGAGTGATCTGGGCGATCCGCTTGTATTCGACCGGGCCGTGACCCACGGCGGTCGGCTGCCGAGTGCCGCCCAGCGTCAGCGCGGCGAACCACACCACGACCAACGAAACGGTGAGGGTCAGGAACGGGAGTCCCCCGGCTTCGGCCGAGAGCCGATCGCCGCGTAGGTCGTTCAGGTGCACCATGTGCACCCCGACCGCCGCCCAGGCCAGCGCGATGAGATCGGTGAACACCAATCGTCTGGCATACCGCTTGCCCCAATGACTCACACTCGCCGGCTGCGGCAGCGTCACCGGAACCCCGGAGATGGCCGGTGCAGGACTGTTGGCCACCGACGAAGCGCTGCTGGCAGCGGGCTCGACGGCCTCCTGGGCAGCGTCCGCGACGCGCAGGCCCGCAGCTCCGTCGGCGACGTCCCTCGAGGCCGACATCATCCGACCTTCTGTCCAGGTGCCAGCGCCTCGTAGGCCGGATCAACGCCGGTGTCCATCGCGGTCAGCACCCGCCGCAGCAGGGTGCTGGAGGTGTGCACGGTGTAGGGAAAGTAGACGACCCGAACGCCGACGGCGCTGAAGTCGGCCTCGAGCTTGGCGCCCTTGGCCGTTCCGCGCCAATCATCGCCCTTGAAGATGATGTCGAACCCGATCGATCGCCAGGTGTCGATCTTGTCCGGCACCGTCTCGGCGTGCACCTGGTCGACGTACTTGATGGACCGCAGGATCTCCAGCCGTTCCGCGAGCGGGATGACCGGGCGCCGGCCCTTGGTCACCTGGGCCATTTCATCGGACACCGCTCCGGCGATCAGGTGATCGCACTGTGATTTGGCGTGACGCAGGATGTTGAGGTGACCGACGTGAAACAGGTCGTAGACCCCCGGCGCATAGCCGATGCGCATACATGTCCCCTTGAGGTGCCGGCCGAGAATCAGATCGCGGTCGGTCCGGGAGGACGCTGTTACACTCTGTAGAGTGCGCGAGCTTGATTTCGGCTTGGTTCACCCCAATGTACGCACCAGGTGGGGTGTTTGGCTACCTTTAGTTAACATTCACCCGATCGTGGCCATCTTCTGCATCGACATCGCCGCTCGGACGCTCGGTAATCTCGAGCCATTGGTGGCGAGTCAGCGCCAGTACGGAGGTTCGGTGAACCAGGCTTTGACCCGGCAGTTCCGCCTTCTGTACGTCTGTCGGGCGAACGAATGTCGTTCGGCGATGGCTGAGCTGCTACTCGTCCGTGCCATCGATGCCGCGGAGGGATCCGAAGGCGAATGGTCGGTGCGGTCGGCCGGCGTCGCCGCCCGGACCGGGAGGCCGATGCAGCCGGCGGCAGCGCAGATCCTCCGCGAATGGGGGATCGACTCCACCGGCTTCTCCAGTCGTCAGCTCACGCCGGATGTTCTGGACGGCTGCGACTTGATACTCACCGCCGAACGGGAGCACCGCGCGGCGGTTGTGCGACTCGATCCGGCCGCCGCCGACCACACCTTCACCATGCGCCAGTTCGCCCGGTTGCTCCAGCACTCCCCTCAGCCGGCGGCGGACGATGGCGCAGCGGCGCTCGGGGTGTCAGCGGCTTCCGCGGGTCGCGCACTGGTGCGGCGGGCGCAGGCGTCCAGAGGGCAGGTCGCCACCCCCGCACAAGAGACGGACGACGTCGCCGACCCCGTCGGCGGATCGTTGAAGGCTTTCCGGGACTGCGCCATGACCATCAGCCGGAGCCAAGCGGTGCTGACTCTCCAGCCACCGGAGGTCCAGGCCGCCGGGTCCCGGAGATGGTGGCGTCGGGAGCCTCGTATCCCCCCATCACCGTGATCGCCCGACCGAATCCGGCGGCCGGACCGCCGAGCCGATCCGCTTGAACTCAGCCGCCGCGACGGACACCTCGGCGATTCTTCTTGACGGTAGTGCCCCCGCCGGCAGCCGTATCCCCGTTGTCCGGGTCAGTCGGCCCCGCGCCGCGTGCTGGCCCGGACTGAGGAGTGGCACCCGACTGAGGCGCCGGACGGGGCGAAGCAGCAGCATCGGGCGAAGCAGCAGCATCGGGCGAAGCAGCAGCATCGGACGAAGCAGCAGCATCGGACGAAGCAGCAGCGGCCGATTCTCCGGCATCGACCGTTGGGCCGACCTCCCCCGCGCTCGTCCCCGACGACGACGTGCGGGTCAGCGACGGCTCGGCCAGGTACCGGTATTCGTCCTGGTAGGAGGCGATGCCCCTACTGGGAGCCATGTTCAACACGGTGCCGAGAACTCTGGCGTCGACGACCCGCAGCGACTGGACGGCCCGCTGCAGCTGGGCCCGTTTGGTCTTGCCGCATCTGACCACCAGCATCGCGCCGTCCGCTTCGGCGGCCACCACCGCGGCATCGGTCACCGGCAGCACCGGCGGGGTGTCGATGACGACCAGATCGAATCTGGCCCGCAGGTCGCTCAGCAGTTGCGACATGTGCTGACTACCCAGCAACTCTGACGGGTTCGGCGGGACCGCTCCACTGGACAACACCATGAGGCCGTGCTCGCCCCACCGTTGCAGCGCCTCATCCAGAGTTGCCTGCCCGGCCAGCACGGTCGTCAGACCGACCGAACGTTCCAGATCGAGGTAGTCGGACACTCTGGGGCGACGGAGATCGGCTTCGATCAGCACCACCCGCTGCGTCGTCTCGGCGCAGATGATTGCCAGATTCGCCGAAGTGGTCGACTTGCCCTCCCCGGCCACTGCCGAGGTGATCACCAGGATCTGCACCGGGTTGTCGACGTCCAGGAACTGGACGTTCGTTCGCAGTTGGCGGAACGACTCCGCCCTGGTGGATCTGCCGGCCTCGCCGATCAGCAACGGCTTCCGTTGGGCGCTCTTGTCCACCGCGATGGTGGCGAGGGTCGGCACGTCCACCGACGTGTCGCCTACCCGGATCCGGGTGTCGAAGCGGTCGCGGGCTACCGCAAGCAGGACACCGAGGAACAAGCCGGCCAGCGCGCCGGCGCCGACATTGCGTGTGGTCTTGGGCGAACTAGGTGACGCCGCTGCCACTGCCGGTTGAACCGTCCGGACATCGATGGCCGACGATCCGTCCTGGTTCCTCGGTGAGAGTTCATGCACGACCACGCCGAGTTGCGATGCGACCGCATCGGCGATCTGGGCTGCCCGTTCCGCCGATGGATCGGCCACGGCCAACGAGATGATGACCGTATCGTTCGACGCCGACGGCGTGACCTGAGCGGCGAGCTTCTCCGGCGTCGTGTTCAGCGCCAGCTTCTCGATCACCGGGCTCAGCACCACAGGTGTGGTAGCCAGCGCGGCGAACGAAGCAAGCTGCTTCTGCGTGTAATTGGAACCCTGGAACAGATCGCTCGCACTGGATGCATAGGGCAGCGACAAGTACACGTCGGCCGTCGACTGGTAGATCGGTGTGGACAGCACCGAGATGCCGGCGGCGCCGCCGATTCCGAGGATCACCGGTACCAGCGCGTAGGCCCACCGTTTACGCAGCACCGTCAAGAATTCCAGCAGGCTCATATTTCCTGTCTCTGTCGGGTCGCGGCCTGCGCGCCGGAACGACCGGTCGCCCGCATCCGGCCGACAGAAGCACGCAGAATGTTTCCATCCTGCCCTGCCGAAGCGGCCTGCACCTGACTCAACAACGCAAGTCCGGCCATGAAGAAGAAGAAGATCCGGTACTGGGTGATCAGCGCGACGGTCGCCAGGGCCGGCATCTGGGCGATCACCGCGAGGGTCGCCGGAGTGGCTGCGCGACGCACCACGCACCCTATGCCGGCAAGCAACAGCACCAGGGCGAAGGCCAACGCGCACATCCCGTAGGTGAGGCCGCCGAGGATCAACGCTGAGTCGATGGATCCGAAGGCCCCGAAGCGAAGCGTTCCGGTCGGCGACACGTGCGCGACGGGTGACATCCCGACCGCCGCCATATCGGGCACCAGCGACACCAGGTTGCCGCGGTAGGCCGCGCTGTCGCTCGCCTCGCTTCCGGCCGCCGCGAATGTCGCTGTGACCACCGGGATCAACAGCACCGCAGCGACGATGAAACCGCCCCCGATCACTGCGCGTAGTCGAGCGGGAAGCGGATCTCGCAGGAAGAGCACGGACAGAACCACCGCGATCACAGCGCAGATCATCGCGGTCCGCGAGAAGGTGACGACGCACCCGGCCAGCATCATGACCGTCATGGCCAGCCGTGCCGTCAGCGGGAGATCACAGGCGAGCGCAAGAGGTATCGCCATCGCCAGGCTGCAGCCCAGTGCGATCGAATGTCCGAAGGCTCCTTCGGCACGCGACTTGCCTCCCCGCTCTTGCAGGGTGCCCCAGATCTCGAACAGGGAATTGTGGGCGGTGATGTCGACGAACGGGTTCCAGTGGATCACGAACTCCGCCACCGCCAGCGCGCCGACGATCGTGAAGGCGATCGCCACCGTTCGATGGACGACGGACAACGGAAGCCGGGTGCCGACCAGCCGGCCAAGGAGGAATCCCACCAACCATTCCGACACCAGCTCGAAGATTGCTGGCCCGTTGGAACCGCCGACCACCACTGGCAACAGGCAGGCTGCCAGGAAGCAGACGAAGATCCAGTCCGCGCTGCCGAATCGGGGGGGGAGCCGGAACCACGCGGCGGCCAGGACGAACAATCCGATCAGCGCCGCCGGCTCCCAGTAGACCCCGATGGACACGCCGAGCCAGACCGGCACCAGACATACGGTGGCCAGCCATAGGGACAATGCCCAGTGCGGCCGCCGGTGAAGGAACACCGCCGTTGCCAGACCGCAAGCAACGATGGCCAACAGCATCACCCAGGCGCCCGCACCGCTCCCCAGGAGCTGCCTCATGACGATTCGTCCGCCGCCCGCGCGTACTCCTGGTAGATCGATCCGAAGACGCCGGCCATCATCCCGAGACCGCGATACCGGGTGCGGCATCCGCGGGCCTGATGGGCCATCGAACCGGTCAACCCTCCCCACGCCTGCCGCGAGCCCCCGAGGACGATGCGTGCGGTCCCGAGCACCAGAGCGCGCACACGCATCAGAAGTCGGCCGGTTGCGCCCCCGGCCATCCGAATGCTCACCACGGCAATCGTGTTGCCATGGCTCCATGAGCGCCGGAGAACCCATTCGCGGCTCAGCCGCTCTGCCGGCACCTGATCCGTCGTTGCCGACTCGTCGCACCACACCTGGCGGCATCCGGCCCGGGCCAACTGGCGGGAGAACAGGGTGTCCTCCCCACCCGACAGCCCAAGGTCAGCGTCGAATCGGGCACCCAGCCTGCGGACGTCGCGCAGATCGAGCAGCAGATTGCCGGCTGCCACCACCTCGACCGGGGTTCCGGTGGGCATCGTGAAACGCTCGAAGAACCGGCCGGCAGCGACCCACGGCTCCGGGTCGCTCTCGAACACCGACACGACACGACCCATCACCGCGGTCGCTCCGGTCTCCCGCCACGTGTCGTACAGGGCGCGGAGCCACCCGTCGAGCGGTCTCTCGTCATCGTCGATGAAAACCAGCAGGTCACTGCCGGCAGACCCGTCGAGAGCGCAGTTCCGGGCGGCCGAGATGCCCGGCACCGGCTCGTGCAGATAGCGCACGGTAACCTCCGCCGATGCGGCCCCCAGCTCGGCGACCATACCCCGGGCAGACGCGGCCGGATCGTTGTCGATCACCAGGACATCTGCCTCCGTCCCGGTCGATCGGTCGGCCACCAGATCGGCGACCTGCGCCAGGATGAGCGGAAGTCCCGCTCGCAGCTCGCCGGGCCGGCGGAAGGTGGGGACCGCGACGGTGAGCCGCACCCTCGGAACGTCATCCCGATCACTCATCCTGCTGCGCCCCTGCCCGCATCGCTCTCAGCGCCACCCGGTACAACGCCCGATGCTGCTCCCCTACCCTCTCCCAGCCGCGGGCCGACAGGTCGGGCCGGGAGTCAGGGGTGAGCCTGCGGGCTTGTCTGACGCCCGACAACGCCTCGAGCATCGCCCAGCCGGACAAGTCTCCGTCGAAGAGCTGCACCCAACCGGGCCCCACCTCCGCCGCCAGGTCGCGATTGACCTGGTTGTCGGGCACCAGTACCGGCCGGTCCAGCGACAGCGCCGCCAGAGCGCCCCCGCTGTTGTGCATGAAGCGGTAGGGCAGCACCACCAGCTCCGACTCGGTGATGATGCGAACGAGTTCGGCATCTGTGAGGAAGTGAAGATCGGTGACCACCCGGGGATCCTGATCAGCGGCGCTCCGGACGACGGCCGCGAGTTCTTCGGACGACGGCTGCCCGCCGATCCGAAGGCTCAGTTCCGGATCGTCCAGCGAGCCGAAGGCCCGCACCATCTGGTCCACACCCTTGTAGCGTCGGATCAGCCCGGCGTATCCGAATCGACCTGCACACCGATCCGAACGCGGCTGGGCGCTGAACCACTCGCGGTAATGACCGTGCACGATGGTGCAGGCGGCCCTGTCCGCCGGAATCTGCGTCCGATCGTTCAGCCGGATGTAGGCAGCCGTCGCGCGTTCCAGCCTGCCGAGCAGCATCCGCTCCACCGCCGAGATCCCTTGTGGCAGTTCGACATTGTGCACAGTTCGGACGATCGCGATACGCCGGACAGACAACTTCAGCAAGAGTATGGCGAACAGGCACTGCCGCGCCCACTTCTTCGCGCCGCGCCGGCCACCCACCAGGATCTCCGGCCAGTGCGCGTGGAAGATGTCGAACCTGCCGAGAATCGCTGCCCGCCAACTGAAGTCGATGAGCTGGACATCGGGTGTCCGCCGCAAGGAATCTCGCACCATCGTCAGGTACGGATTGGTGGTCTCCCGCGGCACCGGCGCGGAACTGAGCACTCTCATCTGCTGACCCGGCTTCATCCCTTCGATCCGTCGGAGACACCGGCACCGGCGACCGCCGGCTGAGCGCCCCCGCGGCGCCCCAACCGGCGAACGATGTCGAACACCTCGCGCACATCCTGCCGGACTGCGCCGAACAGTGCACCGATCAGTGCGGTCGTCACCAATGCCGTCCCCACAGCGGCCAGCACCACCACCCAGGGCGGCAGCTGTGCGGTCGCAAGGCACACACCGTAGACGGCCGCGGCGCCGGCTGCCGACACCGCCGTGATCCGCAGGGCTCCGGACAGCAGGGCGCGCACCGGGATCGGCGTCACCCGAGACAGCCACCACAAGGAGAAGGGCCACTCCAGCAGATGTGACAGAGCGTAGCCGGCGGCGACACCGACCAGGCCCCAGAGACTGCCCACGAGGATCATCGCCGACTTACCGGTTGCCGTGATCACGGTGAACCGCAACAGGCTGGCGGTGAGGCCGCGCGAGAGGTAGATCCAATAGCCGACGAAGGCCAGGGTCTGGAACAGTCCGGCCACCGCCAGCAGCGCGAGCACCGGCGCGGCGGGCAGCCATTGCGGGCCGAGCAGAACCGAAACCAGCGGATGCGCCGCGCCGATCGCAACGGCCATCGCCGGCCCAACCACGTAGCCGAGGACAATCTGACCGCGCCGGATGTAGCGACCGGACAGTTCGGGGTCCTGCTGCAGCCGGGACAGCACCGGCAGGGCCACCATCGTTGCCGGACTGCGCAGCTGGCTCAACGGATTCATCAGGAGCTGGAAGGCACGGGTGTACAAACCCAGCTGCACCGGTGAGAAGCGGGCGCTGATGACGATCGAATCCACATTGTTGGAGAGATAGTTGATCAGCTGGGTGCCGACCAGATTGCCCCCGAAACGGACCAGCGGCCCCAACTCCCCGGTTCGCCTGAGACGTCCTGGCAGCCAATGACTCCAGAACGCCAGCAGCAGCAGCAGCACGACCCCGCTGACGATCTGCTGGATCACCAGCGCCCAGTACCCGGCGCCGGCGGTGGCCGCGAAGATGGCGGTCGCCAGGCCGACGAGCTGACAGAGGATGTCCGCGCCGCCGAGTGCGCCGAATCGCATGTCGCGGGTCAGCCCTGCGCGGTACTGGGTGGTCAATCCATTGATCACGAAGACGACCGAGAGCCAGCGTGCGATTGCGCCGAGCGCCGGCTGGCCGAATGCCGCCGCGATCAACGGTGAAGTCGCGAAAACCACCACGCCCATCAACGCGCCGATGGCCGTATTCAGCCAGAACAGATTGCTGCGCAACTGGTTCGACAGCTGCGGCGCCTGCACGGCGGCGCTGGACAGCCCGAAGTCGCGGAATATCTCTCCCACCCCGACGACGATCAGCACCATCGCGACCAGGCCGTAATCACCGGGCGTCAACAGCCTGGCCAACACCACGACGGAGACCACCTGGAGTACCACCCGCACCAGCTGCGCGCCGACCGTCACCAGCGCTCCGCGTGCCGCCCGCTGGGCAAGCCCCTGCGGCGGCTCCGTCATCGCCGGAACGCGGCGACGGAGCGCCGGAGCAGTTCGACGCCGGCGGTGGCCATACCCGGGACGGTACCGGCGATCAGGGCGCGCCAGGGCAACAGTCCCGACCCCAGTTGCCGACGTCCGCCACGCATCAGGATCTTCCAGTTCGCCGCGGGCGACCAGAACAGCCACCGCACCAGCTCACCAGTGGCCAGGTGGTCGGCGGCGTAGCGGAGCCGGCCGCGCATATTGCCGACGTAGTAGCCCGAGGACTTCGACCGCTCCGACGCCCGAAGCTGGGTTCCCCCTTCGTCGTGAACTGCCGTCAGATCGTTCCGCACCCAGAGTTCGGCTCCGGCATCTAGCGCGCGCCTGGACAGGTCGACATCTTCCCAGTAGAGGAAGTACCGCTCGTCGAAGCCGCCGATCGCGCGCCACAGTGGCGCTCCGACGGCAAGGCATGCCCCGCTGATCCAGCCGGTCACCCCCGGGCCCCGGTGGTCGGGATCGCCGTCGTCGGGCAGCGGCCTACGGGTGTCGCCGTTGCGCAGATCGACCACAGAGCCTGCCGAATACAGCCCGCCGTCGCTGGTCAGCACTCGCGGTCCGACCATCGAGAGGGGCTGCGCCGCCAGCTGTTCGGCCATCCCGCTGATCGTCGCAACGGTCACCCGGCAGTCCGGGTTCACCATCACGATGCTCTGGCATCCGTTGTCCAACAGGACTTCTGCACCGTGGTTGACGGCTGCGCCGAACCCCCGGTTGTCGGGGCGCAGCACACAGATCCAGTCGTTGTCGGCAGCCAGCCGCGCAACTCGCTCGCGCTCGAGATCGGTGGTGAAGTTGTCGACGACGGCGATCCGGTGCGGCAGGCAGGAGGATGCCAGCTCGACCGAGAGTGGTTGCAGATTCTCTCGCAGCAGCGCGTGCGACCCGTAGTTGATCACCACGATGCCCACCGGGCAGTCGGGATCAAGGTGCTCCGCCGCCGGTCTGTTCCGTGGTTCCCAGCGACCCCGGTCCCCCGCGGTGGCGGCGAAGCGGATCACCTCGCCGTCGACACCTCCGTCCGGCCGGTGGTCAGCCAACACCCTTGGCGATCAGGTTGTCGACACGAAGTGTCACTGCGCCGCTGGTCGCCGTGCCCGAGAGGTATCCGCGCATCCCGACGCCACCGGCGCCCTGCAGGATCGGCTCCGTGTCGGTCCCACTCACCTGCCAGTCGGCGGGCTCGGTGGTGGCGTTCTTCCACGCCTTGCCCCGCACGGTGGTGGTGCCGGAGCCCGTCACCTGCAACCGCAGGTGCAGGACGTCGCCGGCCGCGAAAGCCATCGATCCCAGATACAAGGTGCCGATGTTGGTCTCCGCGAAGTTGACCACCCTCTGCAGGTTCACCACCACCACCCCGTCCGGGTAAATCACGGCCTGCGCACGATAGTCGGCGGTGTCAGAGTGGCGGGCCACCAGCGAGAAGAAGGACGCTCCGCCTGTCGCCGCCTTGTCCGGCGACACATCGACACTGACGTCCACATCACGCACCGAGACCGCGTTGAGGAACGCTCCGGGGCCCGCTCTCGGAGCGCCGAGCACGATCGACCCGGTCGAACCGTTCACCGAATAGGCGCTCGATCCGTCCGTCAACGTGTATGCACCCCCGATATCGGCAGAGGTGAATCCCGCCGCGACGGTCCGCCCGAAGCTGTCCGACGCGTACACCTGGGTGGCCGGCGCCGTCACCGTCACGTTGTTGGTGACACTGCCGGTACTGCCGTTGTTGTCGGTGACGGTGAGCTTCACCGGGTAGGTGCCGGCGCTGGGATAGGTGTGCGAGATCGTCTTGCCGGTACCGGTCGAACCGTCCCCGAAGCTCCAGGCGTAGGAAGCGATGGTTCCGTCATCGGTGGACGTGGAGCCGTCGAAACTCGCGGCCAGACCCGCCGTCGTCGCGGTGAAGGCGGCCACCGGCGGCTGATTGGCCGGTGTCTGGGTCGTCACCGGCTTGGTCACCGAGTTCGTCGCGCCCTTGTCGTCGGTGACCTTGAGGGTCACCTGGTAGGTGCCGGCGCTCTGGTAGGTGTGCGAGGCCGTGGCTCCGGTGGCCGTCGCTCCGTCGCCGAAGTCCCAGGCATAGGCGGTGATGGTCCCGTCCGGGTCGGACGAGGTGCTGCCGTTCACCGAGACCGCAAGGCCGGTGCTGCTGCTGGTGAAGGCCGCCACCGGGGGCTGGTTCGCCTTCGGTGCCGTGACCGTCACCGGGCTGCTGGTGGTGCCGGTGGCGCCGGCATTGTCCGTCACCGTGAGGGTGACCGTCCAGGTCTTGGCGCTGCCGTAGGTGTGTGAGGTGGTCTTGCCGGTGGCCGTGGTGCCGTCACCGAAGTTCCAGGCATAGGAGACGATAGTGCCGTCCGGGTCGGAGGATGCCGAGGCGTCCAGCTGCGCGGTCAGGTCGGTGACCTGGCTGCTGAACGCCGCTGTCGGGCGCTGATTGACCGGCGGGGGGGCGGTCACGGTCACCGGATGGGAAACCGTCCCGGTACCGCCGTCATTGTCCGTGACGGTGAGGGTCGCTGTGTACGTACCGCCTGCTGGATACACGTGGGTGGGCGAAGATCCGGTGCCGGTGGTTCCGTCGCCGAACTTCCAGGCGTACGAGACGATCGTCCCGTCGGTGTCCTTGGAGCCGGAGCCGTCGAACATCGCAGACAAGGCCGTGGTCGAACTGGTGAATGCCGCTGTCGGAAGCGCATTCGGCGGCGGCGCCTGCACCGTCACCTGCTGGGTCCGGGTGCCGGTCTTTCCGCCGTCGTCGGTGACGGTGAGGGTCACCGGGTAGGTTCCGGCCGCCGCGTAGGTGTGGGCGGCGGTGACGCCTGACGCCGTGGCTCCGTCACCGAAGTTCCAGGCGTAGGAGGCCACGGTGCCGTCGGGATCGGTGGAGGCCGAGCCGTCGACCGTCAGTTTCAGCCTGTCCGACGTCACCGCGAAGGCCGCGGTCGGCGGCTGGTTCGCCTTGGCCGCCTGGTACTGGGCGAGCACGGCGGCGGCACTCAGCGCGGTCGGGAAGACGGCCACCTCGTCGATGGTGCCGGCCAGATATCCGCTGGTGGGGGCGTTGGTCCAGCCGGAAAGTGAATCCCCGCCCGCCCGCCAGTACCCGGTTCGGTCCACGGCAGCGGTGGTGTCGGTGCGCGCCGCCACCTGACGACCGTCGAGATAGAGCTTCATCCCGTCGGTACCCAGGGTTGCGGCAACGTGATGCCACTTGCCGTCGTTATAGGCGGTGGTGCTGCTGACGGTGCGGGGGCCGTTCACGGACACGCCGAAGTTGACCCTGCCGGCGTTGTCGAGGTAGACCGTTCGGTCCGAAGTGGTCGAGTTGCCGGTGTTGCTGCTGCCGAATCCGAACAGTTGGCCGCCCACGACGGAGCTGGTCTTGAACCATCCGCCGACGGTGAAGATCCGGGGTCCGCTCTGGGCAGTCTTGGCAGCGATGAACCCACTGGTGGTGCCGGAGAAGGTTGCTGCCTTGTCCGGCTCGGAGCTCACTGCTCCGGCGGAACCGAAGACCACGCCGGCGCCCGCCGTGCCATCGTTCGGCCCCGCCCAGTCGTACACGGTAGGGCCGGCAGCCTCGTCGATGCGCCAGTACAGGCCGGGCGCCGACTTCTGGACCGTGGCCGAGTAGCTACCGGCTGCCGGCGCCGTGCCCTGCGCGGTGATCTGAACCGGGGCCGTCGAGACCCGGTTGCCGTTGCCGTCGACCGCGTCGATGCGCAAGGAATAGGACTGGCCGGAGACCAGATTGCGGGCGAACAGCGCAACTGTGGGTCGCTCCCAGAACGTGCTCTTCGCGGTGGTGGTGGCCAGCGGCGATGCGGTGTTGCCGTTCGCGATCAACTGGTAGGTCAGCACGGCGTTGTCCGGGTCCCAGTTCCCGCCGGTGAGTACCCGGACCGTGCCACTGCCCAGTGCCAGGGCCGATGCCGTGAATGCCGAACCGGTCAGCTGCGGGCCGACCTTGCCGGGAGAGGTCGGGGTGGTGGCGAAACGAACGAGGCCCTGCTGGGTCCTACCGTTCACCTGCCGGAACTCCCCGCCCATCACCACGTAGGTGCTGTTGCCGGTGACCGCCCAGGCGGCCTGCGACTGGCCGGTGTAGGCACCGACCAGGAAGTCCGGGAACCAGCCGATCATCGACGGCGCAGGTTTCCCGCCGAGGTTCCGGTAGCCCAGGACCGTATTCGTCTTCACCGTTCCGGTGGCCTGGCTGGTGAAGGCCAGCGCGTGCCGCTGATTCACCGAACGTGGGTTGGACTCCGGAAAACCACCGACGTTCGAGCAGAAGTGGGCATGGCTCACGGAGTAGACGACTCCCCCGATCGGAAAGCTGTCGTAGGTGTCGCCATGGCAGTCCTGGATCCAGATGAGGTTGCCGGTGGTCGGGTCGGCAGCGAATACCCCCTCGTACGCACCGTTGGCGGTGCCGCCGAAGTCGTAGGTGGTGCCGTAGATCTTCTGGCCATCGCTCTTCAGACTGGTGACGGCGGATGCGGTCCCGTACTCCCCGATCGTCTGGTTGGCGGCGAACGGCAGGGTCGCGCCGGTGGTGGCATTCACGGCGCCGAGGCCGAGCGCCGATTGTCCGTTGAGCTTGGTGAATCGCCCACCGACGATCAGCCGGCTGCCGTCGGGGCTCAGCGTCATGGCCTTGACCTCGGCGTCGGTGATCGGGTTCCAGGTGGTCAGTGCCCCGTTGGATGCCTGGATGGCGGCCAGCGCTCGGCGTGCTACCCCGTTGACGCTGGCGAAGTCGCCGCCGACGTAGACAGTCGTATTGGTCGCCACGATGGAGTTGACCCGGTACTCCATGATCGGGGCGAACGATGAGATGAGCTGCTTGGTGGCGGTGTCGAACGCAGCGATCCGGTACCTGCCGACGCCGTTGATCTTCTGGAAGTCGCCGCCGACGTAGAGCCGCGTCCCGTCGGGCGACACCGCGGTGGCGAATACCTGGCCGTCGACCGTCGGGGCAAAGCTGTCCAGTAGACCGCTGCTCAGGCGGTAGGCCATCAGGTTGGATCGGGGCACCTCGCTCACGCCCTGCTCGAAGCCGGCCGGCCGGGCGGCGGTGAAGCTCCCACCGGCGTAGACCGTGTCGCCGACAATGGCCTGCTGCCAGACGACGCCGTTGATCTGAGCGGTGGGTAGCGCGTCGGTCCTGGCCAGCCCTGGCGGGTTGTCCACGATCGACGACACGTCCGCCGCTGCCGACGGCGCGGCCAGCGCGGTCACCCCGAGTCCCGAGACGGTCAGGGCGAGCACTGCGAACGCCGACGTGAGGCGACCGCCGAAGCGGGAGGAGAACTTCATGTCGATTCCTTCGGAGAACCCTGAGGGGCGAGCGGGGGAACGAGCAGGAGGGTGTTCAGGCATTGGGTGCGTCCGCGGTGAACAGCAGGGTCGGGGCGTCCGACGAATAGTCGACCGACACGGTGACGCCCTTGCGGGCAGCTGCCGGAACGCTGAAGACGAAGGTCCCGTCCTTGACGGCGCCGGGCGGGAGCACGCCGGCGAACGGGGCGGAGCCGTTGCGGCTCACCATCGAACACGGGCGCCCCGATCCGTCGAGCAGGCCGACCGTCACCGTGTCGAGGCCGATCGCCGCCGGCACGGTGTTACGGAATCGCAACGTCAGCCGGACGGCCGGCCCGGCGATCTCGCCCGGACCCGCGGCGGTGGCCGTGATCGCCGACATCGACACGATGCTCACCTGTGGCCCGCGGGTGAACTGGGCCGCAGACGACTGCGCCGGGACCGTGACAGTGGTCAGGGGCACCGCCGCAACCGTCTGATCGATGTTGCCCGGCCGCGGCACCACGGTCGGGCCGGCGGTGGACACCGCGGATGTCGGCTGCGAACCCTGTATGCCGGGCGGGGTGGCCGGGTCGGTCGATCTGGTCGGCGGGGTGGGCGCCGACGTCGCCGCGAGCCGAGTGGATGCCGGCGGCTGGGACGTGCCGGCAGCTGCGCTCCTCGAACTCCGGCCGACGGACGCCTGCGATCCGGCCGGCGCTCCGGTTCGGGAGGTCGATGACGACGACGCCGACGGCCGTCCAGACCCTGGCTGGGCGTGCGTGACCGCCGCCCGAGAGGCGGACAGCGACGCAGCCGAACTCGTGGAAACAGCCGAAGTCGTGGAAGCGGCCGAAGTCGTGGAGGCGGCCGGAGCAGCCGACGATGATGCGGAGCCTGCCGAGGTCTGCTCCGACGCCGGCGACGGGCCGGCCGCGACGGACCCGCCGGCAGCCATCGAGACCTGAGACGGCTGGGCCGACGACGTACCGCCGCAGGCGGCCAGTGCGGTGAGGGCGATCGCCACCACCGTGGACCGCGACAAGGCTGTGAAGCGGGTCATGACGCACCCACCCGGCCGGCATCCGACGCGATGACCAACCGGTCGAGCAGCGCCATGTCGCGGTACCACTTGCGGGCCGCCAGCATCATGAAACCGGCGTTGGCGGCGAAGAGCGCGGCGTATGTCGCGAAGAACACCGAAGGCGCGCCGAGCACCACGAACACCAGGCAGAGCAGCCCGTAGTCGGTGGGGATCACCAGCAGCGACCTGAGCGGCGACGTCCGGCCACCGTCCGGCAGCGGTCCGGTCACTGCCGACACATTCCGGCGCAGCTGATCGTTGAGCGTCATTCCGAAGAACATCACCGCTGCCACGACGGTGAATCCGAGCGGCACCAGCAACCAGGCCGGGGGGAGCGAAGTGAAACGGAACATGCAGATCGCGACGGCGACGTGCAGGCTGGAGATCTTGGTGGCGTCGACCATGTGGTCGAGCCACTCACCGGCCCGCGATCCGCCACCACGAAGCCGGGCCAACTGCCCGTCGGCCGCATCCAGCGCGTAGCCGATCGCCAGACAGGCGGCGACGACCAGTCCAGTCGACCAGGCCGGCGTCACGACGGCCAGCACCACGATCCCGGCGAAGGAAAACAGCGCGCTCACCGCAGTCACCTGGTTGGGAGTCCAGCCCTGACGGTAGGCCACCGCAGCGAGAACTCGGCCGAGCTTCCGGTTCACGAAACGCGAGTAGGCCGGAGCGCCCTTCGACGGCTTCTGGGCCGCTGTCAGCTCGGACATCGCCCAGCGGAACCTTGGTTGCTCGGTGGCCACCGCGGCGGGCGGCTTGTCGATCGATGTGATCATCGCCGCCCACTCGAAACGCCGGTATCGCGGCGGGAAACCGGGGACACGCGGCGGCCCCCGGCGAGCCCGCGGCAGAGTTCTTCGTACCGGTCGGCGACGTCGTCCCAGGTGTAGCTGGCGGCACGCCGTCGAGCCTGCTCACCGCGCCTGGCGAGTTCTGCCGGATCCGCCTCCGCCTCGGCGAGTTGATCCGCGAGTTGGGCGGAGGACCAGAAGTACCGACCGGACTCGGCCAGTACCTCGCGGTTGAACGAGACGTCGTAAGCGTGGGTGGGGCGACCGGCGCCGATCGCGCGGAGCAGCGACGGGTTCGTACCGCCCACCGAATGCCCGTGCAGGTAGGTCCGGGCGCCCACGTAGAGCTGATCGAGCAGTTCCTGGTCCCACACCCCGCCGAGGAACCTCACCCGCTGATCGGCCGCAGCATGTACCCGAGCGGTGTAGCGGTCGGAGTACGGCGCGGAGCCGACAACCACGAGCGGAAGCCCGGCCGAGCTCGCGACATATCCTCGGACGATCTCCTCGACATGGTTCTCCGGCTCGAAGCGGGCCACCACGAGGTGGTAGCCCTCCGCTGTGAGGTCCAGCTCGGCGAGCCGATGGGTGCCGCCGGTCGCGGCCGGTGCGCCATAGGAGATGAGGTTGGTCTCCGCTCGGTGAGTGATGCGGTAGTAGTCGGCGATACCCCCGGCATCGGCGATCAGCGCGGGCGACAACCGAACAGCAGCCTTCTCGGCTGCCCGGTAGTAGCGCTGCCCGAGGGGGCCCCACTTGGCCCGTTGCCACTCCAGGCCGTCGACATGAGTGGCGAACGGGATGCGGCGTGCCCGCAGGACCGGGAGCCAGGGCGCGTTGGCGCAGTTGAACACCAGGGCGACATCTGTTCTGTCGGCGACCAGGTGGGCGACCGACAACCCGGTGTGGCTCAAAGTCTCCAGCGTCCGCCGGCGCATCGCCGGCAGATGCACCAGCTCCATGCCCTGGTGGGTGCTCAGCCGCTTCGCGGGCTCGACCCCGCGGCAGTACACCCGAACCCGGTGGCCGCGGTCGGCGAGGCGGCGGCCCACCTCTTCGACGCAGGTTTCGAAGCCGCCGTAGCCGGCCGGAACGCCGCGGGTTCCGACCATGGCGACGCTGAACCGAGTCTGCTCGGCGTCGCGCGACCGGCGTTCGCCGGCGGTGGATAGAACGGACATCTCAGCTCACGCCGCCGGCAACACCCGCGAACCCGGGCGGGTCGGAGTGGAGTCGATGAGTGGAGCGGACGGCATCACCTGCGGATCGCCGGCTCACGGACACGGCGGCCAATCCGGCGATCAAAGGCACCAGGCCGGCCAGCGACCAGAGGCCCATCACCACATCCATTCCGAACATTCGAGATCTCCTCCTTCTGACGTCTTCCGACGTCGGCCTCTGTGCCCGCCGCGGCACGCGGTACCGCCAACGCGTCGGGTGCCCCGGGGGGCGAGACCTGCTCCCTCACGCACGGGAGTCGATGTGTCCGGAACAGTGCGCTGGTCGGGTGAATCAATAGTTCGTACTGTAACAGTAAGTGGACCAAGCGCCAAGAAGATACCGCTGCGAACGTCGCTTCCCACTCTAATGGAGTAACCAGGCCCCTCCGCAACGACACCTTCGCGGACGGAATCGGCAGGTTGCCACTCCCGGGTGTGACGGCTGCGCTTGGTGGGTTGACCGGTTGATCGTTTTCAGCGGCGGAAAGAGGCCGCCAGGACGGCTTCGCCCCCTCCGACGAGGTTGCCGAGACTGACCGCGGACAGCCCCTTCTCCCCCGCACCGGCGAGCACCCGGTCGATCAGGTCGGCTCGATCGACCTCGGGGGGAGGGCCTGCGGCAACTCCGTCTGGCGGACCGGCGAATCCGTCATGAGCCAGCAGGATCACGCCGCGGTGCAACTCAGGCAGGCAGTGGGCAAGTCGCTGATGCTGGTCGATGTCCCGCCAGTCCCAGGTACTGGCACCCCACATCGCCGTTGTCATGCCGGCAGCCCTGGTGGCGCGCCAGGTCCGCAGACTCTGCCGGCCGTACGGCGGTCGCATCCAGCGGATCTGTGCCCCGGCCAGATCCTCCAGCTCGGCCCGGCCGTCCCGCTGGCGGCGCCGGACATCGGAGTTCCGCAAGGTGGTCAGGGCGCGGTGATCGATTCCGTGCAACCCGATCTCGTGTCCGGCCGCTACTACTTCGGCGAGCAGCGACGGATGCCGGCGGGCAGCCGTCAGGAGTACGAAGAAGGTCGCCCGTGCCCGGTACTCGGCGAGCACCGGCAGCAGGACGTCGGTCCCGCCGACGGCCGGGCCGTCGTCGAAGGTCAGCGCGAACATCGGCTCTTGGGTGTCGACGGCCACCAGCGAACCGATCGACGCCGAATGCCGCCGAACGAATCCGCGTATCGGTGCTGCCGCCGCTCGCACCGCTCTTCGGGCGACGCTCACCGAGCCACCGCCTGCATCACCGCGCCGTCGATCAGCCGTTCACAGAACTCGAGCAGGGCCTTGTCCCGCAGCACCGGAGCAGCCATTCCGGTGCCCACTGTCGGCGGTCTGAGCGTGATCACCTTGGTGGACGCCTTGTACTTCGCTCCCGGATACAGCCGCAAGAGCCGCATCTCCGCGGACTCGGCCAGGTCGACCGGCCCGATCCGCAGACCCTGCGGCCCGAGCATCACCTCGGTCACCCCGGCTGCCCGGCACACCAGCCGGAATCCGGCGACCGCGAACAGGTTCTCCACCTCGGTGCCGAACGGCCCGTACCGGTCGGCCAGCTCCGCCCGGACTGCCGCCAGATCGTCCGGGCCGCAGGCTGCGGCGATCTTCCGGTAGGCGTCAAGCCGAAGCCGCTCGGTCGGGACGTAGTCGTGCGGGATGCTGGCGTCGACCGGCAGCTCGATCCGCACCTCGGCCGGCTCCGGTTCGATCTCCGCACCGGGGCTGCCGCCGGCGTCCGCTGCCTTCTTGAAGGCCGTCACCGCTTCACCGACCAGTCGCACGTACAGATCGAATCCGACGCCGGCGATGTGCCCGCTCTGTTCGGCGCCCAGGATCGAACCGGCGCCGCGAATCTCCAGATCCCGCATGGCCACTGCCATCCCGGCCCCGAGATCGGAGTTCTGTGCGATGGTGGCGAGCCGATCGTGGGCGGTCTCGGTGAGCGCCTTCTCCCCCGGATAGAGGAAGTAGGCGTAGCCGCGCTCCCGGCTCCGGCCGACCCTGCCGCGCAGCTGGTGCATCTGTGACAGACCCAGCACCTCGGCGTGGTCGACGATCAGGGTGTTGGCATTGGAGATGTCCAGGCCGGTCTCCACGATGGTGGTGCAGACCAGCACGTCGAACTCCCGGTCCCAGAATCCGTTGATCACCTTCTCCAGCGCGTCCTCGTTCATCTGGCCATGGCCCACCGCGACGCTGGCCTCCGGCACGGCCGCCCGTAGGCGTCTGGCCACCGCGTCGATGTCGGCCACCCGGTTGTGGACGAAGAACACCTGGCCGTCGCGTAGCAACTCACGCCGGACCGCGGCCGCGACCAGGGCGTCGTCGTAGGCGCCGACGTAGGTGAGGATCGGGTGCCGCTCCTCCGGCGGGGTGGTGATGGTGGACATCTCCCTGATCCCGGCAAGGGTCATCTCCAGTGTCCGAGGGATCGGGGTCGCGGACATGGTGAGCATGTCGACGTGCGCCCGCAGCGCCGTGATGTGTTCCTTGTGCTCGACGCCGAACCGCTGCTCCTCGTCCACCACCACCAGGCCGAGGTCGGAATACCTGATGGTGGGCTGGAGCAGCCGATGGGTGCCGATCACGATGTCGACGCTGCCGTCGGCGAGTCCCTCGACGGTCTTCTTTGCCTCCAGCTCGTCGGTGAAGCGGGACAGCCCGCGGACCGTCACCGGGAACGCCGACATGCGTTCGGTGAAGGTAGCCAGGTGCTGCTGGGCGAGCAGTGTGGTGGGCACCAGCACCACCACCTGCTTGCCGTCCTGCACCGCCTTGAACGCGGCGCGGACCGCGATCTCGGTCTTGCCGTAGCCGACGTCACCGGAGATCACCCGGTCCATCGGTGCCGCCTTCTCCATGTCCGCCTTCACCTCGTCGATGGCGGCCATCTGGTCCGGTGTCTCGGTGAACGGGAAGGCGTCCTCCAGCTCCCGTTGCCATGGTGTGTCCGTTGCGAAGGGGTGGCCGGGTGCTGAGGCCCTGGCAGCGTAGACCTGGACGAGTGTGGCGGCGATCTGCCGCACGGCCTTGCGGGCCCGGCCCTTGGTCTTCGCCCAGTCGGCGCCGCCCAACTTGTTCAGGGTCGGTGTCTCGCCTCCGACGTATTTCGACAGCTGGTCGACGGCATCGGTCGGCACGAACAGTCGGTCCCCCGGATGGTTGCGCTTGCTCGGCGCGTACTCCACCACCAGGTACTCCCGCTGCGCCCCGCCGGTGTTCCGCGACACCATCTGCACGAACTTGCCGATGCCGTGCTGGGCGTGCACCACATGATCGCCGGGCATCAGGGCCACCGGGTCGACGGCGTTGCGCCGGCGGGACGGCATCTTCACCGCTTCCGGAGAGACGCCGCGGTTGCCGGTCAGGTCTGTCTCGGTGATGACCGCAATGTTCGATCCGGCGAGGACGAACCCGTCCTCGAGCCGGCCGACGGCGACCGTCACCACGTCCGGGCGCGGCTGCTCCGTCATCGGGGTGCCGGCCAGCACCACGCCGAGGTCGGACTCCGCAAATCGCTCGGCCGCCCGCTGGGCGGTTCCGGCCGCGGGCACCACCAGCACCGTGCGGCCTCCTCTCGCCTGCCGGGCGGCGGCCTGCCGGATCGCTTCCGGGATGTCGCCGCGGTAGGCGGGAGCTGGCCTCAGCGTCGCTTCCGGCGGGATCTCGTCGGTGCCGAAGGGGGACAGCCGCCATAGCGGCATGCCGGCATCCACGATCCCGTCGATCACGTCGTCGAGATCCCGATAGGCGGACTCACCCAGATCGATCGGCGCCTTACCTCCGGTGGCGGCCGCCATCCAGGATGCGGCCAGGAACTCTTGGCCGGTACGCAGCAGGTCCTCTGCCCTGGAACGGATCCGCTCCGGATCGGCCAGCAGCACCAGGGTTTCGGACGGCATCAGGTCGGCGAGCATCGCCAGCCGGCCCGGCATCAGCGCGGGCAACAACGACTCCATCCCCTCGACCCCGACACCGGAGGCGATCTTGGCCAGCATCTCGGCCAGGGTCGGGTCGCCGGTGGCCGATGACGACAGCGCGCCGGCATGCCGGCGGACCTCCTCGGTGAGCAGGATCTCCCGGCAGGCCGCGGCTTCCAACAGCTCGACCGGGCGGAGCGAACGCTGATCGGTGACGGCGAACTCCCGAAGGTCGGTGACCTCCTCTCCCCAGAACTCGACCCTCACCGGATGTTTCGCGGTGGGCGGGAAGACATCGAGGATGCCGCCGCGGACGGCCATCTCTCCGCGCTTGCCCACCATGTCGACCCTGGTGTAGGCCAGATCCACCAGCCGGGCCACCAGCTCTGTCAGATCCGTCTGGTCGCCCACGGCCAGCCGAACCGCTTCGATCTCGCCGAGGTCGGGCGCCATCGGCTGGATCAGCGATCGGACGGTGGTGACCACCACCCGCAGCGGATTGGCCGCCCGCCGCTTCCGCTCGGTCGTGTTCGGCGAGTCACCCCGATCGTCCTCGGGGTGGGCGAGCCGGCGCAACACCGCAAGCCGGCGGCCGACGGTGTCCGCCCGCGGTGAGAGTCTTTCGTGCGGAAGTGTTTCCCAGCTGGGGAACAGCATCGCCGCGTCCCGGCCCAGCAGGTCGCTGAGCGCGTCGGTGACGATCTCCGCCTCCCGGCCGGTCGCTGTCACCAGCAGGACCGGCCGTCCCGAGGCAGCTAGGGCGGCGGCGGCGAACGGCCTGCTGCCGGCCGGGCCGACCAGCCTCTTGCCATGGATATCAGCGGCCGACACCAGCGCGGTGAAGAAGGGGTCAGCCAGGACAGCATCGGTCAGCCCGGCCAGCGGAGCGGAGAACAACGGGTACCTACCTCATTCGACGGCGGGACGCGGCGACCCGGCTTGCGCACGGCAGAAACCCCCGTTCCTGGGTGGAGGGGGGTCTTTGCCGAGAGTACGCGGGCGCTCCGACAGGCGGCTGCGGTGTCAGTGACCCATCTCGTGGGCCGTTGCCTGGATTCGGGCTAACCGCTGCACTGAGGGCCACCGCACGTTGGTGGCCCAGCCGAGCTTCTCGAACAGCCAGATCTCCCTGGCCGACATGTCGATCTGGCCGCGCAGCACACCGTGCCGGGCGCAGGTGGGGTCGGCGTGGTGCAGGTTGTGCCAGGACTCGCCGAAGCTCAAGATCGCCAGCGGCCAGAAGTTCGCCGACTTGTCCCGGGCGGCGAACGGCCGTTCTCCGATCATGTGACAGATCGAGTTCACCGACCAGGTGACGTGATGCAGCAGGGCGATGCGCACCAGGCCGGCCCAGAAGAAGGCCGTCAGCGCGCCGTGCCAACTCCAGGTCACCAGCCCGCCGATGACGCCGGGGGCGAAGATCGACACGATCGTCCACACCCAGAAGTACTTGTCGATCCGGACGATGTCCTTGTCGGCCAGCAGATCTGGGGCGAATCGCTTCTGGTTGGTGTTGTCACGATTGAACAACCAACCCATGTGGGCGTGCCAGAAACCTCGGGCCAACGCCGCGATCGACGTGCCGTAGAGCCACGGCGAGTGCGGATCGCCCTCCCGATCCGAGAACGCGTGGTGCCGGCGATGATCGGCCACCCAGATGATCACCGGTCCCTGCACTGCCATCTGCCCGACAACAGCCAGCGCGTTGCGCAGCCCCCGATGGGCCTTGAACGCGCCGTGGGTGAAGTACCGATGGAACCCGACGGTGACGCCCATTCCGGTGAAGAAGTAGAAGAACGTCCCGATGATCACGTCGGTCCAGCCCAGCCCCCAGCCCCAGGCGAACGGTACGGCCGCGATCACCGCGATCAGCGGAATGAGGGTGAACCCGTACACGGCGATCTGAGCGGCGACCCCCCGGCGGCCGTCGGTGATCGGCCTGGGACCGGCTTTCCCGGCGACCGGCGCCTTACTCTCCTCGGCGGCCGTGGCGGCGGCTCCGAGGTTGTTCGGGGCTGGTGCGGTGGCAACGGCTTGCGGAGGATTCATTCGGCCTTCCTGCGGTAGCAGCGAGGGCACCAGCGGTACACCGACAGCCTCGTCGGCGCGCGGAACCGTGGGTGCGGACGTGCCCACCATATGTGTTCGGCGCGCCCGTCGCCGGTTGGCGCCACTGGGCCACCGCCGCCGCGGGTACCGGAGTCGGCGGAGCGTGGGATGATGGCCGGCAGTAGGCCATCCGCCGTGGTGTAAAGGCAGCACCTCTGATTTTGGTTCAGATGGTTCAGGTTCGAATCCTGGCGGCGGAGCCGAGATCGCCGGTCATCGGGTGATCTGCCCGATTCGCAGAGTGCCGGCAGGCACGCCCACCGCCGCTGCGATGTCGGCAGGTATGGCCGCGGTGCCCGATCCCCCCGCCACTGCGGCCAGGTCAGCCAGGGTGGGGCCAGCGCTGTCGAGATTGGCCCATGCGGAGTTCTTTGCCTGCAGTTGCTGCACGGTCGAGTAGCTGGAGGCGATCACGTTGTAGGGGCCGCCCCATGCCAGCAACACGCCGTTGCGGGAGAACATGTTGCTCACGATGTTGACGTTCATCTGATCGGCGGAAACGTTGGTTTCCCGGTCCAGCACCCGGATCCGTTCGGCCGGCCCGGCGGCGATGAGGTTGTTGGCGATGGTGACGTTCCGGGTGAGCCAGGGAACCGTCGGGTCCGGGATGGGAGCGCGTGGATCGTGTCCCTCGTCGCTCGGATCGGACTGCCGCCGTTCGTTCTGGTCCAGCCACAACGAGCGGACCGACTGTCCGCCGACAGCGTTGTTGTAGATCCGGAAGTTCCCGCTGTTGAACAGGTAGATGCCCGAGTACCCGCCGGTGACGGTGTTGTCGGCCAGGAAACCGGTGTCCGAGAGTTCCAGCTTGATTCCCGCGTCGTCGTTGTCGGCGGCCGAGTTGCCGACAATCGTGATCCCGACACACGACTCGTCGAGCCACAGCCCGGAACCGTAGTTGCGACTGAAGTCGTCGTTGATCACCTTGAGCTGCCGTGATCTGGTGATCTTGATGCCACCGGCGGCGATCCCAGGGGCGAAGTGCTGCGAGTTGTTCAGCGTGACGGACGAGTCGCGGACGGTCGTGCCGTCGGCCTCGTTCCCGTGGATGCCGATCATCCCGGCACCGGTCACGGTGGTCCTGGCGATGGTCGCGGCCCCGCTCACGCTGATCCCCAACGTTGCGGCATCCCGCACGTAGAGGTTCTCGATGGTGCCGCCCCGATTCAGCCGGATCGCGCCCATCTGCGGCACCGGCGGGGCGTAGCTGCGCACACCGAAGCCACGGAGTACGACGCCCGGCACATCGACTCTGATGGCCTGCGTCAGGGTGGATGCCCGCATGTCCCGACCAGTGGGATCGGATCCGATGATCAGCTGCTGAGCGCCCTGATCGACGGCGAACGCGCCCGCCGTCACCTGTGATGCCGTGCCCACCTGGCGAAGCTGGCTGCCGTTGACGAACACCTGATCCGGCTTGGCCGCATAGGGGTAGGCGGGGTCGAGGATCCGCGGCTCGTCGACGCCGAACGAGAAGCTGGCGGAGTCGTCCAGGCGGGATGTCCAACCGCTGGACACCCAGGTCGAACCGACCCGGCTCCAGTTGGTCACCGGCACGGCGCCGTCGAACCACGCTGCTTCCCTCGGATAAGCCTGGACGGTGATCGCCTTGGTGATCACCACGCTCTCGTGATAACTGCCGGCCCGCAGCACGACGGTCTGGCCCGCTGCGGCCATGGCGATCGCCCTGGCAATTGTCCTGACCGGCGACTGGACCGTGCCGGACGCGCCGTCGCTGCCCAGGGTGGGGTTCACGAACAGAGCGCCGGACGGAACCGGGTACGCCGCCGAGCCGACGACAGCTGAACCCAGCGCACCCCGTGGGCGGAAGGTGAGTGGCGTTCCGGTCGAGGCAGGCGGGGTCGAGCCGGGGAAACTGACTGACCAGGCCCGCAGGATGTCGAACTGCAGGGTGCTCGGTACCGACCTCGAACTGACGTAGTTCCACAGGCCGAACGCGCCGGACACGGCAATTCGCGACGGGCCAGCGTCCTGCATCGACAGCTGCCAGTCCGGTGTGGCCTGACCGTAGGTGAAGGTCCGGACCAGGATTGTCACCGGAGAGGTCCCGATGGCGCGGGCCTGCAGGACCACGGCTTGGCCGGGCTTGACGGCAGGAGCGGCGACATTGGCCCCGATCTGTGTCTCGGTGCTCATCGTCGTCCGGCTGACACTGAGGTCGGAGATTCCGCCCGGCGCAATGTGCAACTTCGCCCGATATGCCGACCCGTCCGTCTGCCGACGTAGTTCCAGACTGGTGACCAGCCCCAGGCTGGACATCGATACGGCCGGCATGGTGACCACCGCCTGTGCCTGGCCGTTCAGCACCGCGGGACTCAGCCCGACGCCGGCCGATGTGCCCGGGGCCAGGTTCGACATCACACCCTTGCCGCCGGCCACCGACAACTTCGAGGCCGGGCTGTCGAAGACCGAATAGCTGCCGCCGAGCAGCGCCTGCCCCCATCCCTGCGGAACCGAGCGGGTGAATTCATCGACCGCGAGCAATTTCATCTCGCCCGGATCGGAGGGCTGCGCCGCGGAGGACAGGGTGACGGCTGCTGGTGCGGCCGGGTGCGCGGAAGCCGCCGGCGGAAGAGCGAGCAGGCCGGTACCCACCAGAACGCCGCCGGCGAGGGCCGAGAGTGCGCGTAGAGAATTCCTTCGTGCGGACATGGGGGCCGGCCTTTCGGATCTGGAGCGGTGGCAGGTGTTCGTCAGCAAATCTCAGTGCAATGGTCAGTGCAATGGTCGACAGAGCGAAGACTTCTTGCGCGGTCATCCGCAAACGGGTCATGCCCTCTTGCGGTTGAAACCGGCTCTCTCGAGCCGTTCCTCGGCGCTGGCATCGCAGTGAAATCGATACATCGCTCTGGGTGAGCGCACTGTAACTGTCGGTGTATGCACGGTCCGTATCTTCTCAGCGAAGCCTCATCACCCTAAAGTGCATATTTGGGCCGCCTTCCGTCACAGACGGCCTATCGGCGGATGGGGATCGACCCGCCAACCCGCCACGCCGGAGCGGCGGGGCGCGCGACACCCGTGCGCCGACATCGACCCAGCGTGAGCTGCCATCTAACCTATGATCCAGGTCACACTCCGGATGGCAGGGCTGCGATCCAGTGGAACCAGGCCCGGGCACCGACTCGCATCGCGCCGGATAACATCGCCCGGTCCGTGCAATCGCCGCGGGCACCGTAGCGCTACGCGACCAGCACGGGAGAGTCGATGCCCGACGTCCCACCCGCAGCCGAGGCGCCCGTGCCGATCCAGGCGGCGATCGTGCTGGCGGCCGGAGCCGGCACCCGGATGCGATCCACCACACCCAAGGTGCTGCACCGGATTGCGGGCAAGCCGTTGCTGTGGCATGCGGTGTCGGCGCTGGCCGCACTGTCCCCCGAGCACCTGGTCGCGGTGCTTGGTAACGGACGGGTGGAGGTCGAGGAGTTTCTGGCCGGCGCCGACGACCTGCCGGCTGTGGTCACCGCGATCCAGGACCGGCAACTCGGCACGGCTCACGCCACCGGCTGCGCTCTGGCAGCGTTGTCCGGCCAGCTCAGCGGCACCGTGCTGGTCAGCTACGGAGACGTGCCGTTGCTGCGCACCGAAACGCTGGCGGCGCTGGCGGCCGGGCATGTCGCCGCCGCAAATGCGGTCACCGTTCTGACCGCGACCGTCCAGGACCCGACCGGGTACGGGCGGATAGTCCGAGACGCCGACGGCGACCTGATCGCCATCGTCGAGCAGCGCGATGCCGACGACGCGGTCCGCGGCATTACCGAGATCAACTCCGGTGTCTACGCCTTCGACGGCGCAGTGCTGGCCGACGCACTATCCCGGATCGGCAGCGGCAACGACCAGGGCGAGCAGTACCTCACCGATGTGGTCGGCGTCACCAGAGGGCAGGGCCGCCGGGTCGGCACCGTGCTCGCTGACGACGCGATCGAGACCGAGGGGGTCAACGACCGGATTCAGCTGGCCCGGCTGGCCAGGGTGCTCAACGACCGGATCATCCGGGGCCACCAGCTGGCAGGAGTCACCATCCACGATCCGGCCACCACCTGGATCCATGCCGACGTCACCATCGGGCAGGACACGGAGATCTGGCCCGGCACCCAGCTCGAGGCCGGCACCTCGGTCGGGTCCGGGACCTCCGTCGGGCCGGACACCACGCTGTCGGCCTGTTCGGTGGGGGACGGTGCGACCGTGCTGCGCTCGCACTGCCAGGGCGCCCGGATCGGTAACCGGGCAACGGTCGGCCCCTACAGCTACCTGCGGTCGGGCGCCGTGCTGGGCGATGGAGCCCACGTGGGAGCCCACGTGGAGATCAAGAAGTCGGCCATCGGCAGCGGGGCGAAGGTACCGCACCTGAGTTACATCGGGGACGCCGTCATCGGAGCGGGCGCCAACATCGGTGCCGGCGCCATCACCGCCAACTACGACGGCGTCGACAAGTTCCGCACCACCGTCGGTGAGAACGCCTTCGTCGGAACCAATTCCACCCTGGTCGCCCCGGTCGATGTCGGGGACGGCGCCTACATCGCGGCCGGGTCTACCGTCGCCGACCGGGTGCCGGCCGGCGCGCTCGGGGTGGCTCGCGGCCGGCAGCACAATTCCGCGGGCTGGGTCCTGCGCCGGCGCGCAGGCACCGCCGCCGCCAGATCCGCCCGGGCGGCCGGCGCCGGCGGCACCACCGCCGAACCAGCCGGGGTCGCGCGCGCTGACACCGATATCGACACCGAGTCGGCCGCGGACAGCACAGACGCAGCAGCGAAGGACGTCACCGGGTGAACTCGCTCTCGATGTCGAACAGCAAGAGCCTGATGTTGTTCTCCGGTCGGGCCTATCCGGAGCTGGCCATGACCATCGGCGAATACCTGGATGTCTCCGTCACCCCGCAGTCCGCCTACGACTTCGCCAACGGCGAGATCTTCGTGAGGTTCGAAGCGAGCGTTCGCGGCAGCGACGCGTTCCTGATCCAGTCCTGCGGGCCGCCCATCAACACCTGGGTGATGGAGACGCTGATCATGATCGATGCGCTGAAACGGGCATCGGCCAAGCGGATCACCGTGGTGCTGCCCTTCTATCCGTATGCCAGGCAGGACAAGAAGCACCGCGGCCGGGAGCCCATCTCTGCCAGGCTGATCGCCGATCTGATCAAGACCGCCGGCGCCCAGCGGCTGATGACTGTCGACCTGCACACCGACCAGATCCAGGGATTCTTCGACGGCCCGGTCGATCATCTCTGGGCGCAGCCACTGCTCTCCGGCTACATCGCCGGAAAGTACTCCGGCGACGACCTCACCGTCGTCTCCCCCGATTCCGGGCGGGTCCGCACCGCCGAACGCTGGGCCGATCGGCTCGGCGGCGCACCGATCGCCTTCATCCACAAGACCCGTGACCCGGACCAGCCGAACCAGGTGGTGGCGAACCGGGTGGTCGGCGACGTCCGCGGCCGGACCTGCATCGTCGTCGACGACATGATCGACACCGGCAGCACCATCGCCAAGGCCGTCGGCGAGGTACTGGCGGCGGGGGCCACCAGGGTGGTGGTGGCGGCCACCCACGGGGTGCTGTCGGACCCGGCGGCCAGGCGGCTTTCCGACTGCGGCGCCGTCGAGGTGGTGCTCACCGACACCCTGCGCATCCCGCCCGAACACCGTTTTCCGCAACTGACCGAGCTCTCGGTGGCCCCGCTGATCGGCCGGGCGATCAGGGAAGTGTTCGCCGACGGGTCGGTCACCAGCCTGTTCGACGCCTGAGCAACCCGCGGCCTGCGGATCGTGACAATCTGCATCCCATGACGACAGTGCTGGTCAGCAATCCGTCGGCCGACGTCTACGGCGCCGACCTGCAGCTGCTGGACAGCGTGACCGGGATCGTCAACCGCGGGATGACGGTGGTTGTCAGCCTGCCGTCCGATGGACCACTGGTCCCGCAGCTGCTCGAGCGCGGCGCCATGGTCAGGTTCGACCGCGTTCCGGTGGTCCGCCGGGCGGCTCTGTCCGTCAAGGGGATCTCGGTGCTGGCGGCCCAGCACGCCGCCGGGACGGTCCGGTTGGTCCGAACCCTGCGGACGCTCCGGCCGGATGTCGTCTACGTCAACACGATGACGATCCCGGTGTGGATCGCCGCCGCCCGGCTGGTCGGCGCACCGGTGGTCTGCCATGTGCACGAAGCGGAGGACGCAGACTCCCGGCTGGTCTTGAAGGGCCTGCTGGCTCCGCTGAGAGTCACCACCGCGCTGATCGCCAACAGCAAGGCGTCCGTCGATGCCATGACATCGATCTATCCGTCGCTGCGGCAGCGGACGACATTGATCTACAACGGCATCCCCGACCCGCCCGCCGATCCGGGGCCACCGCCGGCCGCCCCCGGAGCTCGATGGAGGGTGGCGGCGGTGTGCCGGCTCTCACCGCGCAAGGCTCCGGACGTCGCGATCGAGGCGATGGCCATCCTGCGGGCTCAGGGACGCGACGTCACCCTGACCATCTACGGCACGGCGTTCGCCGGATACGAATGGTTCGAGCGCCGGCTACGGGAGCGCGCAGCGCAGCCCGAGCTGGCCGGCTCGGTCACGTTCGGCGGGTACGTCGCGCCGGTCTGGGACGCACTGGCCGCGGCCGACGCCGTCGTCGCCCCGTCGCTGCGGGAGCCGTTCGGCAACGCCGTGGTAGAGGCGCAGCTCGCCCGACGTCCGGTCATCGCCTCGGCCACCCTCGGTCACCTGGAGACGGTGCAGGACGGTGAGACCGGCCTGTTGGTGCCGGCCGGCGACGCGGCGGCGACGGCCGCCGCCATCGGCCGGCTGATGGACGACCCCGACCTCACCCGCCGGCTGGCCGACAACGGGCGGACCCGGGCCCTGTCCAGGTTCTCCGTCGAGCGCTATCGGACGGAGATCGCCGACCAGGTCGCAGCACTTGGCGCGCTGACCTGCTTCCGCTCCCGGAAAGGTAGGCACACCGGTCCCCCGCCGGCGCTTGAGTGAAAACAGAATCTCCTGTTGATACCCTTGCTCACAGGAAAAACTGTGTACGGGAGGCAGCAAAGATGACGAGATTCCCGGCCGTAGCAGTGGTCGGCGAAAATCCAGCGGTCGTGGACCTGCTGGCTGGGCGCGGCTATCCGGTGGTCGACGCCGACGTCGGCGGCCCGTCCGGCGCGGACGTGCTGCTGGTCGCCGGTTCGACGCTCGACACCGGGGTGCTGGAGGCCGTACGGGGTGGCCTGGGCCTGGTCGTTCTCGGTGCGGACCTGGACCTGCGGGCCGCCGGCATCGTCGGCTGCTCCGAGGAACGCCGGGGCGTCGTGGTCGCCGTCCCGGAGGAAACCGCCGCTGTCACCACACAGGATCTGCTGGCCCGGGTGGACACCGAAGCCCTCAGCAGTTCGGGAGCCCTCAGCAGTTCGGGAGCCCTGACGGTGAGCTCGCCTGCCGCGGCGCTGCTGCGGGCGGGCGGTGCCTGCGTCGCGGCGCTCAGCGAACTCGGCACCGGTCGGATCGTCGTGCTGGCGCTGGGTCACCACGATCCCGCGGGCGCCCCCGACAGCGCCGAGCTGCTGTACAACGCCGTCACCTACGCCGCTCGCCGGGACCCGACCAGCAGCCGGCTCGCCCACCCGCTGACCGCAGACCCCGCCTGGCTGGCGCTGAAGCGCGCCGTCACCGAGCTGCGGCCGCTGCAGGTGAAGGACGGCTCCATCCCGGACCCGGACCGGCACACCACGGCCGGCGCGCTAGTGGACCGGATCAACTCGGCCATCACCGCCGTGGCGCCGCGGTTCCCGCACGACGCGGATTACCTGTCCGTCCTGGTCAAGGATTTCACCAGGTGGGCGGAGAGCGGATTCGCCGTCCCGGACTTCCTGGATTCGCTGGTCGCCTTCCAGCCGTCGCAGAATCGGACCGACGGCCGCGAGCATCTGGTGGTGTTCCCGATGTACACCCAGAACGGCAACCCCGACCGAAACGTCGAAGCCGTTCTGCTGCAAGTCATCTGGCCCGACTTCGTGGCCGACCTGGAGGCCGGCGACTACTCGAACCCGCTCTTCCTGCCGATCCGGTTCCTCGACTTCACCCCCGGCTACGACACCAATTCGGCTGTGCTGTTCCCGGAAACCATTGCCATGCGCGAGCTTCCGAAGTTCTCCTGGGGCGGCATCTTCGCCGACCGGGAGGCGGCCAGGTTCCGCCGGGTGGTGAGCAGCGCGGCCGAGACCACCGGCCTGCGACTGCCGCCAGACGCGGCCCGGCTGCTCGCCGACCAGGACCTCTGCGAAGAGGTTTTCGTCATGTGGGATCTGATCCACGATCGCACGCACATGCACGGCGATCTGCCGTTCGACCCGTTCATGATCAAACAGCGGATGCCGTTCTTCCTCTACTCACTGGAGGAGATGCGGTGCGATCTCACGGCTTTTCGGGAGTCGGTGAAACTCCAGGAGCAGGGCGAGCCGCACGCCGGGCTGGTGCAGTACGCGGTCATCTTCGACCGGATCTTCCGGTTCGCCATCACCGGCAATCGCACCCGCAACTACGACGGCCTCGGCGGTCAGCTGCTGTTCGCCTGGTTGCATCAGCATGGCGTCGTGCACTGGACCGACAATCGGCTCTCCATCGACTGGGGATCCGTCACCGAGCCGGTGCTGGAACTGGGTCGACGTATCGAAGACCTCTACTGGAAGTCCATCGACCGGCCGAAGATCGCGCACTGGTTGGCCGCCTATCAGCTGGTGTCTTCGATCCTCACCCCGCATCCGCTGTCCAACTGGGCGCGCTACACCGGGGGCGATCGGGATGCGCTACCGCTGGCCGGCCCGCTGAAGGGACTGACCGATGAAGTGCTGGACGACGAGTTCCCGTTGTCGATGTTCTTCGAGGCGCTGAACAAGAAGATGGCAGAGGTGATCGGGTCAACTGCCGGGATCACTGGCTGAGGTCCGGATCGGCGCCCTGGCCGGTTCTTCCGTGCTTGAAGCGGTAAAGGTTCCGGTCGACCAGCCGGAACAGATCCATCGGATCGGTCCCCGGCAGTGCGCTCGCCCAGCCGATGGAACATTCCACCGAGACCGTAGCCGGCCGCACGGAGACCGGCCTACCGACCACCGCCCTGATGCCGTCCGCAAGCGCCGCGGCGTCGGCTAGTCCTGTGCAGACAACGACGAACTCGTCCCCGCCGAGCCGCGCGACCAGACTGCCGGGCCCCGCCGCGGTCGCTATTCGGGCACCGATTTCGGACAGCACCAGATCTCCCGCGTGATGGCCGTGGGTGTCGTTGACCGCCTTGAATCCGTCCAGGTCGATCAACATCATGGTGATCCGGCTGTCCCGCCGGTCCGGCCGGAGCAGGCTCCGATCCAGCAGTTCCATCACGGCCGCCCGGTTGGCCAGGCCGGTGAGCGGGTCGGTGCGCGCCTCGTCCTGGCGCCTGGTCAGGGTGGCGACGCTGTGATGCACCGCGATCACGATGGCGGCCATCCCGGGCAGCATGGCCGGCGCCCGCAGGGTGATCTCCGCGATCATCGGCGCTGTCACCAGGGTCGCCAGCCACATCACCGTTCTGCGCAGCCCGGCCTTCGCTGTCGGCCACCAGCCGGTTCCGTCCATCACGGCGAGCGCCGCGCTGATCAGCGTGACGTTCACCACTTCCCACACCAGAGCCAGCAGGGTGCCACCGACCAGCAGGGTGCGGACCGACGGATGCTGGCCCTGACCGCCCCACACCAGCTGCAACACGGCGGCCCCGACCAGACCCTCGACCACCACCACACCGATGTTGAAGACCTTCCGCCACCAGGCACCACCCAGGCTGCTGACCGCGACCAGTCCGATCACCGGGAACAGCACAAGTGTTGCCGGACCGAAGGCGATCAGCATGGCCAGCGACAGTGCTCCGGACCAGTGCATCCGGACCCGGCCCTGGATGTCCCTCATCCACGGCACCAGCGGGTACAGGTCGGCCAGCAGGATCACGCCCAGCAGGATCCACAATGCCGGTCGAGTCAGCGCGTCCGCGACATGGGACCACCCGGTCAGCGCCACCGCAAGCACGAACCCGGCGCAAGCGGCGCCGGACACCGCAGCGAGCAGCCATCGCATCGGTCGCGGCGCCTGCCGCAGTCGCAGCCCGCGTTCCAGCGACGGCGCAGTCATCGCTGTCGCCATCCTCACCCCCGTGACCTGCACCGCCTCCTTGCCGTGCTGGTCGCAGACTACTGCCGGCCGACGTCGTCTGACCGGTTGTGCACAGCCGTGGATCCACGGCATCGGCGCTGGCTAGGCTCGATCGATGAACTCGGCCGCCCGCGATCTTGTCGTCATCGTCACCGGCGCCACCGGAGTGGCCGGCCGTCCGACGTGCGCGGCGCTGACGGCCGCCGGGCACCGGGTGGTCGCCGTCGGCCGGGACGAAGCGGGACTTGCCCAGCTGCGGACGGATCGGATTTCCGGCCGGGTCTGCGACCTCACCGACCCGGTGTCGGTCGCCGAGTTGGCCGGAGCGGTGCGGCAGGAGATGGGAGCGATCGACGGGCTGGTGCACCTGGTGGGAGGCTGGCGCGGCGGGCGGACGTTCGCGGCGAACACCGACCAGGACTGGAAGTTCCTGTCCGCCACTCTGATCGACACCCTGCGGCACGTCACCCTCGAGCTGCACGACGATCTGCTGGCGTCCAGGGCCGGCCGGGCGGTGATCGTCAGCGCGCAGGCAGCAGGGAAACCCACTGCCGGCAACGCGAACTACGCCACCGCCAAGGCCGCCGCCGAAGCATGGTTGCAGGCGCTGGCCGACTCGTTGTGGCGCAACCAGTCCCGGAAGACGATCGATCCGCTGCCGCAGACGTCGGCGGCGGTCACCCTGGTGGTCAAGGCGATCGGCGAGCAGGACGGTTTCACCCCGCCCGGCGAGCTGGCTACCCGGATCACCGCACTGTTCGACGGTGACGCGACGGAGCTGAACGGTGCCAGGATCGACCTGTCGGCCGGCAGCCGACGGTGAGCTCCTGATGCCGATCCCCGATTTCGTGTCGGACCTGCGCCGACAAGTCGGCACTGCTCCGCTGTGGCTGATCGGTTGCACCGCCGTTGTGGTCAGGCAACGCCCCGCGGGCGGTGGACAAGGTCCGGAGATGCTCACCGTGAAACGCGCGGACAACGGTGCCTGGACCCCCGTCACCGGGATCGTCGACCCCGGTGAGCACCCGACGCTCGCCGCCGCCAGGGAAACCCTGGAGGAGACCTCGATCACCGCACGGGTGACCAGGCTGGCGCAAGTCGGAGTCACCCCCGCCGTCACCTACCCGAACGGTGATCGAACGCAGTACCTGGATCTGACATTCCGCTGCGAGTATCTCGGTGGGGAGCCGTCTCCGGCCGACGGCGAGAACACCGAGGTGCGCTGGACGCCGGTCGGCGCCCTGGAGACGTTGGATCCGCCGATGTCGCCGCACATGCTGGCTCGTATCGACGCCGCGCTGGCGGCCGAACGTGAGCCGCGGTTCGTGACCCTGGAAACCGACTGAGCCACACCGACTCTGCCGCACTCGAAGCCGCCGTGCCCGGCACCGACCACCGACACCCGACCTATGACCACGACATCGACATCGACATCGAGGACCAGCTGTGAGCACGCTCCACGAGAAGAACCACCGCGGCTTCGCCTCGGACAACTACGCCGGCGCGCACCCGCAGGTGCTGGCGGCGATCGCCGAGGCCAACGGCGGCCATCAGGTCTCCTACGGCGAGGACGCCTACACCGAACGGCTGCAGCAGGTCTTCGCCCGGCACTTCGGCGACGGCGTCTCGGTGTGGCCGGTGTTCAACGGCACCGGAGCGAATGTCCTGAGCCTGCAGGCACTCCTGCCGCGCTGGGGCGCGGTGATCTGCGCCGAGACGGCGCACATCAACACCGACGAGAACGCCGCGCCGGAACGAATCGGTTCGGTCAAACTTCTCACTGTCCCGACCCCGGACGGCAAGTTGACCCCCGAGCTGATCGAGCGGCAGGCCTGGGGCTACGGCGATGAACACCGGGCCCAGCCGCTGGCGGTGTCGATCACCCAGACCACCGAGCTGGGTACCTGCTACACCCCGGCGGAGGTCGCCGCCATCTGTGAGCACAGCCACACCCTGGGCATGCGGGTGCACGTCGACGGTTCCAGGCTCGCCAACGCGGCGGCCACCCTGGGAACCGAGCTGCGGACCTTCACCACCGACGCCGGGGCCGACCTGCTGACCTTCGGCGGCACCAAGAACGGCGCGCTCGGCGCCGAGGCGGTCGTCGTCCTCGACCCTGACGTCGGCGCCGACGCGCACGGATTGGTGTATCTGCGGAAGCTGAACATGCAGCTGGCATCGAAGATGCGGTTCGTCTCCGCGCAGCTGCTCGCCCTGCTCGAGGGCGATCTCTGGCTGCAGTCGGCGTCCCACGCCAATGCAATGGCCCAGCGGCTGGCCGCGGCGGTCGACGGCCTGGATGGCGTGCGGATCACCCAGCAGGTTCAGTCGAACGCGGTTTTCGCGGTACTGGACAAGGAGATCGCGGACACACTTCGAGAGCGGTTCCGGTTCTACGACTGGAACCCGGCAACCGGCGAGGTGAGATGGATGTGCGCCTGGGATACCACCGAGGCGGACGTCGACGCATTCTCGGTGCGGCTGCGCCAACTCATCGGCGCCGCCGAACGGCGGGGGCCCGCTGGACACAGGTCGGCGGGGGGCGGCAAAGGATGAACGGCGCACGCCCAGCTGCCGCTGCGAACCGCTGGGAACTGCGGGCATGCGGCCGGCACGGTCACGCGACCTATCGGCCCGACGAACCGGAGCTGGCCGAACGCCTGCACACCCAGACAGCGCTCGGCGAGGCGTGGCGCTGCTTGCGCTGCGGCACCTTCGTCCTCGGCCAACCGGCGGGTGGCGGACCAGCCGATTCCGCTCCGCTGGTCCTGCGGGGCAAGGCGCTCAGGCAGGCCACTATCTTGCGGCTGCTGGCCGTCGAACGAGCTGTCCGGGCGGCCCTGCTGGCAGTCGCTGTCTGGGCGGTGCTGAAGTTCCGGGACGCTCACGACTCCATCCAGGCCGCGGTCGATCGTGACCTTCCCGCCTTCCGCGCTGCCGGTGTCCACGTCGACCAACTCGCCCTGGTCCGCGACCTGCAGAAGGCGCTCGACCAGGCACCCAGCCGCCTCACCCTGATTGCCGGGCTCCTCGCCGCCTACGCGGCGGTGGAACTCGTCGAGGGGGTCGGCCTGTGGTTGCTCACCCGCTGGGGCGAGTACTTCGCCGTGGTGGCCACTGCCGTCTTTCTGCCGCTGGAAGTGCGCGAACTGCTGCGCGGTGTCACCCCCACCCGCGCCGGAGCGTTCATCATCAACGTCGCCGCGGTGGTGTACCTGCTGGTGTCCAAGCGGCTGTTCGGCCTCCGCGGTGGTCGGGCCGCCTACGACCGCGAACGCCGGGGAGAGCAGCTGCTGGAAGTCGAACAGAGCGCTGCCGGCGCTTCGAACCGGCGCGGCTCCGCCTCGATCACCACCGTGAAATCGGCGCCCGACCCGCCGGACCAGTCCACTCCGAGCCCGAGTGGGCTGCCACCGAGCCGGCGAGTTTGAGGCGCGCCGCGGCTGCCGGTAGTGTGCGGACGTTGCCTCGGCGAGGGCGGCCGGGCTGTCGCGCTTCTGCGGCAGCTCAGGACCGCCGTGATCGACGCGGTGGGATTGCTCCCGCCTGTGTCGTCATCCGGGCCGGGACACCACCGCATCCGCAGCACCGGCAGATCAGTCATCCACAGTCATGGGAGCATTTTCGTGTCCGAGAACCGTATGAGCGCCGAGGTCCGCACCGAGTTCGGTAAGGGCTTCGCCCGCCGGGCCCGTAAGGCCGGCAAGATCCCGGCCGTGCTGTACGGACACGGAACCGCACCGCGGCATCTGTCGCTGCCTGCTCGCGAGTTCGCCCGGGTGATCAAGGGCGGGGCGAACACGGTGCTCACCCTGGATCTCGGCGGCGCGCAGGAGCTGGCGCTGCCCAAGTCGGTCGTCCGGCACCCGATCAAGGACTACGTGGAGCACATCGACCTGCTGCTGGTCCGTCGGGGCGAGAAGGTCACCGTCGAGGTGCCGGTGCACGTCGTCGGCGAGCCGGTTCCCGGCGTCCTGGTGATCACTGACGCATCCTTCTTGTCGGTCGAGGTGGACGCGCTGAACATTCCCGACCACTTCGACGTCGACATCTCCGGCGCCAAGGTCGGCACCCAGTTCCTGGCCGGGCAGGTGCGGCTGCCGGCCAACTGCACGTTGGTCTCGGACGAAGAGACTCTGGTGGTCGGCATCCAGCATGCGCCGACCGCCGAAGAACTCGAGGCCGTCGACGAGGCCGCGATGGAGGAACTGGGCATCGAGCAGGACGCCACGGACGAGGAGATCGCCGCCGCCGCAGCCGAAGCGGGAGACGGTGCGGATCGCGGAGACGCCGGGGAGCACGGCGACCGGAGGTCCGAGGACGGCGAAAGTTGATCTCAACCGGCCCGCCGGACGCTACCAACGGCGTCATCCGCTGTTCGCGTTAACGTGTCCGGGTGAGCCGACCTGCTACCCCACCCGAACCGCCGTCGGGTCCGGTGCTGGATCCCGTTCTGGTGGTCGGCCTGGGGAATCCCGGACAGTCCTACGCCGGCAATCGGCACAACGTCGGCGCGATGGTGGCGGACCTGCTGGCGGCGAGGATCAGCGGCCGGTTCTCCTCGCACAAGGCGGGCGCCGACGTGCTGGAGGGCCGACTGGCCGGCGCCAGGGCGATCCTGACGAAGCCCCGCTCGTACATGAACCTGTCGGGCGGACCGACCGCCGCCGTCGCCCGCTTCTTCAAGATCCCGACCGCGAACATCGTGGTGATCCATGACGAGCTGGATCTGCCGACTCACAACATCAGGGTCAAGCAGAACGGCGGCGAGGGCGGCCACAACGGCCTGCGATCGATCTCCAGCGCCCTGGGCAGCAAGGAGTATCTGCGGGTCCGGTTCGGCATCGGCCGGCCCCCGGGTCGGCAGGACGCGGCGGACTTCGTGCTCAAGGACTTCTCCACGGCCGAGCGCACGGAACTGCCGATCGACCTGGAGACCGCCGCCGACGCGGTCGAGATGCTGATCCGCCGAGGACTGCTCGACACCCAGAACCACTTCCACTGATCGACGAAGTCAGGGCCGAGGGTCGGCACGGGCACGGCGCGGCGAGCAGTGGCGCCTCGGGGAGGATGAGGCATGGTCTACGACGTTGCCGCGGTTCGTTCCCGGTTCCCCGCCCTGAACTCGGGTGTCGCCTACTTCGACACCCCCGGCGGTTCGCAGGTCCCCGATGTGGTGGCGGGCGCGATCGCGGACGCACTGCTGGCCGGCCTGTCGAACCGCGGCCGGGTGAGCGCGTCCGAGCGGGCGGCCGACGACGTGGTGGTGCGGGCCAGGGCGGCGATGGCCGATCTGCTGGGCGCCGATCCCGGCGGGATCGTCTTCGGGCGCAGCATGACGCAGCTGACATATGACGTCGCCAGGACGATCGCCAAGACCTGGCGCCCCGGTGACGAAGTCGTCGTCACCCGCCTGGACCACGACGCCAACATCCGGCCCTGGGTGCAGGCCGCCGGGGCGGTCGGCGCCCGCGTACGGTGGGCGGATTTCGATCCGGTCTCCGGTGAGCTGACCACCCGGGACATCGACAGTCAGCTCTCGGACCGGACCCGGCTGGTGGCGGTCACCGGGGCCTCGAACCTGATCGGGACACGCCCACCGCTGGCCGACATCGCCCGCCTGGTGCACGCTCGGGGCGCCTTGTACTACGTCGACGGAGTGCACCTGACGGCGCACGAGCCGATCGACATCCAGGCGATCGGCGCGGATCTGTTCGTCTGCTCGCCGTACAAGTTCCTCGGCCCGCACTGCGGGGTACTCGCCGCTCGGCCCGCCCTGCTGGCCGACCTGGAACCGGACAAACTACTGCCGTCCACCAACGAGGGTCCGGAGAAGTTCGAGCTGGGCACCCTGCCCTACGAACTGCTGGCCGGCACCGCGTCCGCTGTCGACTTCATCGCCACCCTGTCCGACGACGGCGTCACCGGCCGCCGCGACCGGCTCCGCTCGGCGATGAGGGCCGTGTCCGTTCACGAGGCGCAGCTGCGGGTGCTGCTCGAGGGTGCACTGGCCGCACTACCCGGTGTTGTCCGGTACTCCCGGGCCACCGATCGCACCCCGACGCTGCTGCTCACCATCGACGGCCGGGACTCGGCTGAGGCATCTCGGTATCTCGCCGACCTGAAAGTCAACGCCCCGGCCGGTTCCTTCTACGCCCTGGAAGCGTCCCGGCGCCTGGGCCTAGGAGACCCCTGAATAACTGTGTTGGTCCGCCGCGCTGATCTGCAGGTTTGGGACAATGGACCGATGCAGGGTCGGGCGCGGGATCAGCGGGATCTGTTGGATGTGGAGTCGGTGGCCGGGCA
>JAABUS010001129.1_pt1 | contig 60661 bp, 50 predicted proteins | sample 5560161 | NCBI WGS metagenome assembly JAABUS01 (sample SAMN10711885, study PRJNA513376) | rock metagenome | isolation source: Antarctica rocks | place: Antarctica: Victoria Land, Trio Nunatak nord | collected 2016-01-04
AGGTTTGGGGTTGGTGGCTGTGGTGCGAGGGCTGGGGGCGGGAAGGGACGTGGGAGGGTGGGCGGGGGTAGAAGAGGTGGGAGGGTTCGGGGTAGTGAGGGAGGTACTAGGGGCTGTGAATGAAGGGGCGGCGGTTAGTGCGTTGGGGTATGATTATTGTCTGAGTGTGGTTGGGGCGGGGGTTTGGGCGGGGAGGAATGGGGGAGGGTGGGGGGCTAGACTTTTCTGAGGGCTGGGGAGATGGGAGTGCGGAGGGCTGGGTGGGTGGTACGGGAGCTTTTGGATTGGACTATCCTGCTATCTCTGCAAGTTGGAATGTGGGTTAAAGACGGCAATATAGCGTACCGATTGCGTTCGTCATCTCTAGAGGGCTTGTCTCTCCTATTAGCCTATAACAGGCACTCCCTCTTCATATTGCGTCACGTCTCCTCTCCGTTTCCGGGGATTGCGGCAGCACTATCCTCTACATGCAGTGGCTGCGTCTCCTTGTGGGCATCTGTAAGCTCCAAACGGACAGGTCCGGGGACCTTATTCTGCAGTTCGGCCCTCGACTCGATCCAGTCAGTTTCGGTCATGATGGGATTTTTGATGACTGGCTCTTCAAGGTGTGCATAGCGGTCTTCGTTGGTGAACAAGAGGAAGCTTTGTAGATCTGCCACTTGACCGTGTATGTTCTTGAGGCGGGAGTCTTCGTAAAGAAGGGCCAATGGATGTCACGCAGGAACTCAAATACTGAGAATTCCGACTCGTCGCCGGGGTTCTCGGTGACCTCGAACGTATGGAGATTGTTTAGACTGGACAACCATGACGAGGGCTGAGGTCGTCCCCATTGAGGCCACGATGTTCGGCTTCGGTAGATCCAATGGAGATTGTGGCGGCCCTGGGGAGGGCGAGGTGATGAACAGATAGAGCAAGTGGGGAAGCTGTCCTTCGGCCATAGTGGCCGAGTTGGACACTCCGAAGGGGGGTCGACAGATCTCTGCCGTAGATTGCAGACTTAGTGGTGTGAGCGTGATATGAGTGTGTTTTATGGCTATCATCATGGATTTCAGGTGGGTGTTGGAAGTGTACGAGTACTGCTGATACCTGGTCTCCAAGCATCGCCGATCTCGGTATCTATATTGGCCATTTTGATCTTTGAATTCCACTGCTCCGAGATCTTTGTCGCTGACGGTGTCAACCTTTGAGAGCTTGGTCAATAATTGGAGATGCAGCGGCGGGGCGGTGCCAGCCTGTAAAAAGTCGAGAAATTCCTGAGCATTGTGCCGCCAGCGCTGAGTACAGCTACAGCAGTCTTCCGGTGAAGGTGATACTGCTAGGACATCGAAAGAGTTCTGCAAAGTCGACTGGATCCCGTGTCTGGGATGTGACTTGAGATGTTCGAAAAGTTCTGGCCATGATGGGTCCGTGCGACTTTGCCAGCTCTCAATATTCGGGCACTCTCCTGTGGACATAGTATTTGCTATCTCGATACATTCAACGTAGTCTGAGAGGCGGCTCATGGCTAATGTGTTCAAAGTCGCCCAACAAGAGAGGAGTGGGTACAACCGAATGGTTCTGAAGAGAACCAATCCGGATACCCAGCAAAAATAATGAGAGACGAGTCGCAGCGCCTTGAGATCGTGACTGTCATCGATCTGTTCACACATCTCGTGGTGGATCTCCCTGCGTAAACCGGCTAAATCCAAGTGGCGGTCAACAAGCATTAGCTTGTTGATTGAGCACACGATAGACAGCTACTTGCCTGCTTTTGTTCGTTCATTGTGAGGGCTTGCTGTTCCAATGTTGTGGGTGCTACAGAAGGAGAAGGCTCATGTGGCGCTCATGTGGCCACAGATTCTTCTTATATACAATCGAGTCACAAGACCTCTTCTTGTGTAACAGCAGATTCGATGTGACACAGGCGGCAACGCAATGAACTTAGGGGGTCCTTGATTAACATGAACACCAAGTCATGCAATCCATGCCGGCATGAAGTGCCAATGAATCTGGGTTCTTGAAGCTTCGAGCATGCTATGATCACATGCCTCGGTCGATATGAGTGCACTTTGGGATATGATAACACCCCTCGAATTTTTGCGTTATTTCTGCTGCACAAGACTCTCGCTCCCGGAGTGTTCTAGTCAAGTACGCGAAGTAATCTGACTAGTCTCCTTCAGCCATGGGTCGTCGCTGGTCGCTCAGTTCAGCGGCATTCCGTCGCCACACTGCTCGGGCTGCCAGCTTGGAGCAGCACCGATGTGACACATAGGACAGGGTAAGGTAAGATTCATCGTCTTGCGTTCCTCAAACGCTCCTCGACTAGACAGTCTGTGTTCCCTTTTTAAGCAAATCCTGGTGAAAAAAAAACGTGATTCTTCAGCTCCCTTTCTTGGGCGAAATGCCAAAGCCAGATACCGCACCACAACAAACAAGCTAATCAAAGTAAGGTACTGCAGAATAGCCCCAAATTAAGCAATATCCACACATCTATCCAAAAGCATCAAAAGGCGATATTGAGAGCCAGGGCAGGGGTCTAGGAGATGAAAGAAGCAAATAGGTGCCACGATGTAGATAATTGGTTTGTTTGGGCGAGAAACCGGCATGGATACAAGTAGAAGTTGAGGCTTCTCCTAGGTACCTGGCTGAATCTGATAGCAGATGCCGTGATGATTATTGTCAGGTGAGGACCAAATTGATGTGTCGACGATGCAGACTCCCAGAGATAGATGAGTGCCTTGCCTTATGTTAGATCCGCCTGCATATTCTGTCTTGAAGTAGAGTCTTGGGATTCCGAGACTGAATTCATCTAGATTAATGCAAGATACCGTGCTTGTAAGATGTCCGATGCGGCGACGAGGAGATCGATGAATACTGACTTGATCGACTTGGATAGGATAAGGTTGCATCGATGGGGATCTGCAATATGGATTTCTATTGCAGTGATTGATTGTTTCCGCTATTCTGGACCTGTCCGACTGCTTACCCTCCCTGCATCTCGTCACCTGTCCCCTCACTCTCACCGCTCTACTCTGCATCCCTCGATCATGCGCCAATCAAGACCCACATGCGACTCAAGTCGCAATACCATCGCTCGACCACCTAGACCATAGCCATCCAGACTCCCACAACCCCGCCTCCTATGCCCCCAAGAGCGCCATCATCGGTGCCGGAGTCACAGGCGCATCGTCAGCGCATCACTTACATCAACTAACCCGTCTCAGTCAACCACTTTCCATAACGGTCTTCGACAATGAAAACCATGTTGGTGGACGCATCCGAAATGCACATGTCTGTGAAGAACCAGGCTACGATGTCGAGAGCGGTGCAACCGCTTTCTCAGAAGATGATTGGTGTCTCAAGGAAGCGATGCAGGAAGTTGGTCTGAAGCCGAGACCGCCGTACTCGTGATCAGGGTATGGCACCGGTGTCTGGGACGGTTGTGAGTTGCTTGTGACTCATGATGATAGGGATAAGCCGTTATCCGGTGCGTGGTGGCGCTTTCCCAAGTGGCTGTGGCGATATGTTATGTCTGTTTTTAGAGTTCAAGGTATGGTTAAGAGACGCGCCGACAGCTCGATGAGCTTCGCCGTTTTCCATCCGTTCTTGAATTTGACAGAAGAGCTTGCGAAATCCTTTTCCCCTCAAGAGGTCTCATTATCGGCATCTTCTTTCGTGGAGAACAACCGAGTCAGCACCGAGCTTCGTCAAAGAGGTCCTTCGAGCGCAAAGTCGCCACCGACATGCCCGCGATGTAGATTATATAATTATGCTATCTTCAATGCTTGCTCTTTGTTCCACTCTCGACGTAATGGTTCATCAGGGCAACCAACGGCTTCCTCAACGAATGCTGAAGATATCCGAGGCGTCCGTGCGTCTCAACACCCACGTCTCCCGCATCACCACCGGTGAGATCCGGCGATGGCAGTTTGGCTCGATTCTTAATAAGGTTGTAGACTTTACAGTCGCGGGCCGGAAGCGTTGATCAATACGATAGTCTGCCATTGATGGCACCTCGGATCGTTGATGACTGGAGTAGAGGTGCGTGCCAGGCTCTGGAGGGCGTGAGGCGATGAACCGATATTGAATTTGCTCCATAATCCGAATATTTTAGGCAACATTTTGCATCGTATATTGAGGACTAAGTATACCATCGAAAATCAGTGAGGTCTGTTCTTCTTCTCGATGCGTATCGAGGTCGTTGGTGAAGCCTGTGTTTTCTGAGAAGCGAAACAGTTGCGGACACTGATATTGGTACGAGTGGGCTTTTGTAATTGCAATGATCTGCGTTGACGCAGCGTGCTGTTCTGACATTTGTGTGAGTGGGTTCACACAAGAGGCTGGATGGTGGATATGCGTTGGTGAAGTTTTAAAGCATGGTGAGATCCGGCATGCTGGTCAGGATGTTTAGGATAGATTTGCTGGGGGCGCAATCCAGCGAGCTGTCATTTGGGAGCGAATAGGCGTATTGGCAAGGGCTTTGTGAAGTGGTGAAATTCAGTTCGGGAGGCCGTTCGATCAAGGTCTTCTTAGCGAAGTCGAGCGCCAAGCCCGGTGTTGACGGCGCTACCTTTCAAGAGCACGTTTCAAGTAGACGTTGAAATTCCCGCGTACAGCCGACTACGGTTCTGGAAATCGATGTGCCATATCTGCGCAAATAGGTTCAGACAGCTGTGCTCTGAGATTGCTTGCAGTATTCCGACGCATGATAGCCGGTCCCCTTAACCACCAGTGTGAAGGATCCAGGCTTTCGTTTCTTATCTGGAAGCCATCGAAAATTGTAATGTGATTTGCTGAAGATGAGCCTCACAACCAAGAAAAGCTTTCATCCGCTCCTGTGGGACTGTTTATAAGCGCCGAAGAAATTCAGAAAATTGATTGAGTAAGAGTACTGCGGCTCTGGAGGAGGATGCCTCTGCACGGGGCCCAAATCGCTTGGTGCCATCCGGTCAGTGACGTGCCCTGCTGAACCCCTCGGAGATTCCTTGGGAGTAGCACTCTCGGTAATACCGATTATTTCCTTGGCTGCCAGTTCTTTCGACCGCTGTCGTTCGGCTTTTTCTGCCTCCCAGCGTCGCTGGATTATTGCCGGCGCTTCGGCAGCGTAGCGCTGGATACCCTCGGCAACCAGAGAAAATCCAGGGGTGTTCTCATCCTCAAATTTGCACATTTGCGCGTGTCCTTGTTGAATACATGCACGCTCAACGTCTTGAATAACCGGAGCTGCGGATTCTTCATCGACAACGTAAAAGCGGACTCCGCTGATCTCTATAGGCTTTCCCTCATGGAAGAAATAGACATGATATCGATGGGTCAGCTGGATGAACTGGCGGTCGATGTTCTGAAGAATCTCGCACTTGTTCTCAAAGGCACCTACAACTTGCGACCGGTCAACAAACACTAAACCTGGAATCGTAGTGCCCCATATCCTTCTCAGTTGAGGGCACCATGCGGCAAGGTCTGCGCCCATGTGTGGGGTGGCGAGGAATAATATGCCGTGGGTTGAAACGTAAATGGATCGAAGATGCTCTGTATGGTTGCCACGAACTTCGGATGAATAGATCAAGGCCCGCTTGGCGACAAGACCACCCAATGAATGAGCGACAAAGATAATGGGACGCTCCGTCGCCTTTCTAGTCCTTCGGTTTGCGCACAGCTCCGCTATCAGATGTTCGGCGTGATTGTGTATCCTATTTCCCGAAACGCCATCCATGAACGATATAGGGTGCGCATGGTATCCATAAACCAATATTCGAGCCTTCTCTTCCTCGAAAAAGGGGGGGCAAAAGCTGAGATGGCTAAAAATTCCTGATCCCATGTCCCCACCACTCGTCCATGTGTATTCTGGATGTCCATTCAGGCCATGAACGAACACGATATCGACATTCGCGCCAATGCAGGAACCGTTGATCTCCGTCAACCCATATTTATTGATGGGTCTGTTCGTCGCGATGGACATGTCGCGGGCGAGGAGGCCCACGTTAAACGAGGGAGAATATCTGGACGGCGAGCACTATCGCTAATTGTATGTTAGTCGTGAATCTTATAGAAACTCACTATGTCGAACGCACCGTTGGATACCCCAAGATCTGGCCTAGGGAAAGAAAGCGTACGAGACGTGTTGATGTCGCTAGATGCGTACAGGTCTTGAGCGAGACCCTAAGCTGATCAGGGTTCTCATGGTTTCGATATTGCGCGAAGATGCAAGATACTGCATTCGCAGCGTGCTACGGAGAGTCAATGTCAAGCCCTAGTAGTTTTGAGTAGACTACTCTCGTACGACTTGGACGGCGTGTGCAGCGACTCCAGGCTCGCCCTCATGAAATATGGCTGCGCGCCTGCTCACGTGCTACATCGAAGACACAGAACCCTTTACGCAATTTTGAATGTGCACAAGTGCAACTTGCCTTAGTATTTAGACTCTAAATAATAATTATTGTAGCGATGCGACGCTTGATGCGACAATTTGTAGAAGTTAAAGTGCGACACTTAATAATGCAACGATTAATATCGATTTAATGCGTCGCATTATTAAGCGTTGCATTATTATTTATTAAGTATTGTATTTGTATAATAATTATTTTATAGAGTTTGAGAGCAAAATCTCGAAAATTAGTTATTCTTAAAAATAAAATTTCGACGTTATATTTGTTATACAATAGAGTCTTAAGTATTATATTTAATATTAATTAGATTATATTTGTTGCTAGATTTTAATAAGTTTTATTTATCTATAATTAAATTATATACTAGTAGTGTGTTGTACATATATGCTAGCATTAAAGCAAAAAAAAAATTTTTTATTTTCAAGAAATAATAGATTTTCGAGATCTTGCTCTTAGATCTTATGCGAAGAAAAATTTCTATTATCTTATCGAATTTAGTAGCTATCATCTTACTAGACTTAGCACTTGCACGTGATACATGATAATAATGCGAAATAAAAAGTAAGTATAAGTGTTACGAGCTTATTAAAGCTATATTAGTGGTTTAGGTTCTACGTCTTTAAGCGAACTTGCTATTATGTTTATTATGTTTAAAGAGCGAGCAATCTAAGTATAATGTTTAACATGTTCGACGAACAAACATTGCGAACAATTATGCTCGCTATGTTCGATAAACGAACAAAACAAACAATTAATATTTTTTTAATATATAAAAATTAAAATACGACTCTCTTATAAATTGTGTTTAATTTATTATAAATTTTTACTTATTGTTACTTTGATTCATAGAACTTGTTTCAAAATTTATTAAACATAGAAATTGCTTATAGTTGCAAACTTTATTATTAAATGATTGCTTACATTGTTTAAAGATGTCTATAAATCTCTTTAATAACACAATTTATCTTAATATTTTCGAAGAAAGTACTAGCGTAACACTTTGAACATTTTAAGAATATTTATATTAGGTCAACGCGTCTCTATCTTAAGCACTAGCTTATTAGCACCACGTTAATCATTAATTATAAGAGACGACAAAATCAAAATTAATAAACTTGATATCTATTATAAAGATTGTATTGATCTAAAGAATTAACTTATGCAAATAAATATCTATTTTATTTTCTATTTTGTTTTAGCGAATTAAAAGACGATTTTCGCATTAACATTTCTTAGAGAAAGAGCTTAACATTAGCTTAAATTAAATTTACGAAAATATTTAAAAAACAATAGCGAAAATTCTTGTACAATGTTTATAAACTTCAATAATTTTAGAAAAGAACTTCGAAAAATCTTTAAAACATTTAACGAAAAACAAATCGCAAAAAGAATAATTTAACATTTAATTTAACGAATTTTTGCAACAAACTACGTCGTTAAATTTTTAAAATATATTAATTTAATCGAATAAAATGATGTCGCACTTATAACAATGTTTCGACGAAATTTAAAAAACAACTTAAAAGACAAAATTATGTGCGATAAAAAAACTCTTAACGATATATTTGATCTTATTAAGATAATTATCGATTTTAACAACAAGTTGTACAAAAAAGCTATAAAAAAAAGATACGATCAATTTTAAAAAAAAGCAAGAATCTTTTTTAAACTATCGATCGAATATTAGTAGAGAGAATTTCGTTTTAATTAGAAGTACAATAATCTTAATTATTGTAAGCTTGCATCTATGAAACTAGATTTTATTTAACAACGTAAAGAGAAAAACTTTAAAGAAAAGCAAAATAACAAATTCTAAAAAACGTATTATTTATGTGGCAAACTAGATCACTTCGCAAGAGATTATTGATCACAAAATTTAATGAATCGCTAGCAAATCAATGCTATGTTAAGAGAGATACTTAATAGTTAGAACAACATTAGAAAGCAAATTGACACAAAGGCGAACATCTCTAAAACTAGATCGAACGACAACTATTATTTAGTAAAAAATCTAAATTAGTTATAGAAAGTCTTAGATAAAACATTATTAGACAAAGCATTCGCATTTACGCAAAAAGTTAATTAAATACTTAATAAGATTATAAGAGCGAAACGATCAAAAATGTTATACTTTTATTTAGTAACAAACTTAGACGACGAATACGATTAAAAAGACTTTCACAAATGTCTAAAAAATATCACGAAACATCTTGAAACTTTAGCTAATTTATCGAAGAAACAATAAATAAATTAGATCGTAAATAAATGCGAGAAAGCGCTAAAAAGCGACGCCACTATAAAAAGAGATATTTTCGAAGAAATCGAACAACAACTAAACAATGTTAGTTTATTTAAACAAACGATAAAGAAAGCAAAGAAATATGCAACACTTAATTGAACAAAATGTTATAACGACTTATGCTAAACTTATCTAGAAAATAAAGAAAAAATTAATTAATTTTCTAAAAAATTAAAGTTATTAATTTAGCATAGAAAAGAAGCTTAACGTAAATAGACGTTCGAAGTAAAAGTCGCAACACAAGAATAAAAAAAAGTTCAAATTTTTTAGTAAAGAGCATATTAAAGAAATGCAATATGTTAGCTTAACAACAGCAACTAAACTTAATAACACACACACGATGTTTTATTACATTAATTAGAATTAATAAATAACAATTTATCGCAATGATCGATTCTAGTGCAATAAGTAATTTTATGATTAAAGCTTTTGTTAAAAGGGAAGAATACTCTACTTAAAAGAAGCTTAACGCATACAATCTAATAATTGTAAATAAAAACTTATTGCTTAACAAAAATGAAAAAATGAATAAAGAAACGAAGTTACTACTAGTAGCTATTTAACAACATTACGAGAAACTAATTTTTAATATAGTAAGAATAGCTATTTATAATATTGTTTTAAAAATGTTTTAATTAAAGCAACACAATCTAGAAATTAACTAAAATACATAAATACTTAAATTCGTATAATATAATTACGTAATTTACATTCAATCTACGCATTAATAACGTTTAATAATAAATAAAAGATTAAATTAAAAATTGATCGCAAGTAGCGAGTTTACATTTTCGCAAAAAAACGATTTAACAAAGTTTAACTTAATAGACATTAATAAAGATTAATCGAATTATAAAATTAAAATAAGTAAAAAAAATTACGAATTTTTTAAAAGTCTTGAATTATTTAGTATAACGAAGAAATCGCTAAAGCACATATTACGAATATATAACAATTGAGAGCATCTATTTTAAAAAGAGAAAACGACAAAGATTTTTTCTAAACATTAATTGTAAAATTACGAAATTAAACTTGAATTAAATAAGTAGTTTACGTTTAGACTTATATATGTTTTATTTAAGAAAAAGCTCAAAGTACTTTGCGAATACCTAGCAAAAAACGAAAAAAAATTAATTTATTAAGAAATCTTAATTATAGATAGAATACTCGATTCTCTTTGTATTAAAAAAGAATAAATTTTTTTATCTATGTGTCAATTACTAGAAGCTAAACAATATTATAATTAAGAATTAATATTTATTACTTAATATTAGCGAGCTTTAGAATTAATTATTCAAAGCAAAATACTTTATTAAATTGAATTTACAAAAAACGTACAATTAAATTAAAATAAAAATAAAAAAAGAGTAAAAGATAGTTTTTTGCATACGATATAAATTATACAAATACACAATAATGTCGTTCGAACTCACAAACGTTCTAACAATATATTAAAAAATAATTAATAATGTATTACGACAATATTTGAATCAATTTGTCATAACATATTTGAACGACATAATAATTTATTCGAAAATCTTGAAAAAGCATGTTAGTTATGTTTTCAAAATATTAAAATATTTAAATATAAAAAATTTATATTTTAAGTTAAAGAAATGCGAATTCTATTAAAAGAAAGTTAATTTTCTTAAATTTGTCGTTAAACGACATAAAGTACGCATGAATTTTAAAAAATTATAAGCAATTAAAAAATAAAAATTATTAATAAATGTTAAAGAAGTATAATTCTTTTTAGATTTTATAAATTATAACAAAAAGTTCATTAAAAATTACTTAATAAACGCAATATCATTAACGAACTTTACGAAAAAAAATACGTTATAATTATAAGAACTTACAAAAGAAAAATTGTTTTAAAATCTTAAGTTAAAATGTTTAAAAAAGTTAATATTAAAAATGTACAATTTACAATTTTTAAGCAAGATTAAAATTAACGCATTAAATCTAGTTATTAATGCATACTTTAATTAAAGACATGAAGACATATAATATTTAATAATATATTTTTCGAAAATTTTTTTGTTAATTGAACAAAACTATAATGTTCACAATAAGAAACTACTCGCTATAGTAGTTTTCTTAAAGTTATAAAAAGTATATATAAAAAAATTATTAGAATTTACGATTTTTACGAATTATAAAAATCTTATGCACTTCATTATTATTAAGCAATTTAACAAAAAACAAATGCGATAATTAAAAAAACTCAAATAGTACAAATTTAGAATACAATATACTTTAGACAAAAATAATGATAAAGTAAACGCATTTAACAAAAGAAATAATTATATAAAAACGAAGAAATTGTTTAATTATAACATACTTAAGATTAATAAAAACGAATCATTATTAATAAATAAATACGAGCTAAATGTTACATTACAAATACTTTAAAATAATACAAAAAAATTTTTAATAAAAAAAGAAAAACTTTAAATATTTATTAATAAGATCGACGAATATATAAAAAAGCATTATGACGAATTATTGCAAAGACATTTAAAAGTAACGAAAATTCTTTAGCTTTTACGTTAACATTGTTAGTTTTTATAAATGAGACAAGTTATTAAAATATATATTAAACGATATCTTAATTATTAGTAAAACAAACATGATACATATGCGAGCTATAACAAAATCTAATATTAGAAATTATCTAAATTGTTATAGAATAAAGTTACGATAAACTTTATTATTAAGTTGTCAAAGTTAACGAATTTAGCAACTAAAGACAAATATAATTTAATATTAGTAATAATTAATAAGTTTATTAAGTACTTATATATTATCGCATGCAAAGAGAAGTTTATCGCAAAACAACTAAAATACATTATATTAAATTAATTTATACAATATCACAATATATTTAAAAATTAACTAGTAATAGAGACAAACTCTTCACGTTTAATTATTAAAAGACGTTTCTCTTAATGTTAAATACAAGACTTCGAATGTTTATTATCTATTATTTAATTACAAATAATTAAATAGAAAGAACGAATTAAAGTCTTAAGCAATATTTAAGACATTACATTAACAATACTTATAATAATTAAGTATTACTTTTATTTATAACATAATTAACATTTAATGCTAAGATTTTAAATATTATTAAAATAACTTTATTCTTCGTTAATTATGACAAGAAATTAAATCTCTTTAAGAAAAAGCGCACGCATTTGTTAGCGCAATTAGTTATTAAAAGAATAGCGACGTTAAAAAAGATACACGACAACATCTTAAAAATGCAAGAAAAATTAATCAAATATTAAAACGAAAAACGAAAAACGATATTTTAACTAAAAGAGAGAAATAAAGTATATCTTTTTACAAAAAATCTTAAAACAAGAAAGTTAAACAAAAAATTAAATTATGTTAAAGTTGAATCGTTTCTTGTTAAGAAGACTAAAAGATTAATCAATTACGAATTTGACTTATCTAAGAACGTTAAAATATTTTTAATATTTTATATCTTATTGTTGAAGTTAGCAAACTTAATCACGTCTTTATAGAACACATTTTATTTTTATTCGCAAAAAGAGAACTAGTTCGAGATCGAAAAAATTCTACGATAAAAAGATTAAAAGTATCTTATTAAGTAAAAAGAATATTTTACTTTAAAAAATACTTAAAAATTAGAGAAAAATCTTAATCGTTGCTAGAATCTTTTAAAGAAGTTTCATTAAAACAAAGCTTAAAACAACATCTTAATTTTAATTAATTAAAAATTAAAATTGTTTAAACGATACGTCAAATAGCAACTTGAGAGTCTTTATAATAAATTTAACGAAGTGTGCTTTATTCATCTCTAAATTGTTAATATTTTTTCATTTCGTTACGATCATTTCTTTCTTCTTATTCTTTAGAAAATTTAGTTATTTTTTTAGTCGACTTAGCTTTGCACGCGCATCGCGCATTTCTTTCTTTAAGCGCATTCGTTTTTTATAAATTCGTTTAATCAATGTAAAGAAAATTGTTAAATTATAATCATAATTAGATCGCACACACTTTACACACTTTTTAGAATCATTATTCACACAATAGATTTTACTAAACATTGTACAATTACGACAAGAACGCATCGCTAAAGATATCGAATCTAAAGCGTCAAAAAGATCTTTTTTTCGAAAAAAGAAATTTTTGATATTAATTTTTCTTGAAGGCATGATGAAGAGACATTGAGTTTCGAGACGAAAACTCTAAAGAAAAGAGATAATGTTACGAGCTTATTAAAGCTATATTAGTGATTTAGATTCTACGTCTTTGAGCGAATCTATTATTATGTTTATTATGTTTAAGAAGCGAGCAATCTAAGCATGATGTTTGACATGTTCGACGAACGAACATTGCGAACAATCATGTTCGCTATGTTTAACAAACGAGCAAGGTGAGCAATTAGTATTTTCTTAGTATATAGGAACTAGAACACGACTCCCTTATGAATCGTGTTTAACTTATCATAGATTTTTATTTATTGTTACTTTGGTTCATAGAACTTGTCTCAAGATTCATTGAACATAGGAATTGCCTATAGTTGCAAATCTTGTTACCAAGTGATTGCTTGCATTGCCTAAAGACGCCTACAAACCTCTTCGATAGCACAACCCACCCTAATACCTTCGAAGGAAGTACTAGCGTAACAATAAAGTCTGAGGTCTAAGGCAAGAGTGCAGCAGCTCCTCTGGACTCAAACTGCCATGACTGCTTCGCGCCAGATTAGATATATTCAAGCCGTCTGCAAGGAATTGCACACCATGCGATAAAGGACTATCCACAGGTAGATCAGCGCTTGTTGACGCGTCCGGTAGGAACTCGAGTAGATTCAAATTCTTCGTCCTGGATTGCTAGATGTTGTCGGTTAACAGAAGCTAAGATGTGGCGATAGTGAAGGATATCTAGCCCGGGTAGGAAGGGGTAAGGGGATTCGAGTGACTCTCACCGGTCAGAGATCTCTGTAACTCTCCACCACATTTGCATATTCCGAGGTTCCAGCCAGCAGACAGATCGAACTTGTTCTGAATTGGCTTTGCGAGTAAAAAAAAGGCAATAAAATTCCATGTTTGCACATTCTTATCTTTATTGTAGTATGAACAAGCATGACAAGCTCTCAATCACGTCAAACATCCCTCCCGCTCAATGCACTTCTAGCTGCTTGAAGCTCAAATACTCGGTTCGCTAGAGTTGTAACCGAAGCTCGCAAGCACGCCATCAGCAACAGCTCCCTCAGCCCATCGCGAAGGGATCATCTCCCAACCATCTGTCTACCTCGTCTTTCTTCAATTCCTCTGTATCCTCCTGGTTTTCCTGATTTTTGGCCTTGTTCCTCTCAGCTAGCCTCCTGCCCACTTCCCTCGCCTCACTAACACTAACCAACTTCCTCGCTCTCGGCTCTTCTAATGCCCACTCCCTGCACACTTCCAACGTGGCTCCAATTGCTCTCTCTTTTCTCTCCCAGTCTTCAATTCGGTCAGCTTCAAATCTGAATGGTTCAACGAACTCCTCGCACCCTCTTTGGTCTAGAGGACGGTAGCGACAGACTCTAATGTCCGGGTTACCCTTGGCACAATCCCTAATGTACAGGCTCTCGGCCAGCTCCAGCGGCGTTTGGCCCATGGCGTTCTCGCGGCTCAACAGCGCAGGGTCATGTGCAAGCATTATATTTACGAGTCCGGTGTAGGACTGCTTGACAGCTTGGTGGAGGGGCAACTGCCCGCTGCCATCCATCATGGTTAATGCCCCACCACCACCAAACTCTAGCATAATGCTCAGGAGCTCGGGTACAAGCCTCGCATTGGAGTTTTGGCAATAGCTGTACCGCTCTCCTTTGCTGACGGCGACAAGCCAAAAAGCGAGTGGGGTCAGGCCTCCAGGATCAACGCGGCAACGCTCGGTGAAAAGGCTGGAGAGGAGCCGGGTGTCGAGGAGAGAAAGGAGGGAGCGAAACTTGTCCGCAATTGTGTCGCGAGACGTTCTGAAAAGTGAGATCAAGGCAAGGTGGACCAGGTTCCTGGAGTTGGAATCACGGGCTGTTTGATCAGCGCCGGCGGCGATAAGGGCTGAAGCGGCATCGTTGCGACCCTTGAGAAAGGAGACGGCTAGTGGAGTGAGAGAATGCGATGAAGCGTGGTGATCAATAGCGGCGGGGAAGACGGATAGAAGATAATCGACCACGGAGAGCGAAGCGGAGACAGGGGCCTGGGACAGGATGGCGGCGGGCAAAGATAGATGGCCTGGATTCTGTTAGTGCTGAGTCTGCAATGCGGAGTTGGGCTAATTTGCTTCTCTGCTTTAGCCAGGAGCTGAAGGTTTGATCCAGACCGCCATGGGCTTTCGCGAGCGTCTTCAACCTTGAGTCATTGGCGTTCTTTGTGCCATACTCCTTGTAAAGCCGAAAGGGGGTGTCGCTCAAGAACCACTCCACAGCGGCTAGTCCACCTTGATGAGCAGCTTGCAGCAGAGGAGGCGTGCTCTCGCCCAGAGCACGTTGATAGCCACCACCGCGCTCACGGGCCCAATTTGTCATCTTCTTGCCCCCAATGCTAAGGCCTTGGTAGTCCTTCGGCTTCTTCTCCTCTTGGATGCCCGATTGCTTGATCAGTGTGTCTAGCGGCAGTTCGGCGCCAGTAAACTTGATCATTTCCGCCAGTTCTTCGATGAAGCCGTATCCAAGGGCAAAGTGGAAGTCCGATGTATCGAAGCCAAGGAATGGAGAGGTAGTATTCGACAACATCCGCGAGGCTTCTTTACAGCAGCTGAGCCAGAACCGAAGCAATCCAATGTCGCGGCTGACTAGAGCGTACCGACCAAGGTTATCGGCCGCATAATCTCTATCGCGAAATATGCTTTTGAAAACAGACTGTTACCAAGATTAGGTGCTAGAACCACAAGAATGGGTCCATCTCAACATACCGAGGGACTTTTTCCACTATTCACGTAGCGGGATATGTCGCGGACTCGGGACCTATTGAGACTTCTAATTTAGCATTACTCGCCACCAAGGAGACAAGCCAACATAAGAGAGCGAAACAGCTTGAGATGTATGCGACAAGTGGGTTTTTTGGCATCCGATTGCTCGGTCTTGTAAGACTCATGCCACGCAGGCGTACAAGCAAATATGGTTTAACTGACCCGAACTTTATGTGGGCTTCCTCTTCCGAAAGGTCAAAGAAACACCAGATTTGAGCATTTGCCATAAGCATACCGGAAGCTTTTGACGATCAGCATATTGATCACTCGGTGGGGAGGCGGCGACAGATTTACCAGACACCTTGCTCCCCACAGATTGTCTTAATTCCGCAATATTATCGAATGTGAAGGTCTCGTCCACAATCTGAGAGGATATTCCCAGGTCATCCTCATCACCATTGGAGGAGTAATCACTGCCCTCTTCGGCAATAATATAGCGTCGCCTGGGAGAAATCTCATCTGGGCCCTTGAATTGTACGTTGGCGATCTCGAGAAGGACTTTTGCGACCTCGAAATGGCGCTGATACAACGCTATTGCGAATGGTGTGAAGCCCTTTGAATCTTGGATTGTGACCATGAGAGGACTGTTCTCCTGATCAGGACCCCAATTGGCGAGTGTTAGTTGCTTTATTAGTGTGACGTTGCCTGCCCATGCTGCTTCAAACCTGCAGTTACGGTTAGACCAGCCGTCGAGAAATTCCACATTCAAGCTTACAGATGAAGATAACCTTGTCGGATCTTGTCGCTGGCCGGCGGTTTGAAAGAGACCTGGGGATCAAATGCTTTGTCCCGAGCTTGGTCCATCTTAGATTCAGGCTTTGCGTTGTCTTTCCCAACTCTGTCGAGTGCTCCACTACGGATTCCTGGATAAAGCTCCTGCATAGATTTTGCGCCCTGATGAAATAAGTGTCAGCACCTGAGGCCTGGCAGATTAACGAGAACCGGCCCATTGCTCGGGAGCAAGAGCAATCTGTGGACCAGGCAGCGGGTAGCGTCGGGCCAACTCTGCACCAAGATACATACCATTTGCAAAAGCCGATCTCTAACGCTCACAAAGCGTTCATGTAGCGCTCGTAATGCATCCACTCTTTGCTGCATGCCCCGTCGGTCTTCTTCCTGTTGCAATTTACCATCTCTCTCTTCTTGCCATTGTTGAACAATGTTTCTCGCAACGTGAACAGTTTTTGAAAGGAACCAACGCTCGTAACTCCCGGGATTTGATGCCTCGAGATACGCTGGATCATCTTCCAGTGCGACTGGCTTCGGCAGTTCGAAGTGATGGTTCATAGCACTATCAAGATCGCGGATCCTTGCGACCACAGCGTCGAGCAGTGTCCCTCCAGGAACCGCGTACCCAACGCCATCTTTGTAACGCGCAACAGCCTCATATCCCTCGACGTCCATGGCGTTGATGTCCACCCCTGCGTCCAGCAACTTTGCGATGACACTTGGCATATCGTTTTTCATCGCTAGGAAAATAGGCTGGACTGTGTTCTTCTTCCAGATCTCGGCGACATCGGTGTCGCAACCCCTCCATCCATACGTTGGGCGACTTTCGTTCTTCTGAGTATAGGCTGCCGCAAAATCGTCTACATCGATAGAAGGCTTGGCCCCAAAGTCCAGTAAATTATAGACGAGTTCCTCGTCCCTATACTTAATCGCGGTAGTTAACGGGGTATCGGATTCTGATCGCCAAAATACATCCTGAAGAGTTAGGTGGTTCAGCACGGATCTTGCAGCAGCTCCGTCCTCTTCAAGACATGCTTTCAGAAGCAGAACTTTTCGCTTGGCCACAAGATAATGAATGGCTGTAATCTGTTGCATATCCCCTTGAGCGGAAGAGGCGCCCAGAGAGATAAGCTCCTTAGTTACGTCCAGGGAAGTTGAACCTGAGAGTTGAGCCGCCAAAACCAAAGTCATGACAGCGTGCTTGGGGTTTCGAGAGTACATGTCGACCACCTTGATAGGCAGAAGGACATCAGCTCCAAACGTGCCTACTAAGATCTTGATGACCTCAGTATGACCACCCAGGATGGCAAGGTGCAGGGGGGAAACCGGAGTGTCCCAGGCAACGACGTTGACGTCGTAAACATCTGGTTCAGAGTCATCTATGCCATCCAGAGCATCTTCATTGGCGGGCTTTCCATTGCCGATCTTGACGAATGAGCCTTCGGTCATCTCCGTAGCCTGGTCACTGCTAGCATCATCGACGTCGACGTCGCTGCCTTCATTTCGGTCATCGCTCTCTTCGTCTGATTGCTCCGGGCATGGTTGCTTCTATTGAAAGTTATCAGCACTATCCTCATTGTCAAAAAATTGTGGTAGGGGCAATATTCTCCAAATGTCTTTTCTGGGCTCGGTAACAGGCCGGTGTCTTTGGAGGGGACAGAATCAAGCAAGAAAAGGATCTTTTGCGAGCTGCAATACCCCAATAGCGAGGACTAGGGAAGAAATTCGTTATAGATAAAGGAGCAACCGTCCAAGGAGGCAATTGATCATAGCTGTAGCGTCCAAAATTTGGAAACAGGTTAATGGTCTGTCCGGACCAATTTTGGCATTGTCAGAACAGCGCCTCGACCACGGGGCTGAGTGCTTTGACCCATAATTCTAGCTTTGAAACGCAAGGGGAAGAAGAGAGATCGCGACAACTGACCTTTCCACGCCTTGAACGATTCTTCGACTCTTCTTTCTCGGCCTCTTCGGCTTCATTTTCTTCCGATTGCTCCAGTAGTGTGGTAACCATCTCCGCATTACCACGGCCTGCAGCTATGTGAAGCGCCGTCATGCCGTCGACGAGGCGTGCTACAATGCGTGCACCATGGTCAACGAGACACTCTAGTATCTCAGGCGTAGAACATTGCGCTGCAATGTGGAGCGGCGTCCTTCCAGTGTGATCACGACGGTCGATCGAATCAGGATTCTTCTCGCACCACTCCTGAACGAAATCTATGTCTCCATAGCAGACCCTCTGGCACAATTCCTGCGTATTGCCAACGTAAGCCATATCAGTCCAGTCGTCATCGGTCAAGGGATTAAATGATCCGATAGTTTGACGGCCTGGATCGTCTTTCATGAAGGCCAAGTTTCCAGATACATAGATTTTGCTTTCTTTTTCGGCAACCTCAAGGTCTTCATCGGTCTTTGGTTCTGGGCAAAAGCCACAGCAATCATGCATGACGGAATCAACAGGACCGATGAAACATGGGTGACGGTGCAGATTGACCGTTCTATCTTTGTTCCTGTTCCATTCTGGCCAAATGAGCAGTTGTCTAGATATGTCAAGGGTCTTTAACTTACCAGCATTGAGTAGAAGATCCTTCGTATAAAGAAGCTTCTCGATCTTCCTCGCATGGTATTTTGGCCCGTACGGCACGGTGAATGAATGGTAGTTCGAGATCTCATCGTTGTCGGCCCATTCGGCAATATCATCGGGGTCTTGATCCTTGACGTTGTCCGGTAGTAGATTTCCTCTGTGCCAGTAGTTGTTGCCTGCTGACGGTCGGCCTCTTTCCTTTCTTCTCTGATTAAGGTAGTCTTCGCGATCAATTGGCTTCGGAAGCTGCTCGAGCACAAGCAGCCTTGCTAGGCCTGTAGTTCGGGTGAAAGATCTTTCGAAAATCGTGGGGTCGATCCTAGAGCGATCCAATGCCGGACAATAAACCTCGAAGCCACGACGTGCATACTTGCTGAGGCGACTCTCGTAGCTTGGGGAGCGGCGTGACAGGTCAATGGTATTCGTTTGGGTCATAAACGCTGCAATGGCTCGAGGTGTTCCATAGACTTGGCTGCCATCGTAGGCGAAGCAGGAACAATCTACGTCGAAACCGGTCAGGATTTCGGACACTGACTTGTAGAGCCGAAGAACGATCTGGACGTGGCGGATCGGATAGTGGCTTGCAATAGTAATTGCGTTTTTAGTCCGCACAGTCTAGCTCTGGGGTCAGAAATGCTGCGAGTACAGCGGTAAGTTCCAGACTCACAGTCGCTTCCTCCAGGATAGCGTTACGGACACTGGATTCGATCTGCTTGATCTTTTCGAGGGCTGCAGCTTCGTCGAGACCCCAGATGAAAAGATCTACGTCGCTAGAAGGTGCAAGCTGCTGGTGATAGTACTCTCTGAAGGTCAAGAGTGAGCACACAGACGACCCGACTCTGTGAGGCCATATCGAGCTTACCGGAGTGTCTTTTTAGAGGTGTTGTATTTGTCCGGGACGGGTAGCAGTGCTGTAACCACCGAGCTACCGGCAGCGACAACATTGGTCCAATCGAGATCAGCCAGTGAAGACTCTGAAAACAGGTTGAAGTTCTTCTTGAAGTCTTGCATGGATTCCACAATTGCAGGTGCTCCGTCTGGCTTCCGGTCCTTAATCTGCAATGGCATTACGTACCTCTCATTGAGGGCTTGATCATCGATTCCCCTGGAACAGACACGAAGGACTTCGTTATCCCTTTCGAACATCGAGACCGCATTGACCTTGGGGTCCCGAAGTGCTTGGTGGTCACGATACTGCGCGAAACCCTCACGAAGTTTGGCCTCATACTCATTGTACGGAGCGACAATGTGCTGGACTGGCTCATGTTGGCGACTCTGGACATATGAGATGAAGTCTTTGTAAGGCACTGGGACTTGGGGCAGCACAAATGCTGCAGAATTGACCGTAGCCATCTCGCTTCCTGCAAGTCCTTCGAGGTAAGAGAGTAAGAATGCACCCAACGGTTCGGTTATCGTATGAATTCAAGAAGAAAAGACGGGTTGGAAGGAGAGCAGAGGAGAGAAGAGCAGAGGCCCCCTTTTTGTACTCGATGTTTCGAGGCCAGAAATGAGGTCTCGAGAGTGGCGAAGACTCTCAACGTAGCAAAGTGTTCTGCATCTCTAGGTAGCCCGTGAAGGCGTGACTTAAATACGCGTTACTACGCGTGAGTCACAAGACGGTCGTTTTCGTTGACGGACGTAAAGGATTAGGCATCAACCACTTTGAGGCCAAGGACTGATCTAGCGCCGCATGGTTGCCTAAAGTACGCTACTCTCAGAAAATCCAGAGTTAGCGAGCAAGCTCCGTCTACCGGTAGAGCAGTGGGCTGGCAACTATCGCAATCACATCTTCAACAATCAGTCCTCCGCTCGTAGTCGCACAGTAACATGGGAAAGAGGGAAAAGATGAAGCTGAAAGAGAAACGCGAGCGAGAGTCATTGAGAATAACGGCGCTAACCAAATCCTGCGCCGAACATTAGCCGGAACGAGTCCTTGGCAACAGCGTTCCTCAAACTGCTTTACTTCTAACGGCAACCTGGGATAGCAATACCATAAAACCCCCCCCCTGAAGAATCTCCCTAATGGAGCTTCCAGACATGGTGACATGCATTGACGCCAGGACGTGGTACAAAGTCACTTGCACGAACATCGGTACCTTCGCACCAAGCAAGAAGTGTGAGAAGCCGATTTGTCTTCTGCCTGGAAGACTCTGCAAATTATGAATTAAGCATTTGATTTACACACCTTATAATCTAGAAGAAGAGAATGCTCGCTCTGAAAAAACAGTAAGATTATTGAAACAATCGGAGAAATGGGAGACTTTCAGCAACCTTCATCAAGGGATGCTAGACCACACTCTCCTTCCTTGCTGACGATATGCACCTGTCATCCGCGTATCCATCGATTCCGCGTATCCGTTGATTGAGCGTGTCTGAACCTTGCTCCAAATAAAGGCACCATCTAATCTCTCTCGGTACCAGGGTAGTCCGCGGGCTTGCTATCATCAGAGTCTGGTGCCATGGCCGACGAGGACGCTTCTGCGCCGTACTGAACCGAGCTTGAGGTCACCTCTGGTGTCAATGCCGACGAGGGTTTCGCATCGCATTTTGTAGCGCTTTCAGTCACCACAGCAGCCGAGTAAGAAGTTGGCGCAGCTGCCGCTTTGGTCTCTTTCGACATCGACAACCCCTTGCCGTAGCTGATGCTGGAGGGTGTAGCGCTTTCTGTCATCCCAGTAGCCGAACAAGGAGTTGGCGCAGCTGCCGTTTTGATTTCTTGTGACATCGATGACGCCTTGCCGTAGCCTATGCTGGAGGCCGAGGGAACTTCCATCGGCGCGCTAGGAGCTACCATGCCATAACTCTTGCTTTCTATATCGCTAGGAGAGTCCGTCAATGGGCCGTTGTTATTCACGGAAGATGCTAGCGAAGGGGCTGCTGCTTGGGCGCTGATTTTAGGCTTCCCGTAACCACCAGCACCCATATTGCTGGACGAACCAGCCGAGGACGCGGTACTGTTCGTGTACGGCGCAGAAGAGTTGCCCATTGCACCAATACCATTCATACTGGCTTGATCTGCGGCAGCTTGGTCGGCGCCGGGACTGCAACTCATGTCTGACGCTTTGGCAGCCCCGGGACCTGAGGTCATCTTGATACAGCCAGGTAGCTTAGGGATCATGCCGTGGACTGGCTCGTCCACAAGCGCTGGCCGCTCAGGACAGTTTTGCGCAAACGCCTTGGGGTTGTCTGACGGCCGGAAAGCGGCGCAATCGGCAATAACACCGCCCGGGGTATTGGCACAACCTTGGTCCAGCGCGGCCTTCAATGTCGCTGGATCCCATCCATTCATGAAGTCGCCATGGAAGCCGTAGCCTGTGGTGTCACCCTGCGAGAACACAAATTTGCCGCCGTCTTGCTTGACATCATTGACACTGTAGAGAACTTCGTAGAAGAGGTGTATCAAAGGTACAGGGTGGGTGGTCGGACACAACCCATTGTCGAGGTCAGACATGTACTCGACATGGCTGTTGTCTTCTTTGTATAGGTTGACTCCGTCCCAGCACGATTGAAAATGGATCTGAGCCCTCAAGCCATTGATACAGCTGGTGCGTGTCATACCAGGTTGCTCTTTGCTTGGGTCCTTGTCCAAGCAAGCGAAGCTGACCCGATCAGCTTTCGGGCGCTTGCTCCCAGGGATGAGCATCTGCGTGTCGTATGAGCGTGCAGTGGCGACCCCTGAAAGCATTTTGAAGCCGGGCGGGAATGGCTGGATATTGGTCTTGTTGTCGCCGCGGCCGAGGTAGTAGACGGTCATTCCTTCGTTGTGGACTTCTTCGAGGCTACCATTGCTGTGTTGATAATACAGGATTGGGGTCCAGTAGGCGGACTTGTCGGCTCCTATCTCGCAGGATGTACAGTTCGACTGCTGCAGAGACTGGTAGTCTGATGAGAGACCGATGTTTGAAGCTAAAACGGTCAGTCCATCACAGTGCCGCAAGAGCTGTGTGTATCATGGTACGTACCTCCAGCAATCTTGTGAGCATGTCCAGCAATCTTTCCTGGCGATACGACAGGGTCAATGCGTCCCGTCTGGATGATCCCACAGGACATGCGCCAGAAGGCAAGAGATGGCCCTGTCAAGGCGCCCACGAGGACGGCGAAGGTAGAAAGGTTTTTGGAATACATGTTAATGAGTGGATGTGCTAAGTGAGATTCAGTGGTAAAGACAGATTCGACAGACCGACTATGGGTGGTTAAAAAAGTGAGCTGGGCCTAAGATTGATCTTATACAGATGGCATCAACCCTCCAGCGGGCGAGATTCGGCTTTGGCTTTTGCTAATGAAAGTGGTTGCCAAAAGATCAAAGCAGCATGGTCGAGGGGGCTTCGAGCGAACAAGCCCGTAAATACCGAGGCGCGTAATGTTCTTTGTCCATATTCACGTGGCACGCTTCACGGACAAAGGCAACAACATGGAAGGCAGAGCAAGATGAACCTCACGTAATATCTCCGACCAATTTGCCAGGTGAATGAACGGTCTCATCTAATAATACCCCTCACTCCATGGCGTTTTCATCGATCAACAGACAGTCGGAGCACCATGGCTAACGCTGTCGCATACGCCGCATACGCCTGGGACACTTCATGGGTAGCCTTCAGAAGAGATACGAATGAACCCGAAGGATCCCCTCGGGCGCCAACGAAAACCGAGGGACCTCGATGCGTGTCAACATGTGTCCGAAACCCGCCCCTTGCATCAATACCTTCCTTCTCTCTCTTCGAGCCTTGACCCACTTTCGCCGAGTAAGCTTGACTTCATCGTATCAAATGGTGGTACCGGGGGCACGGCTTACCAAGTACAATGAAGGTACTCAATCAATGATTCGGATATAACCCTACACGTAAATTGAAAAAACCATTCAAAATTTCACATTCAGGTGCAGTCGCATTGTCGAGCATTATGCACGAAGACGCTAGCTGAGGCACAAAGAACCTGGAAAGTGTGGCACAGTAGTCGCTCATTATCCCAAGGGGCTAACGCCTCCACCAGGAGACAATACAATCCATGCTTTGAAAAGCATCTTCTGTGGCCACTGGGAGCAACCACCGGTCAGGAAAACGATCGGAGTGAAGACCGGAAAAATGGTCGTATTCATCGTTCAAATGTATTGGCAAACCTCGTAGGATGGATGGGATGGGATACTGAGGCTAGCGCCAGTGGAGTGCTCAATCCTAGAACGATTGGCGATTGGACACGAGGAATAGCGGCGTCGATGTTGCAAAGTAGAGGAAGCGCGATGACACTACTTTAAAGTACTTTAGAGTAGAGGCCACCGCGGATCAAAGTTTTTCCGGCCGACGCTGCACGCATCATGTCTTTCGCCGTTTTCTTCATTTTACTTCATACATTGGGAAACGATGATCCTACGTGTTGACGTGCAGCTTCTTCCCCGAGATGACCATCTCGAAAGCCCCATATCGCCCGGCTAACATCCCTTTGCAAGACGCACAACCTGCCTCGTACCTTCACCCAGCACGGCCATAGCCAGGAAGAACTGATGCCCCCTCGTAACAATCAACTTGTGCGTCAATGGGGGTCCTGGTAGCTCCACTGCTGTCGGCAGCAGAGACCGGAATTTCAACCCAAGATAGCGTCAAAGACTCCTCGTTGTCCGGGTGTTGGGGGGAATACCTACGATGCCTCCATCTATGCGGATCTGACGAGAATTGGAAGAGAAGGAAGTAGAAAGGGTTGTCGTATGTGGGGTGACAACCGATTGTTGCCGTGATATGGCTGCTCCAACAGGATTACAAGACGTGGCTGGTGGACGATGCATGCGGAATGGCGAACGAGACACAACAACAAGCGGGTCTGCGAGGCTGTGGGTATGCTTTTGGGGACGCGCCCAAGACTACCGAAGTCATCTAACGACTCTCATAGAATTAAGGAGCTGCGATGCCCCTGCAGGAATTAGTCTCGGTCCGCAGAAACAACACCTGGAGCTTATGGATTTCAATCGACTGCGCGACTGCGACGGCCGACGTTATCTTTCGTCCGTCGCAAGACCAGATATCGCACTACCACATCACAGACCTGTCCACCTTGCCTCCTGCCCCTGATGCACTAGTGAGGTTTCTAATGGCCCACGCGCTGCGACTACTCATCCGGCCCTGAAGCTCTTGAGGATTATTGGCTATAGATGTCAACTACATTATTGATAGCCTCGGCTCGCCAGCGAAGAAATGGCGGCTGACAGTCTTTCCGCAGCAAGCCTTTGTTCGCCCCCATGGAAAGAATGTTGCTCCTCCGATGTGAGCCCCAAAGATCATACGGACCCCCGCCCCCTCTTCCTTCGGACGCACATTGAGCCTTTGTCTCATAAGACACCCAATCGGATGTACACGGTGACGTCTGCACCAGCATGGCTCAAAGAAGCGGTGAATGTCCCAGCGCCCCCGGCCTCTATGACTTCGACCAGTATATTGAAGACCTGTCGTATAAAGTCCCAAGAAATTACGCCACGGTCAATAACGAACTCGATATAGAAGTGTCCGAGGATGAATTGGAAGTGCTTTGTCGGAAGAACATGGCTCGATCGGCCTCCGGGCCCTATCTCCAACAACAGTGCAGAATATAAGCTTGCCAAGGCTGACGCTGCAGCTTGTACGGGAAAAATTATCGAAGTGGTGGTATAGTAGCTGTCAACGTCAGTACACGGTCGGCGGAAGTGAGATCGAATCAGTCTTACACATTCCAGGCGTTGTTAAGAGATCCCCAATGTCGATAGTACGGACGTGGTGTATCGCGCGCTAGGTACTTTCCCACCGGTTCCACTCTTTCAGCAATTTTGATCTCATGTGAGAATGGTTCCTGAGCGATTGGACTTGTGTCTGCGAGGATCGTGCATATAGCAAGGATGATCAACACCGAGATGCTGGGCAGCTTCTTGATTGGAGAGAAAAGCATTCTGAGTAGTGAAGTCTGACGGCGCGCGTCCTAGACCTGGATGAAGGTTTAATCCAAGGTAGAACGCAGGATCCCCTGAAACGTTCAGGCAGTGTCTGCTACCAAGCCAAGCTCGGGGATATGTCAGAACCTGCAGCTGATCGGATGAGGTCGCTTCGGGCCACATTGAATCACCTTTAACTTCGATTCTTAAGAAGAGGCCGGAGATATCTCCTATGACGCCCGCCTTCTTTCGTCATGGATCATTTCCGCGTCTACAGCGTCCAGGTTATCGCATCCAGACGCATGATATCGCATAAAGGCCTTCGAGAATGCGCTAGAGCCGACATGTTTAGGGTCGAGCATGAACAGCCACACCCTGAACCTTTTTCAGTAATTCGTTCTGTTTGTATAACACGTCACAGTGGCTAGTATCAGTCTCTGCCACAGTTTACATGGGCCAGTAGTGGCTCAATACCCTCCCTACATAGTGCAAGGCTGCTGGAGAGACGTCGTTGAGGTTGTATTGATGAAACATCCCCTAGAACCGCTGAATGCGATTACTGATATCAATGTCAACCGAGCAAGAAATCCAGCACCGCTTCCTACTTTACAACTAATAGCAATTGCCGTATGGAGGGTTTAGAGGTACACAGCGGGAGCAGCGCAGATTCAGGCGCTAGCCCTTTTGGGATTCTGAGCCGGTACCTCACGCGTGAGTGATGCTCACCGTCAGCGTTCACGTCGACGCTGCAACACCTCGTCCATGGACGAGGTTACCGGCAAGCTACCCAGGATGAAGTGCGGATTAGAGTTGGTATTCCGAAGTTGGAGCGCGAATTCCGCATTCTCGACCGCACGATAGGATGCTGCACGGTCCTCTGTCGCATCCCATACTTGATGCTACGTCGCTTGTCGCATCACTCTGCGCCTACATCGGATAGACAGTGATGGCAGCCCATAGTCCAATCGTGCATCCCACTGAGCTGCCGCATCCGTTGCCTGCATGTAAGCATGGCATTCACAGCTTGCCAATGTTGGAGCACTGCGGTGGCTTATACAAGACTGACCGTTCTCCCCCTTGCCAACGTCTTCACAGCTCGGACACAAAGCATCAAGCCAATGAACCACCGTTCTGGGCTTTCCCCTCGTCCAGTCTACTCAGACAGCGCTTTAACCTCGTCATGTCCGTTCTGGGGCTATTTCTGGCGCTAAATTGGTTCTTCCTGGGTCTAACCTTTCCAATTGAGGTATCATTTACAGGCAACGTCAGTACCACTGATCAATTAGCGCACACTCTCGCTGGCCTCAAAACGTTGGAACAATGGTATAATCCAGACACGGGCTTGTGGGGCGGCTGGTGGACGAGTGCAAATCAATTGACGACGGTGGCCGACTTTGCCTACATGAACCCTGACTTCAGGCCTACCGTAGTAGGGCTATTCCAGAATACATTCACCAGAGCGCCTGGACACAAGATTGGACAGATCAAGGTCCATAATGCCACCACCGTAGATACGTACTACTGGCCAAATGTCCCTGTCAGCTTAGGGACACCTTCGCCTGAATCCAACGGAGATTGGCTCAATTGGTTTTATGATGACGAAGGATGGTGGGCCCTCAGCTGGCTGAAGGTCTACGATATCACCAACGATACTGCCTACCTGAACACGGCCATAGATATCTTTGACGACATGGTCAAAGGGTGGGGTGCCACTTGCGGAGGGATCTGGTGGAACAAGGCCCATGAGGCAAATGTTGCCATCTCCAACGGGCTCTTCCTGGCTGTCGCTGCTCAATTGGCCAACCGAGCGCAGACCAAGGCAGCCAAGGCTTTTTACCTCGGTTGGGCGGTGAAGCAGTGGAGGTGGTTTTTTAATAGTGGACTGATCAATGCTGAGCATAATATCAACGATGGACTGGATCTGAAAACCTGTTTGAACAACGGGGGGCTCGTATGGTCGTACAACGCCGGAGTCATACTTGGAGGCCTGATTGAACTCGACAAGGCCCAGCCGGATAAGCACCTGCTAATCACCGCTCAGAACATCGCCACGGCTGCTATCAAGAAGCTTTCTGACAACAGTGGCATCCTCCACGACGTTTGTGAACCTGATTGTGGGAACGACGGACCGCAGTTCAAAGGGATCTTCATGCGTAATCTCCAGGTTTTGCAGCAGGCCATGCCAAATCCAATATTTGCAAAATTCATTGAAGATAATGCCGATAGCATATGGATCAATGCTCGGGGTACTGGGGACAAGCTCGACTTGGTCTGGTCAGGCCCTTACAAATCGGCAACCGCGTCAACTCAGAGCTCCGCACTTGACGCTCTGATAGCGGCTGTTGCTATTTCCTAGAGCTTTTCTAGAGGAAATGCGGTTCTGCAAGTCGGACTGATACTTTCGCCGGCTTGGTTATAAAAAAGCGGCTTGGCCGTCGGACTTGAAAGTTAAGGCCTTGGAGGCATGCGTCGAGGCTGTCTCCGGTTGATTATAATTAGCATCGTCCCTACCCGTCAAGCTTCGATTTTGCTGAAGCTATACTATAGTTGGTACGATCCAACGAGTCTGAAACTCACGCCTGCACCCATATGGAACAAGGCGATGCCATCTTGCTCTCCAATTGGAGATCCTACGGCCTCCATACAGTCAAGTGCGTGTTTACTACCAGAGCGAGATGTAAGTACCTCGATTACCCGAAATAGTCTCGGAAAGACTTCAGACTCGCGTCGAGAGTACCCTCAGAGAATAGATCCAGGCACTTGCTCTGCTGGTTCCATGGCGGCCTTCCGAAGCCCATGTCCCGGCTTCCAAGAAAGGCATAGGCGTTCACGTCCTGAACGGGGTTTTGTCCTTTTGCGCCGCCGTTGCACTTTTTCTATCGTCCGCTGTCAGCCCGGGACCAGAGATCCCATGGGGATGAATTATCAAACGCAGCATCAGCCATCCAAGGAAGCTGCCACCGGGGTTTCTCGTACAAGGCATAGGATTTCGATTCAATGCGAGGCCAAGAGGACACACGATAGCATCTGGCGATCTATGTTCGGTTGGATGCGGCACAGTGTAACTGGGATATCCGTATGGGTTGGTGGACGCGCTGCAACTGTTGTAGTTATCCTGACAGCCGTCGAAGATCAGGGGACCCTTCCTTTGTTGGGCTTGGAGCCCGCGGTTGTATACCTTACCACCCTGTCAGCGGTAACGGCATCCCCTAGGAAACGAATCTGAACGGCAAAAGAGTGAAGTTCTTCCCTGTGTTGACGTCGGCTCCCGCAAGGTAGCTGGCGTCAAGGATTACATTCTCATTAGTTGAAAGCTCGGTGGTGGTGCAAGTGTCTTTGAAAATTTGGACACCACGAGAGGGCGCGAGATCCCGTTAATCAGCTTTCCATCTTCCACCTCGTACTAATATGAAGTCGCTAGAAGTGCGAGAGTGAGGCTGAGAACAACAAGAGAGAATACTTTGCTCAAACGGTAGCGAACCATGCTGCAACATTAAACCCTTCCAAGACTTTCAGTGACCTTCAAGCGACGTTGTTGCTGCCTCTGACCCTGCAATCATGCATCGCTTTAACCATTTTCCCCCTCTCTCAACGCCCTCAAATCCCAGCAAAATGATGGGAGCAGCCGCGCCAGCAATTGAGCACAAATCCTTACGAACAGGTCAGGACGCAAAATTCAACGAAGCGACCAAATGATCTGGATCAGTGAGGTCTTGCAGTGTAAAACAAAGCAAATAGCGATGGTGATTCCGTGTGGGATGTATCGCGTATCGACTTTCGCACAGATGCGCACAGTATAGCGAATCGCATCGGAAGCTTTCTGGGGCAACCTGAGGATGTGTTGATGCCAAGTCGAGCACTCAATCGTCACAGTTGGATTGGAACGAATCGTTATCGCACGAAGAACAGCACCTCACAAGCACACAGTTCGTATGCGCCGTCAAGGCTTTACGACACCATGCATAGACAATATATCATGTACACAATTTCACGGGCTTGTTCAAACATACCCTGAGATCAATAGAGCAGGCCTTCTGCGCTCTCCAAAATCGCAACCATTGACGCGAAGAAAGACATGCCAGGCTTCGCAGCTATTACGACAGGCTTTGCGCCCTAAAAGGGACACTGTACCTGTAAAACAGTCAGCAAAGATCTTCATAGAACCTATTTTTCCAATTATATCGAAAGCTGGACACAGCGACAAAATACATCTATATTCCGTACTTGGTGGTGAATGTTTCGCAAAATCAAACCAGTGGGAAGGGGTGGCTCTCTAAAGAGAACAGTAATCGGCCGCTGATGAAAGGGTCAAATCCAAGCAAAAACTTCCGAGGCGCCCCTAGGGTGCACACTCCTAGGCTCACATGTTGCTTGGCACTTCCTCCTGAACTGTTGACGAACCGACCAGGGACTGATCGACTTGTGATGACCCATTGCCCAAGATGCGGACAGTCAAAGCATATCGCAATCCGGCTCCGACCATCTATATAGAGCTTTAGAGAAGAGAAACAAAATTTGGGCGATTACATGGGCGATTCAACAGTCGCAAAGGCAAGTTTGACCGAGTCGAGCCAGTTTCCCAACAGAATTTCATTGGGGCGTTAGGTTGCCAGGTATGACTCAAAACATCAATACAGCCTTACCAAGCCTTCTCCTCTACATAAAGACGGTCAGCACAATCGCTCACCGACGTTCGTACAACGCATTCATCAATTCCCAAACCTTGGCGTTAGGGGTTTGTGTACTTGGGGCACATTCATTAACATTATCTTTGATACCACTCTACCTGTCTCTGCTTAAAACAGATCTTGATACTACAACATGTCAGTCCTGAACCCGGAAGTAATGCGAGCTCCACACCTTCCGGATGAGATTCTCTTTCAGATTCTTCGCTACTTACCTAATATATCAACGTTGTACGAGTTGGCTCAGAATTTCAAGGAGAGCATTCTTGAAACCCCATACTGGCGTTGTCTACGTCCATTCTTCACCCGCCATCCGCTGCAAATACAAAGACTGATCAGGTTCGTCATGTGCGTCCGTTACGGGCATGTTTCACCGGTGAAGAATTTGACAACACACCTCTACTGGAACCTCGAGAAACAGCATCCGCCACCGCCAGCGACCTTTTCGAAGTGGAAGCAATTCCAACTCAAACTTACCAGCGGGTTACCAGTTACTCTCGCAGAGCACGGGCTGGTGAGCACGATACCGCCGTTCCTAATACTCGATTCTGTCCATGATCCCATTGCCATGTTAGAAGACATGCGCATAGTTTCCGATGACTTGGAGCACCTTGTGCATTCCTTCGTTAACGACCGACTCCGAAAGACACACGCTAAGATGAGAGATGCGCTCATCCAAGAGTACCAGGAAAGATACCGACACTGCAACGGCGGAGGCCACTCAAAGGCAATGCACGAAAAGCATTGGGGCCTTAATTACTGCTTATTACTCAATCCCACGGATACTCCAGCAACAGATGTTCTACCGATGCCAAACATCAGTGTCGAGCCATCATGTCCCTCGCCAACAGAGCTCCACCGCGTGCGGCGAGCCTTCTGGCGCCTCTTGCTCTACAGTGACCTGTTCCATGAGCCGAATCCTAGGTATACAGTCCCAATCAATGGCGTGGGTCAACGCGCCGACGCTACCTGCGCGTTCATCAAATTCTTGACGGTCTGGGAGCTGGAAGAGATGGAGTGTGCCTATCACCACCTCCAAGCACAGGTAATCGAATGCGCAGATCTCAACAGTCCATCCCATTCGCCCGACCTAGCCAACAGGCTCCGCACTACCTTCCGACTACCTTCAGATCCCCCTGATAGTACCCAGTCCAGAGAGTCCCCGCGTCGCAACAGACACATCACAGACTTCATCCACTATTACAGAGACATCGCCCGCCACGTCGCAGCGACCAATTGGCCAGACACGCAAGACGCCAACAAGCCCAACGCTGGATGGCAGTACCTGCAGCAACACAGCAAGAACTCCCAACTCAGTTACCAACTCAGCTCCCGAACGGAGCCGTTGCGGTGTTTCCTCGACTGGGGCTACTGCATCTGGGATGCATCGCGACTCGACTCTTGGTGGCTTATAGACCAAAAGGGGAATAGATTCCTGGCTGGGAAGGCGAAATGGGAATGGTGGTGTTTGGACAAGTGCAAGCGGGGGGTATGTGGGTATTGCGACAGGTCGAGGGATGATCTTGATGATTCCGGTGAATGCGGGTGCGACCCTGTCGAGAGGCGAGGTCGTCAAAGACGTCGCTGGTGATGTAAGAGATATCTAAGTCGGGGATACCGCACTATCACGACACCACGTTCCTCTCCCACAAGTCCGAAAACCCGCCAAGGCCAATCCACAGCCCCGGTTTCTCTCGTCGTCCATTCCTCCCTTCTTATCTCCTCCTGTTAGCCAATCGCCCACGCATTCTCTCTTCAACCTTCCCCCTTTCCTCCCAGCCCACTTTCGCATCCTCTATCTATTCTTCCTCTCTCGTCCCATCGCCCCTTCTATATATCCCACCACGATCAGCCCGCCGCCATCCACCCCATCAGCTGCACCGTTGATAACGGCCAACCCACCGCGTAATGCGCGGTCGACAGCGAAGAGACGTAAATGGGAAAGCGGTAAGGGGGGGGAGAAGAGGTGGTAGAGGAGAGGAAAGGAAAGGAAAGGAAGGAGGAAAACATGACTCTTGCTTGAGGCGAGGGTCATGGAGGTTGGTGTGGTTGGAGAGGGAGGTGTGGAAGGGTGAGGGAGGTGTGGAAGGGTGGGTGTGGGTGGGAATGGCAGGTGTGGCGCGGGGTTGGAGCGTTGTTGTGATGGGAAAAAGAGGTGTGGTGAAGACAACGCAGGGGCGGGGGCGAAGAAAGAGAAGAGAAGACCGAAAGAAGGGGAGTTGGAAAGCGGGGGTTCGGGGTTCGGGTTCGCGAGTCAGTTTTCCGAGGCTGGGAATCAGATGCTGGCTGTTGTGGCGTCTCCTGCATAACGAGCGGAAGGGGAAGGGTATGGTGGTGTCCGATGGCTTATATTCCGTTGCAGGCCGGGCTTTGGGGATGGGAGATAAGAAGAAGGAAGTCAGGCTACGAGAGGTCGGGTTTGGGGGGTTGGAATGGTTCGAGAACATGTCATCACCCTCCGTTAGCTCCGATGTTGGTACTTGGGTTCAGGACTCAAAGTGGTGAGTTCAGGGGGGTGTTCCGGATATGATATCGATAATTGGGCCTGGCGTCTGCTTCGAGCCAGCCCCACAAGACCCAGGAAACTGCCACCACGCCCTGGCGCCCACGACTGGTCGCCACAGATATGGGGAGCTGGACGCAGTATGTTACCTGCCGAGTACACCGAAAAAAAAGGTCGTCCAATCTCAAAGCCGCGTATTGGTCCGCAATCAGCGAGCGCGCACGAGTACCAGCAGAGAAGAGAATGGATCTCCCCATCATCAAAGTGGGCCATGTGCGCCAAAGGCGAAGGATCTTCGTGCAGCTCTGCGTTTGAGTGAATCAGGATCTGGGGTATGGCTGGGAGATGTTATAGAGACGTAGGAGAATAGGGGGTTAGGAGGAATTGGGGAACCGGTATCTTGGATGGGATGGAGTTTTGGTGCTTGGGGAGAGGTGTTAGGATGTAGGCTTGGAGGAGGTGTTGGGATCTAGCTGTGGGGATGATTGGGGGGGTGGGGTTTGGATGCGAGGATGGGGACGCGAAGAGGTGTAGGGACAGAGGAATGAGAGCGGTAGAAATGGCTGATGTCACGGTGGCTTGATAGCAGATGTTGGATTAAAAGGGGGCCGGAAGAGGGAGCAAGAAGAGGGAGCAAGTAGTGAATGGCTTTTCCAGAGTTACCTCGAGGATGGATACGTTGACCACTGGCAGATCTAACTTGACCGCGAATCGTGATTCGAGATGCATTCTACCGAGAATGAGGAGATCAGGTACCAATTAACAGCCCGGAGAGATTCAGCCTTTCGCCTCGCCCTTACCTGGATCCGCGTGACGGTCTTTCAACAACGTTGTGCAGACGCCCTCGACAATGCCGTTGATACTGTCCCCGCCCAGGATCTTCATGACCGGCATGTCGACACCCAATTCTATCTCTAGTCAGCAGCAATCCTTGATCCCTCTTCACACCCCTGATCGTAGTTTCCAGGCGGTATCAGAGCTTATGATTAGCCTACCTCGATAGAACCAATACTGACAACTAACCCCACTAAGGCTGTCGATCCCATACATACTCAGCGGGCTTGAGGTGTCAAATGCATCTTGGGTCCAGCCTACGAGACCGGAGAGGAAGGAGAGGAAGGCGTCGCTGATCAAAGATTGGAGCTTTGCTTCGCGCTCGAATTCTAGGATGTCGTTCGTGGATAGCAAGGCTGGACTTGTTGTTTTAGTGTTAAGAGGGGTTCTTCGGTCTGAGCGGTGGTTGACGATTCGGGAGGATCGTAGGTTCGGAGGTGGCTAAATTCGGGCCCGGTGGTAAAATATCAGTTCGTCGATCCTGGAAGAGAGAGCCCCGGAGTAGAGGATATGCTTACAGCTCAGCCCAAAACAGCGGTTCCGCCCTGCCCTTCAATTTGCCAGCAGTATCTCGCTCGAAAATCTCCAGCCCAGTGACGATCAAGGAGCGGTCTCGCCTTGACGACTCCAGGATCGCAGCTTCCATGATCTTGGCAAGGTGGGTCTTGGTTAGGTGGGAGAGTCCGGAGCGGGTCAGGATGTCGAGCATGTTGGTCTTGGAGAGGGAGTAGAGCACGCCCATGTCCGCTAGGGTGCCGATGTCAGTCGAGGATCTGGGGTGCTGGGGAGGCTGGGAGTGAAATGCAGGTTCGTGAGCGATATTATAAAAGACAATGGAAGACTTACTCATAGCACCCAATGCAATCGATATCCCGGGCCGGTCAAGCGACTGCTTATACTCCGCCAACGCATTCAGAAATGTATTCCCAACATTATAGTTTCCCTGATTTCTATTCCCACACACACTCGCAATACTCGAAAATAAGATGAAGAAATCCAGCTCATCCTCCATCGTCTCTTCATACAATATCCAGCTACTATCGATCTTCACTCTCAGCGCACGATCCCATTCCTCGCCCGTCATGCTCACCATCGGCGCATCGCCAAGTATCATGGCGAGATTGATGACGCCTTTGATTGGTGCCTCTAATCGAAGCGAAGCGAGTACGGACTGCATGCGCTCGCGGTCGCACGCGTCGGCTGCGAAGACCTGCAGAGAAGCCCCTAAGGCAGTGATGGCAGCTTGTGTCTCGTGTGCCTCGGGACTGCTGAGCCCACTGCGGGATATGGCAACTAGGTTCTGCGCACCGTGCTCGACCATCCAGGTGCAGGTGAAGCGGCCGAGACCGCCCAGGCCACCAATGAGAACGTATTTTCCCGCACTGGAGAAGAGGGTGGTTGGTGGGATGTAGATTGGAACGTGAGTAAGGGTGTCCTCTTGGCCTTGGAAGTGCTCGATGGCGGTGGAGTATGGTTGTGACTGAGTGGCGGGGTTTTCGAAGGCTTGATCAATGTGGCTGATCCTGAACGACCGGAGTGGGCAAGAGAGAAGGGGGCGGGATTGCCACGCTTGCTCTACGAATATTTGACCACGTTGCGATTGAAAGTAATTGAGTAGATCGAAAGGCTGATCATTGACCAGCACACCTTCAGCGATGTCATATGTTACGGTGAAGTCGGCTTTGATAGCGTTCGTGGCATTGATGACGCTGGCACCGGCTTTGGTGATCAATCGATGCAAAGAAACCTTTAACACACCGTCCAGACGTAGTCCGAATCGATCGCCTTCTCTAGCTCGTGCAATATCGTCGACGATGCACGAGGCTACCGCTACGGTGGCAAATTCGCAACACGCTTCTGGTGGGCGCAACTGCATTATAGGGTCGTCACATCTTTTGTAAGTTTGTGATTCTGGAACAACAATATCTTTCTGGACCGAACCGGCAGTGTAACCGACAATTCGCTGGAGTGTGCAATCATCTCCAACATCTTGGTCCGCGGTGGAAATATTGCCTGCAAAGAACCTGCAGGGTGTGAGCTTAAGGGCATTGCGCGGCCCACTGCCTAAGAACCCACGGAATTCTTCAGGGTGAACGACTGACGCGTGGATTCTGATCTGTGTTTCGCTATACTTCAGGGTTTGAGGTTGTGATCTGGAAGACAAGATCACAGGCTTTCCGGGCGCAGTAAGGGACACTGCATAATTCTTCCCTGAAAGAGGTTCCTCGGAATGGTCAACAAAACGAGGGCCTTCTGCTTATAAGAGGCGACTTGGGAACTTGCGGGGTGGAATTAGGCCCGTGCCAATCGACAACTCATCGTCGGGGTAGTATCTCGCGACGGATTGAAGCCCATTAAGATCACGTCTAATCTCGTTATCGCCCTCGAGCATAGATGCATATGCCTTTAGAATCTTTTCCTCCGTGGTATCAAAATTCGCCTTTTCCGACACTGTGAGCCAAGAGACCTTGAGCGACCGTTGTTCTGACTGTAAAGTTCGTAGCAATGTCCCCGCTAACTTGTGGGATGGGCTGGTAGAATCAGGGCCAGTGACCCATAGAAGACTGTCAGCACACTTGAGAAGGGTTTGCGTCCATGGTATAGAAACCTCGCCAGGCCAGCTCGCGATCACGGATTTCTCTTTGAGGTCAATGACTATAGCGTCAATTCTAGAGTGCACCGAACGCTGACAAAATTGCGATACGGCCGGAAGCATCAACGGGATCTTCTCGACTTGATTTTGAAGTCCACGGAAGAGCGTGTTGCGAGGGAAGGTCTCTGATGGTGGTTCTTCGAATAGAACCACATTATGGCCTTCAATCTGCACGACTGAAGGCGCTTTGCGCCATACGTCCCACCTAAATTTCTTTGGATGGCCATGGCCGCATTCGGCCGCCCGCTCAAAAAACTCGGTGGGTATCTCCCAGCGCTTTTGTGTTCTACTCCGGAAATGACACACAAGCCCGCCTGGGGCTAATTGACTGTAAATTTCTTGAGGATGATCGATATGGCCGGTGAGGAGCACATGATAATGTTGTGAGGGGTCGAAATCTTCGAGATATTCGGCTCGATGTGCGATGTGCTGGGGCTTGGGCCCCTGAATCGGGAGAGAACGACACATCGGTCGCCGATCCTTGTCATACGCCCGGAACCCGTCCAAAATGATCTGTGTATGCTCGTTGCTCATCTTCTGGATTCGAATGTCGCTCATCGGCCATTTATGGCTGATTAACCTTGCTAGATCGGCGAAAGGAATTTGTAACGTGAATGGTGCCAAGTACGAGATGTCTGGCATTGATACAGCTTCGAAGAACAATGGTCTTGGTGCTGGCTCCCGAATCAGTGGTTCAGTCGCTTGATATCGAAGCCCATTCAGCGATAACGACTTTCCACCATAACATATTTCGAGGTCACATCGAGCGCCGAATGGATGTTCTGACTGCAGATCAATCGCAAAGTCGCCCACGCTGCTTTGCTCGTTTAGTATCTGTCCCGTAACCGATTCTACCGAGACCAAGCGATAAATTGCTGGTAATGTTCGTCTGATAAGAGGAAGGGTGCCTATACTCAAGATGTCGTCCAGCACCCGCGGATCGATAGAGTAATTGTCATGTGGATTAAAAGACTGTTCAAACCGCCCAGCGCAGCCCTCGCTACCCGCCCTCAGTTGATGCAAGCTGTCTGGTACCGTATTACCAAGAGCTTTCCAGCAATCCAGAAGAGCTGCGTCATGAGCTATGTCACAGGCTGCAATCTGGGCATCTGCAGCCGAATCCTGTTGCCAGCCGAATGAACCGGTGCAGTGACGTACCGATTTCTCGAGACTGTCGGACTCAACAGACATTATCTCGAACTTGAAGCGGCTGGTTGACTCCTCGTGTTTGGCGATAAGCTTAATCTCCAGGCCGGGCTCATTTTCGGGGACAGAGTGCAGCTGTAGCGGTTGGTCAGAGTCCACGTTGGGGACTATAAGCGAGGAAGCTGCGGATCTTGACTCGATCTGCATCTGACGTGCAGCTTCTAAAGCCATTATAAGGAACATTGTCGACGGAATATTCATCGTAGCCTTGGACTATTGAACGTCAGCAGCCTACTCAAAGTTTGAAACAGATATCAATACCTTGAGGTCAGCCAGCCAAGGAATTTCTTTCAGCAGAAGATGATTTCTCCAACTTGGATGAGTCGGTATGTCATCAAGCCCGCGAGATCCAAGGAGCTGATGGCGCGGGCACTGGCGAAAACGCACCCTGCGACTCATTCTTGACTCCGCCCAAAATCCTTGCGAGTGGTTCCATTGATACCTCGGAAGATCGGTCAGAAGGCTCCCGAACTTATACCCTGGTGACCCGGGTTTCGTGGGCCTTATAGCAGCATTGACCTTTGCAAGGCTCAATTGAGCGCCATGTGCTATCAATGCGCCAATATTTGCCAACAGGGACACGAAGTCATTCTCACCGCGAAAACATGTGTGAAAATACTCGACGTCAGTCCTTTCAATGTCTCTCAATGTTTCGGCTACTGGACCCTTTAGTGCAGGATGAGGGCCTATCTCGACAATGGCGCCAATGGCTGGATAAGCTGCGATACTTCGCGAAAGCGCATGAGAGAATAGAACCGTAGAGACCATATTATCTTTCCAGTACATCGGCGTACAGTCTTCAGCTTCGATCCCTTGCCCGGCCACAGATGAAAACATTCTACAGGTAGGAGGAATACAGGTACGACTAACACCGGCCTGCCGAAGTAATGTCTCATAGCGAGCAGCTGGTTTCAACATATGACGCGAATGGTAGGCTGATACAATTACGCAATCAGCTAACCCACTAGGAGCACTGGAATTACAATAGCTTACCTTTTTCAGTGCGTAGCCGCCGAAAAAATATCCCATTCTGCAGACATGCAGCCTCGATCTCCTCGATGGCGTTGGCGTCTCCAGAGATGGTCGTGCTCGTCGACGAGTTGACTGCTGCTACTTGTAACCGACTCCCATAATCGGCAAGAAGCTTTCTAGATTGATCTTCGCTGAGCCCGACAGCACACATGGAACCTTTTGATATGTCTTCCGAGGACGCCCGGGGGATTTCAAGACTCGGTCCTCGATAGTATGCCGTCACAATAGCGTCATGTAAAGACATATATCCAGCAGCGTAAGCCGCAGCGATCTCACCAGACGAATGACCCACGACGACGTTGGGCTTAATATCCCAGGAGTCCAGTAGCGCTATCAGCCCAAGCTGCAATGCAGTACATAGGGGCTGCGAAAAATTTGCTTGGTAGACGTTGGACTGATCTTTGGGCTTTTCGAGCTCACCGATCGAGGACCACGATGGCGCATCCGGTAATCTGGCTAGGTATCTGTCACATTCTTCCAGGATAGATCGGAAAAGAGGTGACTGGTTGAGAAGAGTCCGTCCCATTTGCGGCCTGCATGCAACGATTGAATCAGCGCTGTAAGCTTATCCAGGGGAAAGAAGGACGACGCCCGGAGGATTGATGAAAGCTACCATGGCGGAGCACCCATCAGCCATAAATGAACATCAACTTGGGAGGAATAGGTGCTTTACAAACATGACAAGCCGTCGTTGGCCGATACTCAGACCAGACCTGACTGTACAAGGCAAAACCAAAGCTGGGCCCCAAAGCGAGCAACAAATCAAAGATCTACCATTACCATCGAGCGCCTTGTCCGGTGAAGACGAACACTGTCTGACCGACGCCTTTCTGGCTTTTCGTATGAACTTTGTGCGACTGAGATCTCAATTTGTAGGCTAGTTCTTCGATGTTACTTGCGGTGAGATAGACCGCTTTCCTCAACGTTGAGCGACGGCAGAGCAAGGTATAGGCAAAATCGCGGAGGCACGGTCGGCGCTCCTCTACGTAGCGCGCATACTCGAGAGAGTGCTTCCGGAGTGCGCCATCATCCGCTGCCGATACTTTGCACAGGTAGGGCCTTCCTGTAATTGCATCTGGCTCCATTGAAGTTTTGAAATAAGATTCGAGTACAGCATGTCCGTTCGTTCCACCAGCGCCGAAAGTATTGATAGCAGCCCTTCGAGTTGTTCTTCCCGTTGCGGGCCATTCGACGATTTCGGTTGGAATGCGAACGTTCTTGAAGTCGATCTTGGGATTCGGATTCTGAAAGTGCATTTGCGGCAGTATCTGGCCTCTTTCGAGACATCCAATGACCTTTACGATCGAGGCTAACGCCGAGCAGGATTCTAGGTGACCGATATTGCTTTTGACGGAACCAACAATCAGGGGCGAGTCTTGTTCGCGTGAAGGGCCATAGACGCTTTGAATTGCCGAGAATTCTTATGGATCTCCAGCTGCGGTCCCGGTGCCCTGTGCTATGTCAGTCCTACTCCGATAATAAAGCTGCCATAGTCGACTGCACATTTGCAGCTGTCTCGTGACATAGCGAGCTTGCTGATGAAATCCAATGGCTCGCTCGAGCAAATACAATGACTCAACCTGTCAGAAGGCTAAGGTGGCTTACGTGCGCTTCCAGATAATGGATCTCTTCCGGTAGAACGTCAAGCTCCGCATACAACGCCTCCATGTTCCTCCTCTGCGCTTCTGCAGACGGCAACGTGATCCCCTGCGTTCTCCCGTCTTGATTTAGTCTCGTTCCTTTGATGACAGCACGGATGGCATCCCCGTCCGCGACCGCTTGACTCAAAAGCTTCAACAACAGTGCGAGCACGCCTTCCCCTTTACCGTAACCATCAGCAGCAGCATCGAAAGTGCGGCAAGTACCATGAGGGCTCAGAAAGCCTAGCTCAGAGGACGGAATGAACATGTCGGGGTTCAAGACAAGCTTTGCGCCGCACACAAGCGCCATACCTGCGTCACCATGCTGCAGCGTCCGGACAGCTTGATGCAAAGCTGCCATGGTGGAGGAATACGCTGTGTCGACGGCGATGCTAGGTCCCGAGAGATTGAAGAAGTAGCTGAGCCGGTTGGCGGCCATACACGTTGGGGTACCAGTGGCGAGGTAGCGGGGCGTTGCATCGATGTCTCTGGCAAGGACTGTATGGTAGTCACAGCCTTCCATGCCTGGTGTCTTCCCTCACCCGTCGGACTTGAACACATCAGTGGTATCAAAGTACCAGCAGACACAACCGTGTCCGTCCCCATGAAGTCATCCAAGGGAATACCTGCACTCTCGATAGCCTCATATGCAATCTCAAGCAACATTCGCTGCTGGGGGTCCATCGCAATCGCTTCCTGTGGCGTGGTGTAGAAGAATGCATTGTCGAACTTGTCGATGCAATCATCGTCAAGCATGTACGCGTGCCTGACATTTGTAAGGCTTTTGCGCGAGGCGCCTTCTGGGTGGTAGAAGCCATCGACGTTAAAGCGAGTGATCTTGCTTTGGACGTCTCGAGAAGAGGCTAGGATGTCCCATAGCTCCGAAGGAGAGTTGGCGCCTGCTACTCGACAGGAGGTGCCAATGATGGCGATATCGTTGTCACTTGTCGGTGAAGCCATTGGAGGCGTGGGGTCGCAATGCATAAAAATCAGAATATTTAGATAGGGATCATGATCACAAACCTCGAATAAACACAGAAAAGCGCCGTGGCCCCCTCGAGGCTCTTATCAAAAACGGTCAGTGGGATGCCATGATAACCGACATTGCCTGCGCCAATCAGTCCCGAAGCAAGGCGAACTAGTGGCGTATGGGTCCAGCCCTGCCATTGAGGCCAAGTCAAATATCTTGACAACTTCTTAGAAAGTGACGTACTTCGACCGTCAATGAGACATCAGGGATCAGTCTTCGATCTGAAACTCTACAGCTTGCTATGCCGCCTTACTCGCGCTCATGCAGGTCACTGGCCCTCCTCCGACCTCCAATGCCCATTTCCCCCTTTGCCATCCTACTCGCACCATGCGCCTCCACCTTGACCAATGGCCGATACTTCGGCTCCCACATCTGCTCCCTGATCCACTCCTCCAGGTCCACGTCGTCCTTGGGGATGTCTTTCTCTGTAGCCAATCCCTCCTCGATTGCCTGATTGATCACCGCCTTCGCGATATGCACGCTGATCTCGCGCACGTTGACAACGTCGGGCACGAGGCCTCTGTCTGGGTCTTTTAGCGCCGGAGACTGTGCAGCGATCGCTTTGACTGCGGCCACAATCATCTTGGTCGAGAGGCGAGAGGCTCTCGAGAGGACCGTGCCAAGCCCGATGCCGGGGAAGGCAGTGGAGTTGTTGCATTCAGCTTCGGACGGGAGGTAAGCGATTATCAGTCATTGCATACAGACGACGCAGTGGGGTTACATACCGACTTCATACACCTTGCCATGGTATTCGACGGGCGGGAAGGGGCTTCCTGTCGCGATCAATGCCTTCCCTTCCGTCCACTGATTGATGTCCTTTGGATCTGCCTCATGCAGTTTTGTCGGGTTGCTGAGAGGCAATATGATTGGCCTGTCGACGTGCTTTGCCATTTCTCGGACAATGTCTTCGGTGAAGGCTTTTGGTTTGGTAGAGGTGCCAATGAGGACATGAGGCTTGACTTTCTTAATGATTGAAAGCAAATCCTTGCAATTCGCATCATGCCACTCAGAGTCCTCACGGGCGAAAGGTTGTTGACCACTCATCAGATAATCACCCATGGACTTGATTAACAAGCCAGGCTTATCAACACACCTGGAGGAGAGTCAGTCTGGCCGCATGACCTGGCCTGCACGAAAAAGCTCACCATATTTGCTTGGTGGCCTCCTCTGACGGTTTACCACTTTCAGTCGCAATCGCATCCCGCACCTGATCTGCAATCCCCATGCCAGCTGTGCCTGAACCGAAGATAATTAATCTCATATCTTTCATGGTCACTTTACTGACGTGCAAGCCAGCCATGATGGCCGCTAATGTGATGCATCCTGTTCCTTGAATATCGTCGTTGAAGCACGCTAGTTGCGGACTGTATCTATTGAGAAGTCTCCTGGCATTGGCGAGGCCAAAGTCCTCACTACAGCATCATTAGTTATTGCAGACGTACTTGATCGGTGACTAATCCTACAAATGCAAGTAAGCCTTCGGATATAGCTTATGCGCTGCTTGGACGAATGTGTCGACGAAATCATCATACTCTTTGCCTCTTACACGAGGCCTTCGAAGCCCAAGGTATAGCTCGTCGTTCAAGAGCTCATCGTTCTGAAGAGTACATCAACGCAATGACTGATCAACGAGAAAAGCACTTCTCACATCTGTACCGCAATCGAGGACCACCGGCAGCGTTCGGGCGGGATGTATGCCCGCGCATAGAGTTGTGATGGCAAGCTTCGCGACGGATATCAGGATGCCACCTACGCCTTGATCCCCGATACCGAGGATCTCTTCTCCGTCGGTCACCACAATATAGTCGATATCTTCTGCTTTGCCCCACTGCGATAAGTTCTCCTCGACACGATCCTTGTCAAAGATGTTGAGGAAGCAGCCCTCCGGCCTACGGAAGAGCCTCGAGAAATTTTGAATTGCTTCGCCTTCGGTTGGTGTGTAGATGATGCCGAACATTTCTTTCAGATGGTCGTGGATCAACCTGTAGTAAAGTACCTCGTTCTGATCCTTCATGCTGGTCATGAAGGTGTTCTTGGCAAGAGCATCCTGACGGCTGCTGTACTGCTGGTAGGCCCGTTTGACCTGCTGATCCAAGGTTTGGATATTTTGTGGCAGCAAGCTATGCAACTTAAAATCCTTGCGCTCATCGGCAGGGAATGCGGAGCCTTTGTTGTGGTAGGGGGAGCTTAACAATGCTGAACCGGTCAAGGCGCACTCTTCGGGACCAGAGGTGGACAGAGGAAGATGGCCGAACTTGGAATACTGTGAATCGTAAGACATTCTGCGAATGACGATTCTTTGATGCAAGAAACTAGGGGCTAAAGATAGAGGTGAAGTAGTGAGGTCGGTATTGTGCTGGACTTGAAGAGATTCATCGAAAGCTACTTGCGGCGCTCGCTCTCACAAGGACAAATTCACATGGTTCAATTGGATAGGACTTTTGCGGAAGGTACCGTGCAGGTGTTCCTGCAACACAGAGTCCTCAAAGTAGATCCACCCCGACGGCATTGGGTGTGATGAATCTTAGGATTGACGTCATCGCGGCTTCCAGCGGCCATTGCCTGCAAGCATGGTATAGCGACCGGCACAGTGTAAAGTAGAGTAGGCAATCAGCAATGTTTACTCTACAATCTCCGATGTATGCTCAATGGTCGAACAATGCAGACCTGAAATCGATGATATCGCAGTGCCGAACCTAGAATTGCGGGCGGGTCAAGCGATCGGTTGTCATGCAGGCCGAAGGTTAAAGCCACGGTAACAGTTGTGCCGGACTCGTTCAAGGCGGCCTCCTCTTCAATCGCCCAGCTGCGGCAGCTTCGAGGCCCGATGTTATCGCTGCTGATGATGACCCGTGGATGGCGTGCCCGTTGCCTGTCTCCAACCACTTATCTAAAGTCGTGGCTCGTCTTCTAGGCCTGAAGGCTTTGTGCGTCTTTGCCCTCAAGAACGCCTGTGATCGCGAACACAAACATTTGGTGCCGACTGCGAGTATGATGCCCATCGTAATGATATCCAAGACATGTACCGCCCACCAGATATGCTGTGTTCCAAGAGCGCATGTGGAATACTCGAACTGCCATCGTCCAATTTCGTGGTCATACCAAGCACTCAAAAGGCCGGCGTTCCCCCCAAAGTCACCCATCATGCTTCGCACAGTGATCTCGCGTATCCCTGGTATGGTTCTATCTCTCTTCGCCGTTGAATCAGCCCACCTCTCCGCCTTCCATGCCCGGGCCTCCTTAATCTCGTCGTCCGGCAGGTGATGATACACATCGCATCCTTCGTGATCATGGCCAGTCAAGATGACACCATCTCGACCGAGACCCTGTCCAGGAGCGTCTGGGTTGCCACTCATGCCATATATTCCTTCTAATACTCCCTTGGCAGCATTGGAGCTCAAATGGTTTTGTTCTTTCAGACCTCCGCCAAGCTCATCGTCGTAGAATTTGAACATCGGTCCGTCAACGCACACTTCATCTTCCTTGTGTAACGGTACATGAGTAAGGAGAATGGTCGCTGAGGTCTTGTCCTCCACCGGACGTGAGAGCGTTATCACTTCGTTGATGAATTTGTATGTGTCTGCCTGTAGATCTGGTTCGAGCGCTGGCGTGTCGAGGTTGAGCGAGTTAAGCACCACAACACGCAGCTCAGGCCGAGGTTCAGAGAGTACGTCTTTGATGTCGCTGATATTGGCTTCGAGTAAGGTGAACCTGGTCTCCCAATTGGCCCTGCCAAAGACCTTCTCGAACCGCGCCAGCCTTTCCGAAGTGATGTCTCCTGCGTAACCGATGTCATGATTGCCTGCAACATTGATGACCCTCGATTCCCAGCTCTGATCCTGTCCCAGTGGCCCAAGATGTATTCCTCCCGTCACGTCGTCCTCGACGCGATGTCCACCTCTGAACACTCTGTGCCAGTAACGCCAGCCTCTGCGCTCGAATTCTTCATCGCTGATCCATTGACTCCCCAAAAGATCTCCTAAGACCGTGATATGAGTAGGTCTCAAAGAGCGATGTAATAAGCGGTAGATGTGCGCCAGGTAATAGTCATTGCCCAGAAGGTCCAGCCTCTTGCGGTATGACTTCAGTATAGAGGGTACGTCTGCGACCAGAAAGTCTTTCAAGTGCCGCACCACCAGCCTCACGCGGTCAGGGGTTCTATCCGCATGCTTGACGGCAGACCAAAGGCTGGAGATACTAGGAGCATAGCCATGCTCAGGACCAAGCAGCGACGAGTCGCCTTCAAGCTGAGGATCTCCAAGAGCTAGAAGGCGAAATGGCGCGTCGATATGACCGTACGGAAGGGTAAAGCCGGCAGCGTGCTTGAAGAGGTCCAGATAGGAGCTCCCAAGCGCGAACTGGGGTGTGAATGTGCAAGCGTGAAAGGAGGGATAAAGGTACAGATAGCAGGTTGAGAGTACGGAGAGCGGTATGGAGACGTGTAAGACTTGACGAAGGAACAATACCATGGAGAAGCAATTGGGACGATAGCGAAATATTAGAAGGCAAGTACTGTCGTAGGATAGGAGTGTTGCTAGTCATGGAAGTCTTCCTTTGGCAGGGAGCACCAGGAGGTAATCAAAAGCAACCCTGGAAGAACCCTGACGTCTCGAACCATCAAAACCAGGAACCTGCGGATATCAATCATTACTTTGGTCAATCATGGCGATTGCAGGCCCTTTGTCTGAGAAGAACGTCGTATCCCTAGAATCCCGATCGTTCGCGGTGCTGGGTACTCGATCCATCTTGTTGCGAGATATGACATGTCACTCCAATAATTTGCCAGTTGGCCAAGGTAAGTCGTCAAACGCTTTCGAATCAATCTCCATAGCTACCATATGCTCTGAGTACAACGAGACATAGCTCTAGATTACAATTTACTCCAAGGCAACACTTGGTCAAGGAATGCAATAAAGCTCTACATCACTCTCTCTGCTTCCATCAGTCTGTATACATCTAGTGGATCCATGTTTGCAGCTTCGACGTCTGCCCTTGATGGATACAACGCGACGAGCATATCTTAAATAAACCTAAGGTACTGTAATGCATCAGTGTGACCTTCCACCACTCAGACTACTACTCAAATCGAACAATAGAAGCCTGATTCCCTCTACTTCCAACGTAATCGTTGTTCCCACCCCTCATGCAAGTGCGATGTCAGCGTCGGTTCCGTGGTCGACACTGCCAATCTTAGACCGATGTTGACTGGAAGTCTATTTGGATGCTTGTTAGCACGCATTGAAGGAGCACACGGAGACACGCTGGTTCACGAGTCTTAGGCACGAGGTCTAGGGAACGATGAAAGCGGCATTATTTTCACGTTGATGACCATAATTGATAGTCAAGTCGGGAATGTGCTGAGGGGCATTGAGATGTTTGACCAATCGCTCCAGCCCAAGGTCCCGACAATGGTCATCTCCAATGAATTCGATTGCGCACGGCTGATCACCCAAGGGAGCTTTACTCAGGCAGCAACGCGGGCCAGCTTTGATGTTTGACTCACGAGGGACTGGAAGGTATTAGCTGCACGGAATACACGGACTCAGCCTCCGATGATGGATGACTTGGATTCGTGATGATCGTGTTGGTTTTTGCATGCTAGCGAAAAGCATTCCGCCTAGCTAGTTGTGCACGATATGCAATGCCTTGTCTCCGTCCCAACCGAACCTTACATCACCACCCCAGAGTTGCTGGCAATACGCTACGAAGTGTCAGCGATATCCCTCTCTCATTAACCAGAACGGCGGTACTGACCGGCCAGAGTTCCGCCGCCTCTTTACCCACAGGCCCAGTGATGGCCGAGCCCTTCATTTCTCCCTTCGGATTGACGATCTATGTATGGACAGGATCAGTGCTTGTCGCCCGGGAAGCTCCAATTCACTCTTCTCGCCATGTCCATCCGGGAGAATAACCCGCTATTGGAACCGAGGTTCCTGCTCCTGCGAAACGGGGAGGGCTCACCACTCCAGCATTGTCCTCGAAATACAGGTATACCCCATCCTGCCTCCTCCACGGCTTGCTTTGTCGCACCACTACCGCCGGCATGACCTTTTTCCGTAATTCCGGCTTTCCCTTCTTCACCGTAGCCATGACCATGTCGCCAACACCCGCAGCAGGCAGACGATTGAGGCGGGCACCGCAGCCCTTGACCGAGATGATGTACAGATTACGGGCGCCGGAATTGTCGCAGCAGTTCATGACCGCACCGCTATCAGAATCTGTCAGTCCTGCCATGGTAGCGCTTGCTTGAGAGTGATGGGAGGGCGATAAGGTGGGCGTACACAGGGAGACCGAGGGTCATCTTGAGCTTGTTGCCCGAGGCACCGCCGCGACTACGAATTGACCGTCAGCGACGATACTTCAAGTCATGCATTGGAATATGCTCACCCTCGCTTGGACATCTTGAATTATCGTAGCAACAGATTTCGAGTTGAGGCAATACCTTTGGCGTTCGGTGGTCTTGTCGAAATCCAGAAGTTCGTTGTGGGTAGGCCTCGGGCGCTATCGCTCTTCTGGCTAGCTGGGAGCTATCACCAACTTAGCCGACTGCGACGACACCCCATTCTCAAGCAGGCGTCTTCCCTATCATTGCTACCATTCAGAGAGCATCAACATCGCAGAAGCTGGTGTTTATTGTAATTTCATCAAGTCTATCCTATGTGTTCTTGTAACTACTTTCATGGGCGACATAAGCGCCGCCGGAAACCAGTCCTCTTCGCCAATCCCCAGTCCTGCTCCTCGGAGGACTAGGCCGCTGGGCCACCGAATCGAAAATTGCCTCAACCTCATCGATGGCAATGCCAACCGGGCCTGAAAAGACCATTATGCGCCTTTAAAAATCATGAGGACTCACAGTTACGCTCCCCGAAGTAATACCAGGGCACTTCGTCATTGCCTGCCCAGCCTCGTCCGACGCCTTCGTGGGTCGCCATCAAGCAAACAACGATCGGTTCTGTCGCCGAGTCACCAATCAATGAGCTGACTAATGTCGCAAAAGTTGATCAACTCCGTCGTGGCTGCCTTGAACCGACCGGTACCATCGTAGGTCCTCTCCCAAGGCCTCGATAGGAGCGAACATTTCGCCCATATCCTCTAAAGGCGGAGTAGGAAACCGCTCAAAGGTAGGAGCCGACTCTGAGGTGCGGGGTACATCCGCGAACCCGGCAACTCGACAGGTAGGCACATCAAAGCATTCGTCCTTGATGCTACTGCTGGTCAACAACGTGACATTCGGCTTCGTCGCGGACCAACTGGACTGCTCCTTCGTAGCACGAGCTCGGTGAGCTTTGGAGGTTCTTTTCTCCTTCACGCCGGTTAGTCGTTGCTGCTTTCTTGCTTTGCTTTCCTTTTGCGCCCGTCCTTGTGGCGGCTTGAAAGTTTTCGAATTCTCGCTCCCGGGACCTGGCCTTGGTGTCGGCTCCGCCAGCGGCGCCTCTTCACTTGGGAATAAAGTCCAGTCATTGGACTCATGCTGGAGTACTTCATCTGAAAGCAGGCATTGCCATTCGCTGCATCGATGATGACGTTCCCACTGGTATTCAGCCTGAGTCATTGGCGGCGTCGGCATTTGCATGCTTGACGATGAACAAAGTGACATCATGACGGCAACAGCCAACGATGATGGAAGATAAATACGGAGAGGCAGAGCAAGAGAACGACGGCAGCGAGCCAATACGGTGGCAACGTAGCAAGCGTGGACGAGAACACCAGAGATGACTAACAATACGTGAAGTATGTCGAAACGTTATTGTGTGGAATGATGCTTGGTACTAGAGGGTTGGTGGTTGATGGAGACGAGTCAAAGGACCAGCGAAGGTAGGTAGAAGGGAAGGAGGAAAAGAAGAAAGGGAGGGGCACACCTCGAGTTTTGATGTTTGGAGGGCAGGGTTGCGCTAGTTGGAGGAGCGGGGCCAATCACAGCCCGGCTTGGCGTTCTCTCTCGTCCTTCCTTGACCCTTCATCACGTCCTGTACCATCTGGTGCTTTGAACCTTGGCCTTTTTGACTCCCTTCCTACCTCGAAATCGATTCGTGAGGGTTGTGTCCTGCAGCGTTCACCTCTGGCTGATTTGCATTCTTGCGCTAGTCTCTCTTGGGGAATTCTGTTGGGTTCGGTCTGCACATTGTACATTGTACATGCTCCCTACCCTAGATCGCTTCAATAGCCACAATGGATCTTCCCATCCAGTGTCTGTCCGCTCGTCATAAGGCGCAAAATCCATGGCCGCGTAATGTACACACAATGAAGAGCGTAGAGCAAGCCGTAAGCTCCGAAGATAGGTGCTGTCCTTGGAGATTTATATAGCAATGCATCTCACTGAGAGTGGAATCATGATTTAACGCTCAGCACAGCACATCGGAGACTGGGTCCTTGTTGTGTCCCCAGCCAAATGGACCTCATCAGCCCGTCGTGGAGATGCAAGCCTATCACGTGACATGAGCGAGAAGGGATTGGTGCCTGAAGGCTAAACGAGCCAATCACCAGGCAGCAGCAGGTGGACCAAAATCCAATACGAATATTGATCTTCCAGCGTGCATCATACGCTAAGCGATCTCGTATCCTCGTCTCTATCTTTACAACCGCTGTGTTTCAGGCACTCGGACCGAGTCTCGTGTAGCACGGAAATTTTGGAACTGTCCACATACTGATGGAATAGATTACCTGAACCCAGACTACGTAATAATCAAGTTACTAACCACCACCCCCTGCGCCTGCACCACATATCGCCTCCTAACCCCCACCCCCACCGCCCTTCTCAAAATCCCCATCGTCTCCTCCCCTCCACCCACCAAAACCATCACAATCGGATTCCGCCTCGGCAGTCCCTTCGGCGTCATCTGCATCCCCTCCAGCAGCGGTCGAGTGAGCCATCCAGCTGGCAGGCCCTTCTCGTCGTCCTGCTCATACGAAACCACCACCACCATCTGCAACGACGTCTTGGACGGTGCGTATGTAGGGATGTTCTTGAGTTTTTGGGAGAAGGAGCAGCCGCCGCGGCGGAGGACGAGGATCTGGTGGTCGCGGGGTACGGAGGAGGGGAGTGGGGAATTGCAATTCTGGTCGCTGATGTAGATGCTGTTCCACAAGAGGGGGCCGCGGGGGGCGCCGGTGATGTCTGGGCCGAGGGCCTCTTCGATGTCCGGGATTGGGGCTGTGCCGGCGCCGGCTGGGGCGATGGCGGGGAGGTATTCGCGGGTCACTGGCCGATCGGAAACTTGGGCTTGGGCCTGCGCCTCGTGGATGAGGGAGGAGACATGCTGCATGAGCGAGTTGAAGGCTAGCCGCATGGGAGAGGAGGAGTCGCACTTGCTGTCACCGGCGTTGTCGAAGACGAGCTCAGGGACGCCGGCGGCGAGGGAGGTGGCGCCTGCGGCTTCTGAGGTGTTTCGGTCTTCGGCGCCTGGTCCCGCGGGCTTAACATCTACAACGAGATCCAGCATGGAGGTGTCACGTACCCGTGAGAAGTTCGGGTCCTGGGCATTTACAACGCTGGAGACGACATCCCTAGGGAGAAAGACCTTTTCGTCTTTGCCGAGGAGGATGTTGTTGATGGCTTGGACGCGGAAAAGATCGCCTTGGCCTCCACTGCTCGGATCGGTGGGTACGTCCTGGATCATGTTGAAGCGGATGCCGCGCATGGAATTGACGAGGATGCCGTTCAGCACACGCTGGAGGATGCTGGGATTTAGAACGACGGTAGGATCGGTGGGGAATGTGATGTCAAAGGTAGGCCGGGATGTGATCTTGGTACAGGTTGCGTTGTGAGGAATCAGCTCTGGGGGAAGCGTCCAGGGATAGTAGGTGTAATTTGTTGGGGAACGGACGTCCGAGATGGAGATGCTGGGATGGTCGCGAGAGTATTCGACGAGGGGCGAATCAATGGTGTCAGGTTTTGGCATCAGGTGCAAGCGTGCGAGGTTTGCGGCGTGGAAAATGTCGCCTCGTGCGGCTGTTGCTGAGATACTGAAGGGTAACTTCGGCGCTGGAACTGGACAGGTAGCGTCTTGCAGGACTGCGGAGGCTTGAGCCGTATCTTTCGTAATCGTTGAAATGGAAGCTGTCTTCGATTTGTATCTCCGACTGCGGCGCGGGAGAACCAACGGGTGGCCCTCGGTGGTGAACACGAAGGGAGCGTCGAGCTTGTTAAGCGGGTGGTCAGGGTCAAAGATGAGCAAGAGGTATTTTATCGTCTCCCCGAGAAAGAAGCTTTCCATTCGGTCGCTCCGCTCACCACTGCGTACATCTTGAATACCGGCCCAGCCACATTTGGTCCAACACCGTCGCTTGATGTCACGAAGCACCATCTCGGCCACCCGAAGGTACCAGGGATCTTGCGTGGCTCGATAAATATGGTAGGTGGACTCGATAAACTCCGGGCGACCGCCCCACCACTTCAGGCCACCTTCAATACTCCCAGAAGAGACAGACCATCTTTCCGGCAGCGCAGAGTATCGAGTCCATACGGCAGTCATGAGCAAATGAGACTCGATGGCTTCTTCGACGTTGCCAGCCAACGTCAAAAGACCGGGAAAGAATGCGCTTAGACTATCGAACCACAGGCCGCGTGCTGCACCGGTGTAGAGGTCAGCTTGAATATAGTGCGGATGAATGTAGTTGTCGCCACGTCGTAGATGTCGGTTGATTGCCGCGTGTGCTTCGTGCCACACCTCGAGAAAACCTTCCGGACCACGTTGCTCAAAAGCTGAAGTTGAATTTGACGCGGTTGGTGAAAGCGACCCCGGTACCGCTGGGTCCTCAAAAGCGCCTGATAGAAGGATGTAAGACTTCAGGGCATACTCGAAGAAACTATCAATGCCCGCTCCAAGGCCTGTAAATGGGCTGGTCCAATGGCCCGTCTCAGCATCTATACCGGAGCCAATAAGTCCAATAGCGCTCCTTCGTTCCCAGATTGCCCAGAATGCTCGCTTCGCGACAAGTTCGAAGGAGGGGTTACCAGTAAGCCGACTCAAAGTAGCGAATTCAAGCACAAGACTTCCTGCGCCCGCACTACACGTCTCGGTAACCTCTGCACCTGCCTGGGGTCCTGGTCGACAGGTCCCATGCTCAGCATCGTGGTTCAGGGGCGAATTAGAGTAGAAGGGTATGCCGGTTCGTAAGTTGACGCGTGGATACGGGATCCCCGTCGAAGTGTAAAAAGCAGGCAAAAGGCGACTTGCGAGGTCGAGCGCAAGACGTAGCAATTGCCCGTTGTACACGAGTCCATTCGGCCATTGAATGCCTCCGTCTTCTCCCTTCTGGGCCTTTGTGTGTATAGGAGTATACCCAGTAATCGGCAGCTCGCCCACTGCAAATTCATGTGCGCTCAGTAGTCCACCAACGCCACGAATCACGGTCTCAAACACTTGCACCTTGCTGTCAAGGTCAAAGCCTCGGGCCCGTGAGCCCTGCCCTCTAGCACCACCCGTACCGTCGCCATATTGTTCCACTAAAGCACCGATTGCGCTCTGGAAGTAGCCAAGGGCTTTGCTTCTCCGACCGCAACCAGAGTCTGGGGATGAAGCAAGGATAGCGAGAGTGGACAGGCTGTCGATCAATGTCAGAGAGTAGTTGCCAAGCGCGTCGTTGAGCTCGATGTGAGCAGGATTGGATCGATCTCTTGTCAGCGGTCTGCAAGTGAGAGGGCGTAATTCGTCTTCTGGAAACGCATGTTGGATGTAATTATCATATCCATGGTAGAACATGTGCTCAGCCTCCAGTCTGCTGTGAATCAGTTGCTGATCCCTACGTGAAGCGCCGTAGAGGAGACCTTTACCGTAGATCCTGTATTTCTTTTTGGCTCATACCATACCCGCCGGCGATCCAGAGGGAGACGATCAGTAAACATTGCAGGAAGCTCCACCGAAAAGCCTTTGGCTGGTCGGGACATCGTGAGGGCATCACCAGCGATCCAACTGCGCTCTGAAGACATGGGTAGCTGTATCTGAGCCCATGAGTGGTGGGCTATGATGCGGTTAAGAGCATTGTGTGTAGGAATGCGAGAAGCTGGGGTGTTACTGTAGAGAGCATGTAAGCGGGTGTCCCTTGTCGCCTCGTTGCTCAAGGTACTCCGTACGATGATGCCACTTTGCGCCTCGGAGGATCATCGGGAAATCTTGGATCTGATAAATAAGATGCGATAAGATGCCTTGGCAGATCGACATTCGGAGTCAAGGCACTCCATCAACATCAGTATACTCTAACCTTCCACCTTCCTTGCTGCGTTGTCAACTTTCTGTGGTGTACGCACCCGCATCTACCTCCAAATCATGGCCGAACTCACATCCCAGGTCTTGGATGCCCTGTCTGCAAGCGATGGGCCGATCCTGAGCGCTGACGCCTTTCCGTCAAGACCCTCAACCACTCTCAAGAGCGCACTGGATCGGCTAGGGTCGCGTGAGATGGTGACGTACAGGAAAATGGACAGGGAAGAAGCTGTCCTGACGGAGGAAGCGGAGGGTATCGCCGCCAATGGCAGTCACGAAGCCAAAGTATTTGAAGCTGTACGAAAAGCGGTGGAGGGTCTCAAGATATCAGACTTGCCAGTACGTGGAAGCAAGTGTATGCCAGCTCGTCTGGATGTATATGTCAGCGTGAAGCTAACTCTATGACAGGCTCTGGTGGGTAAAGAGAGCGCCAAAGTCGGTCAAGGCAAGGCCATGAAAGAGCGATGGATCGTGAAGGAGAAGGACACTTTGAAGGCGAATGTGGGTGCACTACGTCTACACCGATATATGACTGGCCATTGATGATGCTTAGACGGATACCATAACAGACACGAGTCGAGAACAGCTGCAGATCATCCAACAAACACGCTCGCATCCAGACCACAAAGTCCTGAGTGATTTGAGGAAGAGGAAGCTGATCACCATGCAAAAGGTCTCGGTTTTTGAGATTAGCAAGGGACCTAAATTCGCAAAAGAATTCGTGAAGGAGGAGACCGACCTTACTGCCGACATGCTAGCAACGTAGGGGAGATTCATTGGCTTCCCTTCTTGTTCAAGATCCGCTGACGTTCGTAGTGGTTCATGGAAGACTGTCAAACTAAAGCCATACAACTTCAAAGCCAAAGGGGCCTTGACCGAGAGTGGAGCATTGCACCCACGTATGGCCATACTTCCTCTCCAGGTCTTGAGATGGCTAGCGTCCCTAATCCTAAGTCTGAGTCAGTGAACAAAGTACGGCATGAATTTCGTCAAATTTTCTTTGAGATGGGATTTGAGGAGATGCCTACCAATTGGTAAAAGAATACCTTTATGGGTTCTGCAGGACTAATGATCAGCAGTTATGTGGAGACCGGCTTCTGGAACTTTGATGCGTTGTTCGTGCCCCAGCAGCATCCTGCTCGCGATATGCAAGATACCTTCTTTATCTCCGATCCTCCAAAAGCGGACAAGCCGCGCGAGGACACGTCAGATTCACAACCTTATCCCAATGGCTCAATACCAGAACCTCGAGAAGGCAGAGATACTTCCCCAGACTACCAACGGTACTGGGAAAATGTCAAGGATGTGCACGAAAATGGCAAATACGGTTCGATAGGTTACCGATACCCTTGGAAAGAAGACGAGTCTCTGCGCCTTGTCTTACGTACCCACACTACCGCCACGTCCACAAACATGCTCTACAAGCTTGCCGCCAACCCTAGACCCGCCCGTTACTTCTCCATTGACCGAGTGTTCCGAAATGAAACCGTTGACGCCACCCATCTTGCCGAATTTCATCAAGTAGAAGGGGTCATTGCCGACTGGAATTTGACCTTGGGCGGTCTTATTGGTTTCATGGAGGTCTTCTTCGCCAAAATGGGCATACATCGACTTCGCTTCAAACCTGCCTACAATCCTTACACCGAACCGAGTATGGAGATTTTCGGATTCCACCCTGGGCTTGACAAGTGGGTCGAGATAGGTAACAGTGGCATGTTTAGGCCGGAGATGTTGGAGCCTATGGGGCTGCCCAAGGATATGAGAATCTATGGATGGGGACTGAGTCTGGAAAGGCCAACGATGATAAAGTAGGTCCGAAAGTGTGGCCTTCCTGCAATCTCACTGACGAGACATTAGGTATGGGGTCAAGAATATCAGAGAGTTGTTAGGTCACAAGGTGGATCTTAACTTCGTCGAGACCAACCCAGCAGTGCGGTTAGAGAAAGACTAACTTTTAACAAAAGTCTAAAGCGAATCCCCTCTCCCCAAATTGCTTCTAAGTCTGATGAGACCATACGCTGAATGATCATGTGCTTACCTACCGCATACAGGTGGCCCAACGAAAACACATGTCACCATCTGTATTGTGAAGAAACGCGTTTTTAATGCCTCACGCTGTTTCCACTCTATGCACCATCGACCCCTGCTCCTTGTACCATACTTGCATTGCCCAATCTCAAATTAATATCACTCGCCAACCAGCAGACTCCCAACCACCTCTTCAGTCATCCCGCTCGAGAAATGTGCCTTTGCAAATCCAGTCACACATTCCAGCGCGTCTTTCCTCCGCTTCCTACAGCTCCCATCAGCACTCTCCCTTGATGTTTTGACTATGACCGCTACATCCTCCCACACGAACCGCGGAGGATTAGAATCCCCAAACAGCTTTTCGACGAGCTCCCTTGCCTTCTCGTTATCAATATATAAATCTCTCTCTAAGTAGCGGAATGTACCCTTGTCATGGGCCAGATTTATGGGACAAAAGTCATTGCGGCAAAGATCATAGGAGAATAGCGAGGGGGCGGGAGCGTGGCGTAGGTTGTGGTAATCGTTTCTAAATTCGCGTTTACGCTTTTTCGGGTCGGGGGTGAGGGGTTTGGGGCTCTTGCAGCTGGTGACGTACCTTGGGTGGAGCAGGGAAGGGTCTATAGCTTTGAGAGTGGGCTGTAGAAATTGGTGATTGGAGCTTGGGGTCGAGATGGCTATGGTGGGTACTCTCGTGATGTTGGTGAATGCTAGGGAGACATTCTTGGGCGTGTCGTCTTCCGGTGAAATGGAGGAGCTAGCAAGAAACTCTAGAGGCCAGTAGAAATGTTGGGGATACAGCTGTGAGAGGGCCATGGACAAAATGATTCTTGGAACTCGAGGACGAACTGCGGATGGATTGATGAACATGTGTTCTGGAGTACAGTGGAGGGACCATGGATGAATATTAAGCAATATCCTACGGAACAAACGTTCGCACAAAGCCATTCATGTAAGTAGCCTTATCTGGAGGGGGGCTGAACTTATATGCAGAACAAAGAACGAAATTGCTCAGAACAAGGTACTGCGATTGCGCGGTTTGAAAAGGGTTTTTGGTTTGACAATGATGGAATTTGATGAGTCGGAATGACTTGCTTAGTAGTTCATGGCTGAGCAGAGGAGAGCACATCCTGGAGATGATTAGACCATCTACGTTAGGGAGTTACAAGTGAGAGCATGGGAAAGCGATATAATTACAGTTCACGTGTCTGCTCTGTGTACGGTCATCCCTCGGAACAACATTCAACAGCCTCTGGCGCACTTTTCCCTTTGGCTGCTTTCTCCTGAATGCTTTCGTCGCTAAACCACATACCTCTGCAGGTCTTTCAGCTTCAGGCGGGAGAGATACCATCGGCCACAATGTGCGGGCCTGCCAATGTGCGTCCCCGCCTTGCGGTGAGCCAAGCGAAGGGTGGTTCAGAGAGAGTTACACGCCTTTGAGAGGAGGCAAAGGGCAGTGTGAGCAACAACAGATGAAACGTGTATATGGATTACGTGTATGATATTGTCTTTTTATCGCTGAATAGTATTGAGCGCGGCTCAAGGTTGGAGGGCTTAGATTCGTTCGTCGATAGGAGAAGGAACAGAAAATTTGCAACTTACCTTTGGCCATTTCTTTGGTATTGTCTATTGGGTCTGCCAATACTGTTCGAAGATCCATTTTTTCAGCGGCTCCTTAGACTAGGCCTTGCAGAGACCTGGATCGGGAAAATGCGATCAGAGATCAGGGGCCTTCTCTAAGACTTACGAATAGCTGGGCAATGGCAATGGCATCGATTTGGCACGGCAGCTCTGTCCCGTTGTCCAACTTTGCACCGTTTCATGAAACACTAAACTTCGACCGCTGGCAGCAACGCGCTGCACAACGTTTCCAGCCGAGCCGATAGGCTCGCAAGACGACCTCGTGTTTCGAAACGGGATCGCGACACGATGCTTTCACGTGCACTGCTTTGCATATGCAGGCTGCGGCCGATCATCTGAGTTTGCTCGCGGAAGATGGGGTATCAACATGTGGCTCGTGAGTGAGATCGTGATGGCCAAGGATGTGACAGTTGACACATTGAGAGGATAGTGCTTTTACATCAAGAAAGCTGCGCGAAATAGGGAAGTGTAAAGACGAGAAGCCTACGATATAATCTTTCTGATTGACATCTAATGAACTCTGGGGTGATCTTGGTCAAATATTCCGACATCGAGGCTGGGGTTCAAGTGTGAGCTTAGAAACTGTGGCGTAAATATCAACATTGCCTGCACGCTGTTTGCCTGTTGGGGAAGCTTTTCCCGTTGAGAGACCATCATCACGATGTAAAGGAAATTGAGGATCCTTGCCCGGTCTTTACACTTAGACTGAATTGACCGTAGATAGTGTCGTGCAGCATCCGCGGAAGAGTAGAAGAGCGTCAACCAAAATATCTGACCTTCCACGTAGATTCATCTCCATTGATCGAGAGGTGCCTTCACTGTATGGTGAGAGGCCAAGAGCCCAAGCCCGATCCTCAAGCTAAATAGCCCTACGACGAGCCCTAGGATAAGATTAACCAGGATGCTCTGAGGTAACAACAACCCCTGGCATATGGAACATGAAACGGTCTGAAAGACCCTCTCCTTTACATAGACCCAACTTCGATTTCTTGTCAATGATTTGCCAATCGGGTCGGGGCGCCTCTTCGCTCAACATAGCACCAACCGTTGACTAAAAAGAGCTGCCTCAGGTCCTCGGATGGCTCATCCCTTGGCTCGAATCGATGTTGCGATCCGCTCGTTGTCGTCTTGGCTTCCAAGACCGCAGACATACTCGGAATGCTCAGGATCACGACAAGAGCAGCGTACACCGTAGGACTCAACCGGGATACCAAGGCAGCCGGGTTCAAGATTCGGGACCGTGTTGGTGTGGCGCACTTATATGGCTTGACTCTGGCATCGAACAACCCGTAATGATATCTATCTCGCTCGAGGGTGTCCTGATTTCCACGTGGATGATCTTTCTCCCCACACAATATCTCCTGGCTCTCGTCGCATGAGATATCTGCAAGGATGCGTACGATGATCACATGGAAATTTGAAACACGGGCGCGAATCCAAGGATTTGTCCAAGTGCTTGGAGAGCAACGGTCACTCTGGGTTCCACGCCAGCTCGAGCGGATGCGATAGTACAACAATGGCGGGATCCTTTATATCGCCTTCCGTAAGTACTGGCAGCTAATCATGTCTCTCGTAATCCCTCTCGAATGCAATGCGACGTGGAAATCTCCTTTGTATGCAGCGCTTCCGATTTCTTCTATTGCCGCCAGCCGACGTGACTTTCTGGCGCATATACGTGCCGGATGATTACTGCGCCTGCCGTATGTACCTTACATATACGATGCAACAGCCATTTGTGTGCCACTTCGACATCTCTGCGACTTTTCTTTCATTCAGGAACTTACCATGCCAATCAAGTACTGCCTTCTGCTCTGAGCGCTGTATCCACGGCTTTCGGCCCGACTATGTCATCATGCGCTCTCAAATGCTCGCCCTCATATGTGTCTTCCCCTACCTCGCCACTGCTCTACACCCTAATGTTATCGTTCGTCAAGCAGCTGCAGCTCCGCCCCCAGATCCATGCGGTCCCAAGATACAAGATCAGCCTGGGCAGCCGACCAACACTTGCAATGGGACCGGCATTCCTGCTACACCGGCTACGGCACCGGCTATCTATGCAGCCTACCTGGACGACAACATTGGAGCAGTGGTTTATCCCCCACAACATGGTGGAAGCCCGAACACTCCTTCTGCCTGGGCTCGAGCCTGCAAGACCAGTATAAACTACCTCTGCAATGATCTGACCCTTGCCAACTTAGGCCAATGGACTAGCAACAACTTTGGTGTGAGCTGCTCAGCGCAGGTTTGGGTCGATGACCCTAAGACAGGAGCACAGTTCCCGTCGCCTTATCATTGCATGAACGACATATTCTTCCCTATGTTGGCCATGCTCGACAATGGTGGCGCAACTTCTCATATCAATCGGGCAAGCATCAACATTCCCATAGGTGGTTTCCCAAACGCAAACAGTGCGGGTTCCCAGATTGACTCCGGCTATCCGTCATGGATACTGCAATTGTATGTCAAGGCTCTGATCCGTCCCAATCATTTGTTCTGACTTAATATAGCCAGGGCACCTCGTCCAATAATATACTGCCTCAATACGCAACTAGCACTGTCGTAAATCCGAGTCTAGCACCAAGCTCCACGTTGAGTTCGTCCTCCTCGACGTCGTCCAATTCCACCAGCTCCAGCTCCAGTTCTTCCAGTTCTTCCAGCTTGTCTAGCTCTTCCAGCTCGTCTACTTCTTCCAGCTCGTCTACTTCGTCCAGCTCGTCCAGCTCGTCCAGCTTGTCTAGCTCTTCCAGCTCGTCTACTTCTTCCAGCTCGTCCAGTTCGTCCAGTCCGTCTGCCTTGAGTTCGACCAGCTCCAGCGCTAGCTTCAACTTACCATTGTCTATCGCCAGCAGCTCCAGCTTCCGATTGTCCGTCTCGAGCTCTTCAGGCTCTCTGAGCTCCCCTAGCTTGCCCGGCTTGTCCGGATTGACTAGCGCGAGTCCTCTCAGTTCCATTCTATCCACCACAACAGTCACTACGACTGTGCTGCAGAATAATTCTGTCCACGACCTTGGTGGCACAACAGATCCGTCAGGGGGAGGCCTACTACCGGTGCAGACGACGCATGGCTTGTCAAGCACCACGACACCGACGATAGTGAGCAGTGGCTCCTCTGTGCCTCCTGTCATCCCCCCACCTTTACTGCCGCGGCAAAGCAGCTCCTCTGTGCCTCCTGTCATCCCCCCACCTTTACTGCCGCAGCAAAGCAGCTCCTCTGCGCCTCCTCTCATCCCCCCACCTCCACTGCCGCGGCAAAGCAGCTCCTCCGCGCCTCCTGTCATGCCTCCACCTCCACTGCCGCAGCAAAGCAGCTCCTCTGCGCCTCCTCTCATCCCCCCACCTCCACTGCCGCGGCAAAG
>JAABUS010001130.1_pt1 | contig 60619 bp, 55 predicted proteins | sample 5560161 | NCBI WGS metagenome assembly JAABUS01 (sample SAMN10711885, study PRJNA513376) | rock metagenome | isolation source: Antarctica rocks | place: Antarctica: Victoria Land, Trio Nunatak nord | collected 2016-01-04
CGCCTGCTCGAAGTCGTCGTGCTCGATCCCGATGACGACCCCGTCGCCATCCACGCCATGCCGCTCCGTCCGAAGTTCTACCGCTACCTCTGAAGGTGATGCAGATGCCACGGACCCGGGAAGAGTTAGAGCAGGCCGCCACCGACGCCGAGACGTGGCTGGATTCCCTGGATCCCGCGGCCACGCCAGCCGAGGATCCGACAGACCTGCGGCGCATCGGTCTGGCCCTGCGAGACCTCGCTGACGATCAGCGTGAGGTCGACGAGGCTGTTGCCGCAGCCCGCGGGAACGGTCGGAGCTGGGGCGAGATCGGTCTCGTGCTGGGGACCTCCCGGCAAGCCGCCCGCGAGCGGTACGGCCAGCCCGCCGCTCAGTCCTGACGGCGCCTACTTGTCCCGTAGGACGATCGTCTTACGGGGAGCTCGTCAGTGCGTCGGTGCGGATGTCGAGGCGTGTGGTCATGTCGAGTTTGACTTCGCCGTAGGGCAGGATGTGCTGCCAGAACAGTGGGGTCAGCCCGCGCCGGTCATGGTCGGTGAGCAGGTCCGCCCATTCCGGCGCGGCGAGGACGTCTTGCAGTAGCAGGGTGTTGACGTAGACCAGGGCGGCTTGCAGGATCCGCAGGCAGGCCACGCTCATCTCCTGCTCGTCGGCACGGTTGGAGGCGATCTCGGCGCCCTTGCCGTAGTAGATGACCGCGTTGGCCCCGTTGAAGGCTTCGACCACGTTCAGGCCCTCGGTGATCTCTCGTTGGAGCTGCCGGTCGCGCAGGTACCTGGCCACGAAGATGGTGCGTTGGGCGCGCCCGACCTCGAGCATCGCCTGGTAGGTGGGGTGTGAGGCGTTGCGGGTGAAGCGGCGCAGGATCGCCTCGGTGGACGCGGTCCCGGTCCGAATGGCGGTGGCGTACTTGATCATCTGGTCATAGCTCTGCGCGATCAGGTCCCACCGGATCGGTCGAGTCAACGCCGGGGTCAGCAGCGGGTACGCATCCGGCGCGCCAGCGGCCGGCCGGTACAGGCGGACCCTGTTGATTTGCTTGATCCTCGGCAGCAGGTCGAACCCGAGCAGCCGGGTGATCCCGAAGCCGATCTCGGACTGGCCGTGGGAGTCGACGTAGTTTCCCTCCACGGTCATGGTGGTGCCGTGCCGGATGGCGCCCTCGACCATCGCGTGCACTTCCGAGGCCGAGGCCCTCAGCCGTTGGGAATGCACCACCATGGACCCGCGCTCGACGTGCCAGTAAATCAAGATCCCGCGACCTCCGTAGCGGGAGTGCCACTCGGTGAAGATGTTCTGGTCCCAGGACCGGAAGTGGGTGGAGTCAGAGGCAACCGCGGTCGACCCGGCGCCCCACAGGGACTGGCGCCGGATGGCGAAGGTGGCGTTCGCGATCTCGATCGCGACCTCTTGGGCGGCCTCGCGGGACAGGTAACGGCGCCGGGCGTAGCGCAGCTGCTCCTCGCTGTGGGCGTGCCCACCGCCGGCGGCCACCGCGCGGATGCCGGTGTTCGTGCCGTAGGCGTAGATCGCCAACATCAGCCGCTCGGCCAGCACCTCAACCGGCAGGGCGCCGCCACCGGCGACGGCGCTGACCTGGTTCAGGCACCCGGTGCGCAGCACCGTCTCCTTCAACACATCGATCAACGCGACCGTGCCCCACCGCCGACCGACCTCGGCCTTGACCCGGCGCAGGCTGACCGGTTCGGGTGCCGCCTCGTGCTTGGACAGGGTGATCGGCCCGGCGGCCCGGTCGGTGATGTTCAGCCAGTCCAGGCCCGGCAGCGCGGTGTCCAGCTGCTGGAGGGCGGCGGTCATGTCGGCACACAGGTTGGCGATGAACACGCCCGGATCCAACGGTTTGCGCAGCTCCCGGTAATTCTCTTCACGGCGGTCTTCGAAGTCGGCCGGCAGATCCTGTTCGGGGTTGCGCCAGGAGTCGGCCCCCACGACCCAGATCTCCTTGCACCGCAGCTGCTCTCGTAGCGCCTGGAAGGTCGCGACCTCGTACACCATCCGGGTCACCCGCTCCCGGCCCCGGGTGTCGGTGCGGTAGATCAGCTGCGACCAGTCACCGCTCGTGCCCCGGTGGGTCGGGACGGCCTCGCCGAGCGGGTAGTAGGTCAGGTTCCCGGCCGTGGCGTACCGGCGGACCAGCGCCAGCGCGTCGATCACCGGCTGGTGCGCGGTGTTGTTGCTGCGGAACTCCAACACCTGAAGGAGCGCGACCAGGCCGCGCCGGTAGTGCCCGGTGTAGGAGGCGCGTAGCGTGGTCTGCACGGTGCGCCGGTAGACCGGGCCCTTCGTCGTGAACTCATGCACCAACTCCCGCAGGGTCTCCTCGCCACCGGTCCTGGCTGGGAACACCACCTCCCGGACCGCCTCGTCGGGGTGCGCCAACGCGGCCTGCGCGACCTGGAAGAGGATGTTCTCCTTACCGCTCACCTTCTTAAACGCGTTGATCAGCTCGTTGGTGACTCGCCGTTCGGCGCGGGCGCCGATGCGGTGCACCGTGGCGACCAGCAGCTCCACCAACGTGTCGGTGACCTCCAACTCCCGCTGATGAACCAGCGCGGCCAGCAACGTCACCGCCAATGGTTCGCCATGCCGGCGTAGATGCGAGGGCGCCTCAACCGAGGCCCTGGCCCGCCACCCCTGCACCACCCGCGGTGCGGCATCGACGAACAGATCCTGTGGGAGGCCGATCGCCCGGACCGCTTCGAGCTTGCCGATCTCGGTCATCATCGACTCCAGGCTGACGTTGCCCGGCTCGGACTTGATCATCCCCAGAACCGTTGCCGCCGAGGCCGCACCGTCTTGGTCACCCTCGCCCTCCCACGCAGTGCTCCAGGGGTCGGACCAGGATCGACCGCAGGGAGAGGCGCGGGGGTTCCGGGTCGGCCGATCGGGTGGTCTCCCCCGCAGGGGGATTGAGCGCAGCGAGGCTCGGATCACCCGATCGGCTGGCCCGGGTTCCTCGGGCCCCTGTCCTGGTCCGGCGCCCACCCTGGGCGAAGCCGGGCGGCCGGAAGATGTGAAGCCGGCGGCGGCCGCGAGCCCTGGCGAGTGGCCGGCGCCGGTCACAGCAGCGGCCCGCGAGTGCAGTTCTCGCGGGCCGCTTCGACCAGGTCGGGCACCACAGGTGGCCGTCCCGCTGCCCGGCCCTCGATGGGCCGGGCAGCGGTGCCCGCGGTCACCCGTCGAGCTGGCGCAGCGCGCGGCGCAGAAGATCTCCCAGCTGCTCGGCGCTGCCCTCGATGACGACCAGCTCGTCGGCGGCGAGGGTGAGTGCGCGGGGGGCGTCGACGCGCTGTCCGTCGGGCATCTCCTCGCCGGGGCCGACGACCACGGCCGTGGTGTACCCGGCGTCGAGCCACTCGACGTGAACGCTCATGGTGGGTGTCTCCGTTCCTGTTGTGGGCGTGACTGATCCGGGTGTGTGGGTGGGCTAGGCGGCGTCCTCCCCCGCCTCGTCGTGGCCTGTCTCGTCGCGGTCCTCGTCGAGGGCGGTCAGGATGGTGTGGGCGACCCGGGTCACGGTCTCGGCGGTGGCGAGGACCTGGTCGGTGTGCCCGCGCGCCCACTCGGCGACGTAGCCGAACGTGGAGCCGCTGGTGTCCAGGCCGTGGGCCCCGGCCACGACGTAGGCGACGGACTCGGCCTCGATCTCGCAGCGTCCCCGGCATGTCCGGTAGGTGGGGGCGTCCTCGACGTACCCGCACACGATGTGCGCCAGCTCTTTCCTGCACCAACCCCATGCGCTGCTTCCCGAGCGGCGCGGGGCGACCCGAGGCGCGACACCTCGCTCGTCACCGTATGGGGATCCGGTTGCGGGACGGTCATGACGAAGCACTCGCCCGCCCCGCGCTGCACCGGTGACCGTTCCCTCTTGCGGGAACCACGCCGAGATCGTGGCCGAGGATGCTCCTGATCCGCGGCGACCTGCCCGGCCCCCGCCTCAAGTAGAGGCGAAGGTGACCTTTGGCTCGTCGTCGCCGGTCGAGGTCGCGACCGCAGCGGCGCTCTTCGTCGCTGTCTTCTGCTGCCCGGCGTCCAGGGAGTCGAACGCCTCGATGGTGACCTCGCTGTCCGAGCGCCGATAGCGCCAAGTGCCGGCGATCTCGCCGTCCACGAGCAGCGCACCCGGGCCGGCCAGCGCCTTGAATACCTTCCGTCGCCGTACGGAGTCCGGCACCAACAGCCCGCGGTCGGTCTGCCGCAGGTATGGGTCGTTCGGCGGGACGAGTGCGACCCCCTTGGCCGGACGGGCCTTGCGCAGGGCGTCGAGTTGAGACTCGGGGAGGTCGTAGCGCTTCATGCCGATCTCGACGCGGACGAGGTCGTCGCCCAGCCCCTCCCACAGCTCGGCTACACCGGTGGTGCCGACCTCCTGCCACACGCGGTACAAGGTGCGCGTGCTGGGACCGTTGACCCGGAAGAAAGCCTCCAGCAACCGCTCGCGAGGGTTGCGAACTCGCTGCTGCTTCACCCGGGGGGCGGGGTAGAGCATCGTGGAGCGGTCCTCCGCAGGGCCGATCACGATCTCGGCCTGGCGCCCAGCCGCCCGGAACATGCCGTCCGCGACGTGGTTGGCGTTGCACCGCTGGCAGTGCTGCACCAGCGAGCCGCTGACGGTGTCGGCGACCTCGCGGCTGGCGTCGCCTTTCGCGGTCTTGCCCTTGACGATCTTCTTCAGGACGGCCGCGACCTCGTCCACTGCCTCCACGTACTTCGTACCGCCGTCGTCGGAGTCGAGCGTGGCGAGCGCGTCCCGGACGAAGTCAAGCTGCTCTGCCCGGTGTGCGTGCGGTGCGCCTCGCACCGACCACATGCACACGAGCGGCCCGTCCGGTGTGATCGCCCTCGCCACGCTCGTCGAGCCGATCCGGGAGGTGCGCTGCGAGAGCGCCTGCTCGCCGTTCGACTGCCGACTGCCCTGTAACCCCAGGACAAGCAGGTCGGCCAGGGCGTCGTTGCCCGACGAGCCGCCGAGACATTGTCCGCGCCAGCGGTAGCCGAGCCAGTTCTCCCTGTCTACGGTGATGGTGTTAGCCATGTGATCTACCTTAAGAAGAGCGGGTAGTTCACGCGGTCGCCACACACGCTCCTCTGCCACCGTCCAGGTCGGACGACGCCCGCGCCACCGGGGACCGACATCGGCACCGTGCTGAACACCACCCGCCAAGCCGCACAACAGCGCTTCAGCCCGCCTTGACATCCATAGGAGCATCGATCGCCTACCGACGCTTCCCACCACCGGCCAGAACATCTCTCTTCGGGACATACTTGGCACATGCGTGCCGCTCTCGCTGTCGCCCCCCGATGGGCCCAGTCGGTGGCGGCCGGCGTGTTCTTCGCGCTGATGTTCGCCTTGATGTACCGGGCGTGGGGCGAGGACTGGGGAACTGTGATCGCCTCCGGGGTTGTCACCTCGGTGATCTACAGCGCGTTTGCCTACCGGACAGGCCTGACCCGAGACCGAGAGCTACGCGAAACCCTGACCCCTCTGAACCCCGCCCGACGTCGGATCGCCGTTCGGGCCGCCCACCGCGGTCCGGTTCCCAGCGACCCAGCCGTGCTGGGCGCCGCGCTTGACATCGCCGGCTACGACCTGGCTCATACCAAGGAAAACCGCGTGTTCGCCCGAATCGTGATGGCCGCGCTGACCGTGGCCGCTGGCGTCGCCGCCATCGTCCAGTCCTCCCCATGGTGGGCGATCGCGGCAGTGCTGCTCGCAGGCAGCCTCACAGTCCACCTGATCCGCGGTTACACCCTGCCGGGCCGTATAGACCGGCTTCAAGCCGCCGAGCCGCGGGCTTCAGCTCTAGACGACATCTGATCCTTGCTGTCGGTGCGGTCCGCAAGGCGAACGGCAACTGGGAACGTCGCAGGTCGGCGATTGGACACCTGTTCGAGTCGCCGTAAGCCCCGCCCGAGAGAAAGTCCGACGAAGGGGGGCTAGGTGAAGATCAACGGTGTCGGAAACCCCAGAGGTCCAATGGGTCAACGCAGCACCTCGGTCTCGTGGAGGTGCGATGCGGTCGTTCGGGATGTCCGGAACAGCAGGTCGAGCGGGTTGGGCCGTGCCTCGTACGCTGGAGTGGTGCCACAGCTGACCGCTTCGCAGGCCCTGACCCGGGCGTCCCTGACCGCCGCCGCAATGGGAGTGGCCGGTGTCGGCTACGCCGCTGGCATCGAGCGCAACGCCTTCGTCCTTCGGGAGCACACCCTGGCCGTGTTGGCGCCCGGGTCGGCGTCGGTGCGGGTGCTGCACCTGAGCGACCTGCACATGACACCTGGGCAGCGTCGCAAACAGGGCTGGATACGCGAGCTGGGCCGCCTCGAGCCCGACTTGGTGGTGAACACCGGTGACAACTTGGCGCACCCGCGGGCGGTTCCGGCGGTAGTGCAGGCCTTGGGACCGTTGCTGGAGCGCCCGGGCCTGTTCGTCTTCGGCAGCAATGACTACTTCGCGCCGCAGCCGAAGAACCCGCTGCACTACGTGACGAGTGCGCACCGGCGGGTGCATCGGGTGCCACTGCCCTGGCACGACCTCCGCGCGGCGTTCAGCGAACGAGGCTGGCTGGATGCCACCCATCGCCACCACCGGCTGGTGCTGGGCGGGGTGCGGGTGGCGGCGATCGGGGTGGATGACCCGCACCTGCACCGGGAGCGGCTGGGCACGGTGTCCGGGCCAGCACCTGGTGACGCCGACCTCCGCCTCGCCCTCACCCACTCCCCCGAGCCGCGGGTCCTTGACCAGTTCGCCGCCGACGACTACGACCTGGTGCTGGCCGGGCATACCCACGGCGGCCAGTTGTGCCTACCGTTCGTCGGTGCCCTGGTCACCAATTGCGACCTGGACCGCAGCCGGGCGAAGGGACCATCCCGGTGGGGTTCCCGCACCTGGCTGCACGTCTCAGCCGGGTTGGGCACGTCGCCGTACGCACCGGTCCGGTTCGCCTGCCGTCCGGAGGCCACCCTGCTCACCCTCGTGGCCGGGCGGCGGCACGCCCCATCGGCGCCACCGGTGCTCGCGGCAGCGGTTGCGCGGTGATCGTCGGGCTGGTCTGCGGCGCTCGCCGCGTTCGCTAGACTGCACGGTGCTCCACGGGGTGTGGCGCAGCTTGGTAGCGCGCTTCGTTCGGGACGAAGAGGCCGCAGGTTCAAATCCTGTCACCCCGACCGGCATCACCGGAGGTAGAGGCACTTTCCGGGAAATCGGGGGTTGGCTCTACTGCTCTTCGGTACGCAGTGAGTACGCAGCAGCTGCGAGCGCCGCCGCGTTTAGTGCCTCCGCGACCGCTTCCAGGTCGTCCGGGAACAGGTCTGCGTACGTGTCCAACGTGAGCGCCGCCGACTTGTGCCCGAGCATCAGTTGCACGCCCTTGACGTTCGCCCCCGCACTGATCGCCAGCGAGGCCGCTGTGTGCCGGAGATCGTGAGGTGTCACCTTCGGGAAGTCCTCGCTCTGGCCCTGGCACGCCTTCACGGCATCGTTGAACACCCGCGGCCGGTAGGACGACACCCGCAACACATGACTCTCCGGCGAGGTGAACACCAGATCCCCGCGGGCCTTGCCGACCATCAGTGCCGCCAGCTGCTCAGTGAGGAACGCCGGGAACGGCACCGAGCGGCGCTCGTGGTTCTTGGCCGTCGACCAGACGAGCGTGCCCTTCACCTCCGCGACGCCCTGCATGACGTTGACGCGCCTGCGGAGCATGTCGATGTTTTCGACCTTCAAGGCCGCCATCTCACCCCAGCGCAGCCCGGTATAGGCCAGGAACCGGATCACCTCCGGGTTGCTCCGCACCGCTTGCGCGAGATCTTCGACCTGCTGGTGAGTGAGGTAGCCGCGCTGCCGGTGCTGCCGGCGCGGTGCCTTCACTCCGGTGCACGGATTCCGGGGGAGTCGGCGATCCTCCACGGCCAGGTCCAGCGTCATCCGCAAGACCCCGAGCGCGTTCTCGACGGTGGCCGGGTTTGCCCCGTGGTTGACCAGCTCGGCCACCCATGCCCGTACCGCCGAGGTCTGCACCTGCGCTACCGCCACGGCGCCCCAGCGGTCCCGTACGTGCGTCTTCCACGTCACCGCCCGCGTTGCTGCCGTCGTGGCCTTGATGTGGCCCTGAGCGGCCGACCACTGCCCGTGGATCACCTCGACCGTCGCCAACCCCGCTTTCGGCGCGACATAGGTGCCGGTGACTTGGGACGTCGTAATCTCTTCGAGGTACCTGGCCGCTTCTGGCTTGGTGCGGAACCGGCGAGTGTGCTCCCGGTTCTCGTCGTCTACGTATCGGGCGCGCCAGCGTAGGCCGGTACCGTTCAGCTTCGACGGTGACCCGTCCGACTTCCGCCACAGGTCCTCGACACCAGCGCGTCGGTTACGTCTGGCAGTCATCTCTAGAACGGAACCTGGCTGCGGAGATAATCCACCGCGTCAACGCGAGCAGCATTGCGCGCTTGTTCTAACTCTCGCTTGTCCAGCATTTCGACTACCGCAGGCTGGTAACTCCCGCCCCACGGGTCACCGTCTTCGTCCAACTTCGCCAGCAGCCGTAGACGTACCTCCTCGTACAGACGGTAGAGCAGGTCGGCCAAGGCGATCTCCTGGGCCTGCGACCGGGCCATCCGCATCCGACCCACGTGCTCCAGGTAGGTCTCCCCCACCGGGGCGGGCCCGGCGATCTGGTCCTCGCTCTGCTGTACCTGCTCCTCGATCTGCGCCCCCAGGTACCGGAAAAAGTCCTCCGTCTCCTGCGGGGTAACCAGCGCCTCCATGGCCAGCGGCCGGTGCTCGGTGAAGTAGCGGCGCACCGTCTCGGTGTAGATCACGCTCATGGGTCTCTCCTGTCTGTGTCCCGACCACCGGGGGTCCCGGCCGCCTGCTGCTCGTGCTCGGGTGCGCTGTCGGCGCGCCCACCGTCTAGGTCGTGCTCGGCCCGGTCGTCGTCGGGGCTGTCGTCGGCTCCCCACAGGAAGTCCAGCGACATCTGGTCGGCACCGGGCGGGGTGGTGCGGCCTCGATGGGCCATGCGGGGCTCCTTGCTGTGCGGGACCCCGCTCTACGTCCCACCAACACCCCGGTTAGCCACCCACGGCTGTTCACGGCGCTAGTAACCCATGCCGGACCCACGGTTCCGCTCGGCGGCGTTGTACCCGGTGTCATGGCCGTAGCCGTGCTCGTCGGTGATCCCGTCCTGCGAGGTCACGGTGTCCTTGGCGTGGTCGCGGCGGGCCTCACGCCGCTCCCGCAGATGCGCCAGGCGACGCTCGACCTCGGCCAGGCGTGCGGTGACAGCACTCGGGGGCTCCCCCACCCCGGGGTTGGTGTCGGGGCTGGTCATGGTGGTCCTCCACTGCTTGGTGACGGCCCGGTAGATGAGCGCCTCGTCGGAGCCCATGGTCGGTGCCGACCCCAGGGGGGTCAGCGGATTGGTGCTGGTGACGTTGTAGGTCGCCCGGTAGGTGGTGACCGCGGCCACCGTCTGCTCCCACCGCGCTGCCCGCGCCGGCTCGGTGGGTCGGGGGCCGAGCAGTCGCCGCCACCCCGGCTCGGCCGGTGCGGCCACCGTCGCACCAGGCACCGCGGTGCGGGCATCGGGAGTGGCGTCGGGCAGGACTGCGGTGTCCGGTGCGACCGCGGTGGCGGCGCGACTTGGCTGCGTGGCGGTGTCGGTGGCCACGGCCGAGGTGGCTGCCCCCACAGGGAGCGCGAGCTCGGCGCGGGCGTGCTCGTGGGCGGCTCGGTTCTCCGCCCGGACCAGGGCCCCTTCCAGGGCTCGGACGGTCTCCCGGCGCCCGGTCAGGGCCTGGGTGTCGAGGGCGTCGGCGATGAGACGGGCCTGGTCGACGTCGGTGCCGGTGATGACGCCCTCGGGGCCGGCGGCAGCGAGCAGTGCACCGTGGGCGGTGGCCCACTCGGCGCGGCGGGTGGTCACCTCCTGTCGGGTGTAGGCCACGAGGTCCAGGGCGGAGGCCAGCTGCGGGCCCGGGTCGTCCGCAGCGCCCGCGCCGGCGTCGCCGTCTGTGAGCGCGCGCTGCAGCGTGGCCACGGTGTGCTCGGCGGCTTCCACCGCGTGCTCGGCTTCGATCCACAGCTCGTGCGCGGCCGCGTCCAGGGCGGCCACCGGGCGGAGCTCGTCGGCCCGGGTCCGCATCGCGATGAGCATCGGCATCACCGCCTGCAGGTGCGGGGAGGTGTCGGTGAGCAGCTGGTGGCGGGCGCTGCGCACCATGTCCCGCGCGGCCTGCAGGTCTGCGCTGATCTGGGTGACCTGCTCGCCTGCGGGGAGGTCGGTGTAGGGCAGCTCCAACAGCAACGCCCCATCCCAGTCCGCCCCGGCCTCGAGGATCGTGTCCTGCCCGGACGGCCCGCCGGGCAACCCTGTCCCGAACCCGGTGCGCGTGAACGCAATGTCGTCGAGGTCATCAGCCGTTGGCCCTGTGCCGAGCAGGGACAGCAGGTCCTCATCGGTGCCGGCGGCGGCCAGGCCCTCGACCTGGTCGATGACACCGTCGGCGCCATCGGGGAGTTCGACGTCGAGGACGGTGTCGGCGTCGTCCGGGGCAGCGTTCTCCGGGGCGATGTCGTAGCCGCTGTCGGCGTCGTTCTCCTCGGGCGCGACCAGGTACTCGGTGCCGCCGTCGTCGGCGGTCGTGGAGGCTGTGGCCAGGAGGGCTTCAACCCGCCACACGAGTGCGGTGGTGAGCTCGTCGGCGCGCACGCGGGGGGTGTCGGTGTCGGTGGCCGAGCGGAGCAGCTCGGTGGCGGTGGCCAGGACGTCGGGGGCGGTCCACCCGTGGTGGGTGGCGGTGTCGACGGCGGTGACCAACGCCGGCCACGCCGGGTCGGCGAGGACCCGCTGAGCCAGGTTCTGCCCCAGGATCGTGGTGAGGGTGGGGGTCCAGTCCGGGCGCAGGGTTCGGGCGGGGCTGCTCGTAGCGGCCTCGATGACCGAAGGGGTCAGGTGCTGGGCCAGGCGCCACCACAGGGCGGCGGCGGTCAGCTCGTCGGGCAGCGGTCGCAGCCCGGTCGCGGTGACGGCCAGGGCCCCGATGTTGATCCCGGCTCGTTCCGCGGCGGCCATCCGGTCAGCGAGCACCGGCCAGTACGGGTCGGTGAGCACCCGCGGTTCCACGGTGCGCAACAGGGGCGCCCACCGGGCGGCGGCACCGTTCGGGTCCCCGAGCACCGCCTGCACCCGATCATCCAGGGTGCGCTGCTGGCGTTTCTCGGCGACCCGGTACGCCTCAGGGCCGGTGGGCCGGCGGTCGGCAACGTCGACCCCGGTCGCGGCCCGCCACACCGCCACCTCGGCGAGCAGGGCCCGGTCCTCCCCGACGTCCTCCCCGACCAGGGGCCGCGCCCACAGTGGGGCGGTGGTGGGGGTGAGGGCCGCGGCGGCCGCGGCCACCTGCGCAGCGCTGGTGCTCACCTGCAGGCGGCGGGCAGCCAGGTAGGGACCCCACGTCGGGTTCGCGGTGAGCGCGGCCGGAACCGGGGGCAGCCACGGCAGCGGACCGGGACCCGTTGTGGTGCGGACGTGGTCAGCGCTGTGCCGCCCGGTGGAGTCCAGGCGCCAGTCCAGGGCGGCTGCGGGGTCGGTGGCCGAGCCCAGCTCACGCTTGCCGGCGGCGGACAGCACCCGCTCGGGGTCGGCGCCGTTGAGGGTGAGCACCGCGAGATGCGCGCGCAGCGTCGGGTACGCGGGCGCTCGTGTGAGCCCGGGGTGCACCCGCTCGGCGGCAGTGTCGATCGCCTGTAGGGCGGGGGCCCCGATCACGGTCACGGCGGCGACGCCGAGGGCGTCGCCGTAGGCGCCGGCGGCGTGCGCCAGGATTTGGGTGGGGTCGGTGAGGGTGCGGGCGGTGGTGGTCGCCGACTGCTGCGACCCGTCGTAGCCAACCATCCGGGCCAGCACGTCCACCGCGGTCGGTGGGCGCAGCACGTCGGGGGTGATCTGGGTGTGCGGGTCACCATCCCCGACGGTTTGCACGTATAGGTGGTTGTGGGTGCGCCCCCGGGTCATCGCCACATACAGCAGCTGCCGGGACTCCGCCCCGGTGGCCACCGTGTGCGCGGCGTCCGCGGTGAGGCCCTGGGCTGCGTGGATGGTGCGGGCGTAACCCAGGTCGACATGATGGGCGACGTAGCCGGTGGGCAGGATAATGACCCGGCCGGTGCCCAGGTGACGCACCCGCAGCGACCCGTCACCGCGGACGTCCTGGAGGTGCCAGCGGTCCCCGTTACGCACCCAGTCATTCGTCGTCAGCACGAGGCGGCGGTCGTTGCGGCGGGTGGTGATGAGGTCCCCCGCGCTCGCGGTGGCACCCTCCCGCAGTGTCACTTCCCGACCGGTGGGGGTGGCCTGGGCGTCGACCCGATCCGCGCGGGCACGGGCGTTCAGGGCGGCCACGGTGTCCCGGGTGGGGGCGAGCATCACCGCGTCCAACCCATTGGCGCGGTCAGCGGCCCAGGCTTGGTAAGCGCCGTCGATCACCGTGGCCGGGTCACCCACGTGGACCCGATGGTGGTCAAGGTAGAACCCGATGCCGGCGGTGTCCCCGATGCGCAACGCCAACGACGCCGACCCCTCGACGGGGTCCGCGAAACGCACCACGTGAGACAGGGTCACCGCCCCACAGGTGTCGGCGATGTCCCGGACCACACCACCCGCGGAGACCGAGGCGAGCTGCTGGTCATCGCCCACCAGGCGCACGCTGCCCCCACGCCCAAGGACGAAGTCCACGCCGACGTCCAGGGCCCCGGTGGCGGCCATCCCCGCCTCGTCCACCACCACCAAGGTGTGGGGGCCGATGTCCGCGACCCAGCGGGGGACCCGGACGGCCTTGTCCGCGTTGGCCGGGTCCCGCATCGCGGTGATGGCGTGCACCAGCTTGTCGAGGGTGTCCGTCGGGGCGGCGAGGTCCTCACCCAGCACCGCCGCCGCCGCGGCGGTGGGGGCGAGACCGAGGACACTGCCCCCACCCTCGGCCCACGCCCGGGCCAGCACACCCAGCGCGGTCGTCTTCCCGGTCCCGGCCGGGGCGAGGGCCACCTGCACCCGGGCCCCGGAGGTGGCGAGCTCACGCACCAGGGCAACCTGCCCGGGGTTCAGCTCACGGTTATTAGCGGCGGACTCCAACAGGGCCATCCCCACCGCTTCCACGGTGATCGTGCGTCCGTCGGTGCGGTGCGCCGCGGTCAGCAGCCGGGACTCGGCGTCGATCACGGCCTGGGAGGTGAACAACTGGGTGCGGGCCACCGTGTACACCGACTGCCCATCAGTACGGCGCAACATCTGCGGCTCGGCCACATTGACGTCGGTGGCCCGGGTCAGCCGCACCGAGGACCCGGTGGCCAGGGCCGCGGACACCACCGCATCCACCGCCTGATCCACGGCGGCGAGGTCCACCCCAGCCGCCCGGGCCGCGCGTTCGGCTTCGGCCCGGACGTGGTCGACCTGCCACGTGGCCCGCGACCGGGACACCACGGCCAGCACCCCCGCCGCAGTGTCCTGCACCCACTGAGCGGTGACCTGCGTACCCGCCTCAGGCCGGGTCCCGGGCACGGCCTGGTGCACCATCGCCGCCAACGCGGGTTCCCCCCCGAGCACCGCCATGGCCTCGGTGTGCCACTGCTGGCGTTGCTCGGCGTGCGAGCGGGGCTCATGCTTGGCGGCCCGGGTTTCCAGGGTCGCCTGCTGGGACAGCGCCAACGTTTCCACCGCCGACGGTGCCCGCCCGTGGCGGGCCTGGAAGCCGGTGACCAGCTCGGCCCGGCGGACCTCGATGCTGGCCCGCCGCGAGGACCACGCGGTGTTCAGGGCAGGGTCGACCCCCACGATCTCCCGCACGGCTCGTTTGCCGCTGCTGTCCCCGGTCTCACGGTCGGTGAAGCGCACCCCGAGCCGTGCCACGAGCTGGGCTTCCAGGCGGGTGTTGTACCGCTCGGAGGCGGCGACCGCAGCCTTGTGCAGGACCCGACCGTCCAGGGCCAACCACCGCCCCGGCTGCCCGGCGTGTCCGCGGGTCTGCACCTTGTTGCTGATCGCGACGTGGGTGTGCAGGTCAGGGTCCCCGGCGCGGGAGTCGCGGTGGGTGAACACCGCCCCGATCAGACCCCCAGTGTCGACCTGGCGCACCCCCCCGGCGCCGAGGCGGGTGAACGCCGCATTGTTCTCCAACCAGGCCACGGTGTCGGCGACGGCGGCGTGGTGGGCGGCCTCAACCTGTGCGGCGATCTCCCGGGGGGCGCTCGCCCACAGGGCGGAGACGGACTTCACCGGGGAGAACGTCAAGTCGTAGCCGGCGACAGCTGTGGTGGCCTGCCGGGAGCCCCGGGCGATGAACCCGGACAGCTCCCGCCCGTCGACCGGGGCACGGCCGAACTCGGCGGTAAACATGTCCCGGGCGACGTCGGTGCGGATGCCGGCCCGCACGTCCTCGGGGATGGGGGTGTCGCCCCTCATGCCTTGGGCCACGTTGTGGGCGACGAACCGCTGCGCCACCGTCTGCCGGTACGGGGTGGACCCCTCAAAAACCAGGTAGGGGTTGCCCAGGCGTGTGATGGCCAACGCCTCCGACGGGTGCGCACCCCCGGCGATCACTTGCTCCTCGATCGCGCTGGCGTCGGGGTGTCGGCCCTCCCCGAACAGGGCCAGCATCTGCGCCTCAGACACCCGGCTCCCCGCCGCAGCGACACCCACCCCGTCGGGGCCGACGCTCAACCCGGCCAGGCCGGACCCCATCCAGTGCCCGGGGGACTCCCCCTTCTCGGTGTAGTAATCCCCCAGGCTCCCCGTACCCCGCTCCGTCGCGTCCAAGGCGGCCACCTGCCGGGTCAGGTACGTGTACCCGTCCCCCGCGGTCAGCTTGTGAAGCGACATCACCGGCACGACGGTAGCAGTCGTGATGGACTTGTGACCACAGTGCAAGAGGTGTGGGATCCGAGTTGTGGGATTGGGTGGTTGAGCAGTGATGCTGCCGCGCCAGGGGGCGTGCTCCGGGACAGGCCGGTTGGGGCCGCCGTGGTGCGGTAGCGTGCATGCATGTCGGGGGACGTTCGCGGGGAGCCAGGACATTCCGAGACGCGGGTGTGGCTGGACGTTCCTTACGCCGACAAGGACGCGGCGAAGTCGCTCGGTGCCCGCTGGGACGGGGCTGCTCGCCGCTGGTTCGCCCTACCTGGCCGAGTCGACCAGGCTGAACGTGTGGGCGGCGGCCCCGGCGCTGCCCGATCCATACCTGGGGAGGACCGCCGCTTCGAGGCCGGGCTGTTCGTAAACCTGATCCCGACGTCGTGCTGGTTCACCAACGTGCGCACCTGTGTATCACCGCCGGACTGGGCGCGGGTGAAGGCCCTCGTGGGGGCACCGTCTATCGCTGCGAGGTGTGCGGTACCGGGGCCGAACCGTCGCAAGGGTTGTGGCTGGAGGCGCACGAACGCTGGTACTACGACGAATCGACCTGGGTGCAGACCCTACAGTGGCTGGTGTGTCTGTGCACCCGCTGCCACCGCACGACGCACTTCGGGTTCGCTGAGGTCACCGGACACCGCCCGCAGGCGCACGCGCACCTGCGGTCGGTCAACCAGCGGAGTGACGCCGACACGGACGCCACCTCGCCATGGCCGCCCGGGTGTGGCTGGCCCGGTCGGCGGTGGACTGGTCGTTGGACCTGGGCATCCTCACCACCGCCGGTCTCGTCCCCTCCCCCGCCCCGGCCGCCGCCGACCGGCGTGCCATCGCCGAGGACACCCCCGACCGCACCAGCTACACACCCTGAGGATCATGAACATGGCCAGGACCAGCACAACGAAGGTGACCGCACGGGAACGCGCCCGCGCCGCGAAGGCTGTGCTCGACGCCGAACGCCGCGACCACGACAAGGCGGTCGAGGACGCGACCACCACCTACTACGAGGCGCAGGACGCCCGGGACACCGCGATCACCACCCTGGAGGCGGCGGACACCGCCCGCAGTGCGGCGGTGCAGACCCTGCTCGACCTCGGGGAGCCACCTGCCCGCGTCGCTGTTCTCGTCGGGCTGACCACCACCGAGGTCCGCAAACTCAAGCGCGCCACCGCCGCCGAGAACAGCAACGACAACAGCGAGCAGGAGGTCGAAGCGACCAACCCCAACGCCAGCCCGGCCGCGCGGGCACGCTGACAGGCTGGCAGTGGGCGTCCGAGGTGAACCGCTGCCGGAGACGGCGGTGCTGCGGGTCGATGCGACTGTGCACGCCGCGGAGGTCGCGCGCTTCATCCGGTTCGACGTCCGCGGGGCCCGGCCCACGGAACTGCTGGCTGTGGGTCGGTGCCACCGCCGATGACGGGTACGGACGGTTCTGGCTCAACCGCCCCGTCTGGCGTGCTGGAAACGACGGCTCTCGGGGCCATCGAGGCCGCCCACACCCTCGCCGACGAAGGCCTCGCTTCGCAGAAGTACTTTTTTGCCGTTCTCGAAGAGCTGTGGCGGTCCTGCTTGCCGGGGTCGGCATGGTCGACCTGGTCGACCGGGTCGACCGGGTCGACGAGCTCACCCGCATTAACCGCGCCCTGGGCCTGGGCCAGGCCATGATCTCCCACTCGATGGACGACCTCGAAGCACTGGCCTGCGACGCAGAACCGGGCCAAGGCGAGGGGCTTCGTCGCGCGCGCCGGTGCCGTCGTCTGCGGTGGGCTGCCCACCCGGGAGATCGAGGCCCTGGCGAAGATCGTCGGCTTCACCGAGGTCGACCAGGAGATGATCACCTCCTGGTCCTCCCCGTCGCCCCTGTCGACGTCGGGGGAGCCGCTGCCCCCACCCGGGCAGGGCAACCTCCTCATCAAGATCGGCTCCCGCACCGGCATCCCCGTGCACGTCGACCTGGTTGAGGCCGAGCGCCGCTCGGATGTCCACAACACCAACAAACGCTGGCAGCCCGCAGACCCCGCCCTTTTCGACGCCGCCGCCCTCGACACCGCCACGGTGCAGGCGGTCGCCGCCGGGGTGGCTTCCGCCGCACCCGAGCTGCCGGCACCGCCGATCCCCGCCTGCGACGGCCAGGGTGACAGCGACGGGGACGGGGCCGCCGACCGCACCCGGGTCATCAGCGCCGATCTCATCCGCGCTGCCTCCCACCGGGCCGGGGACGACTCGTGAGCGGCCCGCAGAGCTCCAGGGGGCACTCCGCCACCCTCACTCTCGGCGGCATCGGTGTCGCCGCGGTGGGCCTCGGTGGGCTGTGGGTCGCCATCCGCGCCGGCACCCCCGCCCCCGGTGACGGCCCAATCCCCGCCAACCCCATCGCCCTGGTCCTCGAGCTGGTTAGCGGGCGGCGCACCTGGCCCGGTGGGCGCTCCACCCTCGTCGCCGCCGGCTTCGGGGTGCTGCTGCTGTTGGCGTTCGTGCTCGGGCTGCTGGTGGTGTTCTCCCGGATGAGCGGCGGCAGCCGCATCGACCGCAAGGCCCGGTTGCTGGCCCCACCCGGGCGCCTGGTCGGCATCACCCCAAAGGAGGTGGCCCGCTCCGCCGCCGTCCTGCGCCCCAGGGTCGACCTGCGCAACCCCGCCTCCCACGGGGTGGCCCTGGGGGTCACCGTGCGAGGTAAGACCCCGCTGCGGATGGACTGGGAGGGTGTGGGTCTGGTCCTCGCCGGGCCCCGCGTCGGTAAGTCGACCAGCTTCGCCGTCCCGGCCATCGTCGACGCCCCCGGGGTGTGCGTGGTGACCTCCAACAAGGCCGACCTGCACGACGCCACCAAAGGTGTCCGCGAGCAGGTCGGCACCACCTGGGTTTTCGACCCCCAGCGCCTGGCCACCCCCGCCGGGGGCGACGAGTGGTGGGTCAACATCCTCGCCCCCGTCACCTCCACCTCCTCGGCCCGCACGGTGGCCGAGTACTTCTCTTCCGCCGCCACCGGTGGGGCCAAGCAGACCACCGGGGACACCTACTTCCCCACCGAGGCCACCAACGCCCTCGCCGGTTACTTCCTCGCCGCCGCCGTCTCCGGCGGTGACCTGCTGCACGTCATGGGTTGGCTGCGCACCCCCGAGGACCCCACCCCCGTGCAGCTGCTGCGGCAGGCCGGGCAGTACGAGGGCGCGGAGATGGCCCAGGCCCTGGCCCGCCTCACCCCCAAGCAGCGTGACGGGGTCATCGGCACCGCCCGCTCCTGGATCACCGTGCTCACCGACGCCGCCTACGCCCAGTGGGTCACCCCACCAGTCCGGGTGCGGTTCGTCGACCACCACGGGCACGTGTCGGCCGAGAAAATCCCCGGCACCCGCCGCGGGGTGCAGGAGTTCACCACCGCCGAGTTCGTGGCCTCCGCCGGCGACACCCTCTACGCCCTGTCCAAGGAAGGCACCGCCTCCGCCGGACCGCTCACCACCGCCCTCGTGGCGCAGGTCTTCGCCGCAGGCGAGACCCGGGCCGCTCTGGCACCGACCCGCCGGTTGCCCACCCCGATGCTGTTCATCCTCGACGAGGTCGCCAACGTCGTCCGCTTCAAGGACCTCCCCGACCTCTACTCCCACTACGGGTCCCGCGGGATGCCGATCCTCAGCTTCCTGCAGTCCTGGTCGCAGGGGGTGGAGGTGTGGGGCGAGACCGGCATGTCGAAGCTGTGGTCGGCGTCCAACGTCGCCATCTACGGCGGCGGAGCCCGCGACGACAAGTTCACCACCAGCGTCTCCAACATGATCGGCACCTACGACGTCGAGAAGTGGTCCACCAGTAAGTCCCGGACCGGGTCCACCCGGTCGCAGTCCTGGACCAAGGAGCCCATCTTCAGCGTGGCCGAGCTCGTCGCCTTTCCCCGGCGGCGGGCGATCGTGCTCTCCAGCGGGCAACGAGGCCACCCTCATCCGCACCGTGCCGTGGATGAACGGGCCGCACGCCGCCGAGATCAAAGCCTCCCTGGCGACGTACCAGCCCGTCAGCGACGCCGCGCGGAGCGAGCTGCACACCACCCAGGCCCGCATCGTCGCCACCCTGGCCACCGACCCGGTCAGCGACACCCGCCGCATTGCTGCGGCGCGTCCCGCCCCGGAGCAGTCGCCACCACCTGCGGGCGTAGCCACCGCACCACCCGTTCTACCGGCGCGTCTTCCTGACCCGTGGGCGGCTTCCGCCGTCCCGGCCAACCCCACTCAGGGAGGTCCCCGGTGAGCGGCTTCGACGGCGTCCTGCCCGACACCCGCCCCGCCGCCGGTGGTGGTGCTGGGGAAGAAACCCCGCCGGAGTGGGTGGCCCTGTTGCTCGACGGCCTCACCGCCGCCCTTCGCCGCCCCGCCGGCTACCCTGCACCCGGGGTGGTGGAGGAGCCCGAGGACATCCCCGAGCCGCTCTTCGACGGACCCGAGCAGTGGGTCACCGGGTGGCTCGCCCCGATCATCGTGCGCCAACCCACCCAGGACTTCCTCTGGTGCGCCCACTGGTGGGACCACCCCGAGGTCCTCACCCGCATCACCGGCCTCTGGGAGTCCTGGGAAGCCGCCCGCCTCGGCGGCGCCACCGCCATCAACGACTGGATGGCCACCCAGCTCGACCACCACCTCGCGGTCATCACCACCGCCAGCGGGCCCTTCTACCGGTGCAAGCCCACCATCGGTGACACACCCGGCGAGCACCACACCCCCGCCGGCCTCGGCATCACCCCAGCCCCCGCCGAGTTCTTCGAACCCCACACCACCTAAGACCCGAGACCGCCGGCAGCTCAACCCCCCGGCCAGCGATCTCCACCCCGGTCCGGGGTGTGAGTAGCAACCGACGGACTCATCACCAACACCGGGGTCTGAATCCAGGCCCAACCCGGTGTGGGCAAGTCCACGATCAGCAAGCGCGTCGCCCAGGGTGGCCGCCTGCCCGTCCCCCTGGTGATGGTGTTGGACGAGGCCGCGAACGTGTGCCGCATCCGGGAGCTCCCCGACCTGTACTCCCACCTCGGCTCGCGAGGGGTCGTCGTGCAGACCGTGCTGCAGTCCTAGTCACAAGGGGTGCGGGTGTGGGGGGAGGAGGGCATGGCGTCCCTGTGGACCGCGGCCAATATCAAGATCTACGCCGGCAACAACAGCGAGGACCGCTTTCTGTAGCTCCTGTCCAACCTCGTCGGCCCCCACGAGGTCCGACGCCGCTCCACCAGCAACTCCCGCACCGGGTCCTCCACCAGCCACTCCACCACCCCCGAGCCGATCTTCACCGTGGCCGACCTGCAGCCTTGAGCAACCATGGCGGTAGGCGGAACTCCGCATTCGCGTACGGCGCTGGCGAGAGGATCCGGTGCCTTCGGTCCTGGATTTGAAAAACGAGATGGGCTTGGCCGAGTGACGCGTCCCTTGTCAGGTCCGGGTAGGCAAGGTTCGCTTGGCCGGGGCTGGACAGGTGGTAGGCGCCGTTGACCCCTCGATGCACGAGCGTCCTTAGTTGCTCGCTGACAACCGAAGCGTGACGGACTTGGTTACCTGAGCGCATCCAGGCATCCGCGATGAGGTTGGTGCGGTCGTAGGCGATGCCAGCGTGGGATCGGCCGGGGATGACCCCGTAGGCCGAACGGTATCGGCTGGCGAACCCGCGTCCGACCTCGTCGGAGTATGTGCCCGAGACCGTCGCCCACAAAATTCCTTCTGACAGCGGGCCCAGCACGTCGCGGAACGACGGCACCGATGGTGCGTACAGTGTGTATATAAGCGTTGGTGGCGGGTTGGCCATGAGCTCGCGCAAGAACGCCACCGTGCCGTCAACGAAGTAGTGCCCGATCAGCACTGCGGCAGGCGGATTGGCTCGAACGGCTTTTGCCGCTGCCGCCCAGTCCTCGTCATTGACCCCGACCGACTGAAGCCGGCGTAGTTGCCAGCCGTTCCTTTCGGCTTGCGCAGTCGCTGCTTCCAAGCCGAGGTCGCCCATTGGCCACGACCCTTGAAGGACAAGCAGGTCCTTATTTATCGGTTGCCATGCACGGCGTCCCCGCAGCTCGGTCATCGTTCGTACAAACCCGGGCGCGTACAGAACGTCGCTGGGGTCGATTTGGAAGACGTGTCCGAAGCGGCCAGGGTCGTCCGCGACCTTTTGCACCATGCTGTGCAGCGTGGCTGCGTGCAGGTATGGTCGACCGAAGTCAGCGGCGAGTTTGTGGGCGACGTCCTGGCGCCCGAGGTAGCCAGACGCGATGGCGTCGACTTCCCGGTCCGCAAGCGCCTCGAAGCAACTTTGGATGCTGGCCGGGTCGTTGACGTCGATGTCGATGATCGCCAGTTCGACCGTCCGCCCATTGATCCCGCCGCGGCGGTTGATCTCGTCAAGGGCTAGTTGCGAGCCGCGCAACATCTCCAGGCCGTCGTCGCTGCCCTTGCCCGTGAGCGGCAACGCGGTCCCCAGGATCAACGGTGCCTTGAGCACCAGCTGCCTTGGCGCAACCTTTAGCGGCTTGCCAGTCGCTGCCGCGCTAACCCTTCCGTGAGACAGCCGCTCGAACCCTTGAGGTCCCCCCGGAATGGGGAGCAGCACCAGACCCTCGGATACAGCGAGGGTTGCTGCGGCGGTACGGCTCGCAGAGCCGAGTTTGCGAAGCACGCGGTCGACGTGTGTGGTGATGGTGCGGAGACGGGTGTTCAGCCTTGTCGCAATCTCTACGTTGCTCAGCCCGCCGACGAGAAGGGTCAGGACATCGAGTTCGCGCATGGTGAGCTGGTACGGCAGGACGTCCAGTGTTGACATCGTGACGTAGGCGCAGCGTCCACCATCGTCGCTGACGAGTGCGCGCACGTGGATCGCTCGTCCGCGCGGTGGCGTCCACACGAACCCGATCCCGCCGACGTCCGCTGTGAGCACAGCGTGTATCAGGCGCAGCAGCGCTGGTGTCGAGCGCAGCAACGCCGCACCTGAGGAGCCTCGACCGGACTCGACGGTGCCGTCGGCCCACACCAGCGCGAGGACGCTCGTGGCATCGCCAGCCATCTTGGCCTTGGTCGCGCTGTCAGTCGCGCGGTGCGGTGGGGTCGCGGACACCGCGCCTCCTGACTTGCTTGGTCCCGGGGTTTTGCGAGGACTGTGCGCGCCGTCGGTCACGACGAGATAACGACTGCGGGTCGTTGCTCGATTACTGCCGAATGCTACGTATTTCTACGGACGCCTGCCCCCCCGCCAGTTTGTAGGTTCGCCCCACCAACTTCGGATGATGCGAGCGGGTAGGGCCAAATGGGACGACTCGATGGGAAAGTAGCGATAGTTTCGGGAGCGGCACGGGGCATCGGTGCTGCTGTTGCGCAGCGACTGCGCATCGAGGGCGCGACCGTCATCGCCGGTGACGTGATCGACCCCTGTATGGACACCAGCGGTCTGATCTGGTGGGGCTGGGATGTGACCGACGCTGACGCTTGGCAGTCGGTGGTGCAGCACGCTGAGACGGCCTACGGCCACCTCGACATCCTGATCAACAACGCCGGTATCAGTGAGTACGAGCCGATCCACAAAGTCACAGTTGAATCCTGGAAGCGGATCGTTGCTGTCAACCAGACCGGCGTGTGGCTCGGCATGCGCGCAGCTGTGACGTCGATGCTGCGCTCTGGCGGCGGCGCAATCGTGAACGTCTCCTCGATCCTGGGCGCCGCCGCAATCCCCGGCGAGCACGTCTACCACGCGACAAAAGGCGCGGTGCTGAGCATGACCCGCAACGCGGCTGTCACCTACGCCGCCGACCGGATCCGCGTCAACGCAGTTCTCCCAGGATGGATCCGCACGCCGATGACCGAAGGGCAGGACCCGGAACTCAACGCGGCCTTCCTCGCCTCAACACCGATGCTCCGTGGAGCCGAGCCTGACGAGCTGGCGGCGGCGGTGGCGTTCCTCGTCTCCGAAGACGCCAGCTACGTCACCGGCGTCGAGCTCGCCGTCGACGGCGGATACCTGGCGCAGTCGGCCCCGCTGAGCAGCGCCCCCAAGCGCACTGAGGCGGCGGCGTTATGAACCGTTTGCAGCGTCGCATCGCACTGGTGACCGGCGCGTCCAGTGGGATCGGGCGCGGCGTTGCCGAGCTGTTTGCCGCCGAAGGCGCCACCGTCATCGCCGCCGATCTCGAGCCCGGTGAAGCGTTCCTCAAAAAGGTCGCATACCGCCATCTCGACGTCACGAGCGAGAGTGAATGGATCAACCTCATTACGGCCATCGAGGCTGAGCACGGGCGCTTGGACGTCTTGGTTAACAACGCGGGTGTCATCGCCTACTCGCCCGTCCACGAGCTGACCGAGCCCGAATGGAGGCGCGTCCTGGACGTTGACCAGATGGGTGTGTGGCTCGGCATGAAGTCGGTGGTGCCGGTCATGAGGCGCGCCGGCGGCGGTTCGATCATCAACCTGTCGTCAGCATGGGGTGTCGTCGGCGGCCACGGAGCGCACGCCTACGCCGCAGCCAAGGGCGCAGTTCGGAGCATGACCCGCAACGCCGCGCTCACCTATGCCGCCGACAACATCCGCGCCAACACCGTTGTCCCGGGCTGGATCCACACGCCGCTAACCGACGTGCAGCCGACATCGCTGAACGACGCCGTGCTCGCCGCGACACCGCTGGGCCGCGGTGCCCACCCGGTGGACATCGCATACGGCTGCGTCTATCTCGCCAGCGAAGAAGCCACCTTCGTCACCGGCAGCGACCTGGTGATCGACGGCGGATTACTCGCTCACTGACCTGAACCTCCCGCCTCACGAAAGGGAACCCCCGATGCCTCTTCACCTGCCTGACGGCAAGCGCCTCGCCGTGTCGATTGGCGCCGACTTCGACGCGCACAGCGTGTGGATGGGCACCTTTGGCCTGTCCAGCCCGTCCTACCTGTCACGTGGCGAGTTCGGCGCCCACGTCGGCGTCCCGCGGCTGCTCGAACTGTTCAGCCGCTACGACATCCCGGCGACCTGGTGCACGCCGGCACACACGATGCAGACGTACCCGGACGCGTTCAACACCGTCCTCGAAGCAGGCGGCCATGAGATCGCCGCCCACGGCTGCTTCCACGAATCGGTGCCGTCACTCGACCACAACGACGAGCTGCGGCTGATGGCCAAAACGCTGGAGGTCCACCAGAAGTACGTCGGCAAGCGCCCACGCGGTTACCGCTCGCCAGCATGGGATTTCACTGAGCACACGCTGCAGATCCTCGAAGACAACGGCTTCGAATGGGACTCCTCACTCATGGGCCGCGATTTCGAGCCCTACCACCCGCAACCTGTGGAGGTCCGCTGGGAGGACGGCAGCATCCTGGGCAAGCCCAGCCCCCTGCTGGAGATCCCGGTGTCCTGGTACCTCGACGACTTCCCGGCAGTCGAATACATCCCGGGTGTCAACCCGGGTCTCGGCTCCACCGACTCCATCGGTCAGCGGTGGAAGGACAACTTCGACTTCGCCCTTGAGCGCGTAGCCAACGGCGTCATCGCCTTCACCGTGCACCCACAAACCATCGGCCGGGCGCACCACCTGCTGATGTTCGAGCGGCTGATCGACCACATGGCCAGCCAGGACGGTGTCTGGTTCGCCACCTTGTCCGACATCTACGACACGTGGACCGACTGACCGGTCAACGACCCAACTCATAGAGAGCACTCCACCATGACCATGCGTTACACCTGGGCCGCGGCCACCACGCTCGTCGCCGCCGCTCTCGCGCTCAGCGCCTGCTCCACTGCTAGCGACCAGGCGGGCCAGTCCAACAGCGCCGGCGCCGGACCATCGGTCTCGATAACTCAGCCGTCCCAGCTCAAGATCGCCTACTTCTCCGCCGGCACAGGTGACTCCTACCTCCAGGCAGCGATCGAGGCTGCGCAAGCGGAGGCGGGGAAGTTGGGCGCAACGCTGAACGTGTTCGACGGCAAGTTCGACGCGCAGACCCAGTACAACCAGATCCAGACTGCGCTCACCAGCGGCAAGTACAACGCTTTCGCGGTCGAGCCGAACGACGGCAACCTGCTGTGCAATCTGCTGACCAAGGACGCCGTGGACAAGGGGATCCTCGTCTCGGTCTTCAACGAGCCCATCTGTGACCGCGCCGTGAAGGAAGGGGACCAGCTGTGGCAGCCGGGAACCGTCACCTACGTCGGCGGTCAGACCATTGGCAGCTATAACCAATGGGTCAAGTCCATCATCGACGCCAACCCTTCCGGCGGGAAGGTCGCGGTCATCACCGGCCCCGACCTCAACGCCAACACGCTAGTCATGCGCGCCGCCGAAGAGCTCATCAAGGCAAACAACAAGTTCGAGATCGTTGCCGAGCAGACGACCGACTACAGCACGCCGAAGGCCTTCGCCGCGGCCCAGACAATCTTGCAGGCCAACCCAGGGCTGGGCATCTTCATCTCCAACTATTCCGGCATGACCCGGGGCGTCGTGCAGGCGGTCAACGGCGCCGGCAAGAAAGGCCAGGTCAAGACCTACGACTTCGGCGGAGACAACTGGTCGCTGAGTGCGGTGAAGGCCGGCGACATCGAGCAGACCGTCGTCATGCTGCCCAAGCAGGAGACCATCGATGCGATCGACGCCCTGGCCGACGTTGTCAGTGGCAAGACGGTCGATCACTTCATCGACCTGACCAAGTCCCCGAAGCTGCCCGGCACGGCGTTCGTCACCGCGCAGAACGTCGACAAGTTCACCGCGGAGTACTGATTAGCCCGCACCGCCCCGACGAACGAGCACGGGAGCAGACGACATGAGCGAAGCCCCAACGACCGCCGTGTCCTGCCGGCAGATCACCAAGAGATTCGCCAACACCACGGCCGTCGACAACGTGTCGATCGAGATCCGGCCAGGCACTGTGCATGCCCTGGTCGGAGAGAACGGCGCCGGTAAGTCCACCGTGCTCGGGATGATCTCGGGTCGGTTGGCAAGTGACACCGGAACAATCGAGGTCTTCGGCCAACGGCTGCACGGCGGGCGGCCTCGGGAGGCCCGTGGTCTCGGCCTGGTCGCTGTGTACCAGGAATTGATGATGGTGCCGATGCTGAGCGCTGAAGCCAACGTGTTCCTCGGTCAGACCCAGACCCGGGCGGGGGTGCTTGCCCGCAGACAGATGCGGCGCCGGTTCGTGGAGCTGTGCGGGTTCTTCGAAACTCACATCGACCCGGTCGCGGTCGCAGCCGATCTTTCTGTGTCGCAGCAGCAGATCCTGGAGATCATGCGTGGCGTCGAGTCCGGTGCCAAGGTGCTGCTTCTGGACGAGCCAACTGCCGCGTTGGCCGAGCGAGAACGTGACGTGCTGTACCGGGTCATCAACCGGCTTCGCGATCAGGGAACCACCATCGTGATCGTCAGCCACAACCTCGACGAGGTGTTAGCGATGTCCGACGACATCTCGGTGCTACGTGACGGGCGGCTTTCACGATCGGCTCCACGCCGCGACTGGGACAAGCAGGCACTCATCCGCGCCATGGTCGGCCGTGAGGTTGAGGTGGTCGCCGAGCGCGGCAAGGCGGCCGCGAGCACCTCACTACTCGAAGCGGTCGACGTTCGCCTGCCCGGAGTACTTCACGGAATCGACCTCACAGTCGCCGCAGGGGAGATCGTCGGGCTGTGGGGTCTCGTCGGCGCGGGACGCACAACGTTCCTGCGGTCGCTGGCCGGGCTCGAACCGGCGTCGTCCGGGTCGATGACAGTCGACGGAATCAATATCGGGTGGCCTCGCAGCACCAGGAAAGCTATCGCTCGAGGCATCGTCATGGTACCGGAGGACCGAAAGACCGGGCTCGTTCTGAACATGGATGGCGCCAGCAACGTGTGGCTCGGACGGAGGCCGCCGCGCAGGGTAAAACTCGACCGCCGCAGAGAAAGGCGGGACACGGCCCCGTTCGCGCAGTTCTTCGGGTTCAAGCCGTCACGGCTTAAAGACCCGGTCATCGAACTGTCCGGCGGGAATCAGCAGAAGGTGCTGCTCGCCAAGTGGGCAGCGCGCGAACCACGCGTGTTCCTCATCGACGAGCCGACACGCGGCATCGACATCGGGGCCAAGTCGGAGGTGCTGAGCTCGCTTGTCTCGCTCGCGGAGGCCGGCAGCGCCATCGTGGTCACCTCCTCGGAGCTGGAGGAGGTCCTCGCGATCTCACACCGGCTCATCGTGTTTGTCCACGGCCACGCCGTGGCCTCACTCAACGCATCCGACCCGCAGTTCCGAGTCGCCGACGTTGTCCGCATGGGATTTCGTGAAGAGGAAGAAGAAGTGTCATGAGCACCAGCGTCGACAGCCCCGACATCGAGTCCGACAGAGCCGAACCGAGACGAGACACCGCAGCGTTCCTGCGGTCATTGGCCGGGCGTTACGTGATGGTCGGCGTGCTGGTCATGCTGGTGATCGTGGCGACGATCCTCTACCACGGGTTCCTCCAGCCGCAGAACCTGCGCGATATCCTCACGCAGAACGCAGCCGAAGGGATCATCGCGGTCGGTATGACATTCGTGATCATCTCGGGCGGGTTCGACCTGTCTGTCGGATCCGTCTACGCCATCGGGGGCTGCGTGTTCGCCGGTGTCACCAAGGACACTGGCTCGGTGGCCGTCGGTGGCCTGGCGGCCCTGGGCGCCGGCATCGCAGCCGGCGCGGTCAACGGCGTCCTCGTGGCGCGGTTGAAGGTCAACCCGTTCGTCGCCACGCTCGGCACCGCGTCGGCTATCTCGGGGCTCGCCTACATCTACTCCCACTCCGCCCCGCTGGTGGTGCCCGGCGCGAGCTTCCAGAATCTTGCGTTGACCACGATCGGACGCGTCCCGCTCCCGATCTGGATCCTGCTGGCCGTCGGCCTCGTGGGCGCGTTCCTGCTGTCGCAAACGAGCTATGGCCGCAACGTGTCAGCGGTTGGTGGCAACGAGCAGGCCGGGTTGCTGTCCGGGCTTCGGGTCCCGTGGCTGATCGCAAGCGTTTACGTGATGACCGGAGTCCTCGCTGCGTTCGCCGGCATGATCGACGCGTCTCGACTGGGCGTCGGCCAGGCGAACGTTGGCGGGACCGTCTCGCTGGATGCCATTGCGATCGTGGTGGTCGGCGGAACCTCGTTGCGTGGTGGCGAGGGCGCCGTGTGGCGCTCGGCCGTCGGCCTGCTGATCCTTGCCACGATGACCAACGTCTTCTACAGCCTGAACCTGGACCAGAACTTTCAGCTGATCGCCAAGGGCGTGATCGTGGTCGCCGCGGTTGCCCTGGACGTGCTCGTCCGCAGGCGGCGTGCCTGATGGGCAGCTACCTCACCCGCACCGGGCCGGGACGGACCCGCTACGGGACGCTGGCTGCGCTGCTCGCCGCAGCCAGCGCCGAACGCTCAGGGGATCAGCTTGCTGGTGTCGCCGCCGACAGTGAACAGGAACGCGCGGCTGCCCGGCGCGCCCTAGCGGATGTGCCCCTGACCGACTTCCTCGAGGACCCAGCCGTGCCGTACGAGGCCGACGACGTCACCCGCCTCATACTCGACAACCACGACGCGGCCGCGTTCGCCCCCGTTGCGGGGCTGTCGGTCGGCGAGCTCCGTGAGTGGTTACTCACCGACGCCACGGGAGCAGCCCAGCTGTCCGCTGTAGCGGACGGCCTGACCCCGGAGATGACGGCCGGCGTGTCGAAGCTGATGGGCAACGCCGACCTGGTCACCGTCAGCAGGAAGATCGAGAACCTCAGCGCGTTCCGCGGCACGATCGGACGACGCGGCCGGCTCGCCACCCGCCTGCAGCCCAACCATCCCACCGACGACCCGGCCGGAGTCGCCGCCGCCGTTGTCGACGGGTTGCTATGCGGCTGCGGTGACGCCGTCATCGGAGTCAACCCAGCGACGGACTCGCTGCGAGCCACAGCCGACCTCCTGCACCTGCTCGATGACATCATCGTCCGCTTCAACATCCCCACCCAGTCCTGCGTGTTGTCCCATGTCACAACCACGATCGACCTCATCGAACGAGGAGCACCGGTCGACCTCGTGTTCCAGTCCGTGGCCGGAACCCAGCGCGCCAACGACGCGTTCGGCGTGACCCTGCCGATGCTCCGCGAAGCGCGCGCCGCAGCGGAATCACTCGGCCGCGGAACCGTCGGCCACAACGTCATGTACCTGGAAACCGGGCAAGGCAGCGCACTGTCATCGAATGCTCACCACGGCGTCGACCAGCAAACGATCGAGGCACGGGCCTACGCCATGGCAAAATCCCTCGACCCTCTACTGGTCAACTCCGTCGTCGGTTTTATCGGACCCGAGTACCTCTACGACGCCAAACAGATCTTGCGTGCCGGGCTAGAAGACCTGTTCTGCGGCAAACTCCTCGGCTTGCCGATGGGCCTCGACGTCTGCTACACCAATCACGCCCAGGTTGACGCCAATGACCTGGACATCATGCTGACTGTGCTCACCCTCGCCGGGGCCGCGTTCGTCATCACCGTGCCCGGCGGCGACGACATCATGCTCAGTTACCAGACCGCATCGTTCGAAGACGCCCTCTACCTGCGCCGCACACTCGGCCTAGCGCCGACACCCGAGTTCCAGGCGTGGCTCGAGGACCTTGACCTGCTCGACGGCGCCGGGCTGCCGCGCCGCGGCGCGATCGAGCACAGCCGGCTGCGCGCGCTGGTGTCCTGATGAACCAACCGAGGCCGGAGGTCAACAACCGGGATCGCTCCGCGTGGGACCTGCTGCGCCGGTCCACACCTGCCCGGATCGGTCTCGACCGTGCCGGACACGCGATGACGACATCGGGTGCCCTCGACCTCGGCGAGGCGCACGCTCGAGCACGCGACGCCGTGCACGTCCCGCTCGACGTCGACGCCCTCGCCGGTGATCTCGCCGACCTTCACCCCCTCATCGTCACGAGCCAGGCACCTGACCGTTCGACCTACCTTCGCCGCCCAGACCTAGGCCGTCTGCTGGCATCCCGCACCGGGCAGCCGCCCCCCTCCTCAGACGTCGTCTTCGTCCTGGCCGACGGCCTGTCCGCCACCGCCGTGGGCAAGCACGCCGCCGCCGTGCTGCGGGGCTGCTTGCAGCTGCTTGCGCAGGAGCCCGTCTGGGCGGTCGCACCCCCGGTGATCGCCACCCAAGCCCGGGTTGCCCTAGGCGACGACGTGGCAACGATGTTCAGCGCAACGGCCGTGGTCGTGTTGATTGGCGAGCGCCCCGGCCTCAGCGCCAACGACAGCCTCGGCGCCTACCTCACATGGCAGCCGTACAGGGATGTCACCGACGCGCACCGCAACTGCATCTCGAACATCCGCCCACCCGACGGCCTCGGCTACGACGACGCCGCCCGCCAGATCATCGACCTGCTCAACGGGGCTCGCGCTCTCGGCACGTCAGGCGTAGCACTCAAAAACAACACCGGCTGGCCCGCGGCGCTGACCACGCCGACCGAACCGCAAGGAGGACAATGAACGACCCTCTCGTCGTAACCGGCCTGACCGCGCCCGTTGAAATCCTCATCGACAAGTACGGCGTGCCACACATCTACGCCAAATCCGAGCACGACGTGTTCCTCGCCCAGGGCTTCAACGCCGCCCGCGAGCGGCTCTTCCAGCTCGACCTTTGGCGCAGGCGAGGACTCGGCCAGCTCTCCGAGGTGTTCGGCGAACGGTTCACCGAACGCGACCGCGCCGCGCGGTTATTCCTCTACCGCGGGGACCAGCGGGCCGAATGGCTCGCATACGGATCGGCGACCAAGCGCACCGTCACCGCATTCGTGGCAGGCGTGAACGCCTTCATCGACCTGTGCAAGGCCGACGAGTCCCAGCTGCCTACCGAGTTCCGCCAGCTCGGGTACCGGCCCGCGCGATGGAACCCCATCGACGTTGCCCTCATCCGCAGTCACGGGCTGTTCTACAACGTGGAGCAGGAGGTCGCCCGCGCCCGCACCATGCGCGACTACGGCCCCGACGTCGAAAACCTACGACGCGTTCGCGAACCGACCCACACCCTGATAGTTCCCGACGGTCTGGACCTGTCCGGCATCCCCGACAACGTCCTCGACGTCTACCGGCTCGCCACGTCCCAGCCCGCCTTCGCCGGCGAGGACCGACCCGGCCCACGAACCGACCCCGAAGGAAGCAACAACTGGGTCGTCGGCCCGACGCGGTCAGCGACCGGACGGCCCCTGCTCGCCAACGATCCCCATCGCGCGATCGGCCTACCCTCACTGCGCTACATCGCACACCTCTCCGCGCCGGGGTTCGACGTCATCGGCGCAGGCGAACCAGCACTTCCGGGCATCTCGATCGGGCACAACGGCCACATCGCATTCGGCCTGACGATCTTCGCGATCGACCAGGAAGACCTCTACGTCTACGAGACGAATCCTGCCAACCCTGACGAGTACCGCTATCAGGGCCGCTGGGAGCCCATGACTGTCGTCCGCGAACAGATCACCATCTTCGGCCGCGACCCGGAGACCGTCGAATTGCGGTTTACCCGGCACGGCCCGGTCGTCTACAGCGATACCAGCCGTCACCGCGCGTTCGCCATCCGCGCAGCCTGGCTTGAACCCGGCATGGCGCCGTACCTCGGCAGCATGGACTACATGACCGCACGGACACCGGATGCCTTCCTGGACGCGATGAACCGGTGGGGAGCACCGGGGGAGAACCAGGTGTACGCCGCTCCCGACGGGACGTTTGGCTGGCGACCCGGGGGGCTCATGCCCATACGGCCGAACTGGGACGGCACCATGCCGGTGCCGGGGGACGGGCGCTACGAATGGGCAGGCTTCTACGACACTGACCAGTTGCCCGCCGAGCGCAACCCAGACCGGGGTTGGGTCGCCACCGCAAACGAGATGAACTTGCCGTCTGGCTACCCGAATGCTGAGCGAACAGTCACCTACGACTGGTACCACCGTTATCGATACGACCGAATCGCCCAGGTCCTCGACACCGCCGACGGATTCACAGTGCACGACTGCGTGCAGCTGCAGACCGACACGGTCAACGTCGCGGCGCAGGAAGTTCAACGCGCCTTGCGCTCATGGCGCCCCACCGGTGTGGCAGTCGAGCACGGTGAACCGGAATTGGCTGAGGTGATCGCGTGGCTCGCTCAGTGGGACGCCGACGCCACCGTGAACTCAGGTGAGGCCGCCCTGTACGAGATCTGGTTCCGGAGGCACCTTCGCCCCGCTTTGCTCCGGCACGCACTCGCCACCTCGGTGGCGCCTGATGATCTGGAAGACGCAGTGCGCCGGCTGCTCCCCGATGAGGTACTCGCATCGGACGTCCGAACTGACCTCCTGCTGATCAGATCGCTGGGCGCCGGGAGCGACAAGCTGAACGTCATCATCAGCGTTTCGCTCCGCGAAGCTATCGACGAGACGACGGCGCAGCTAGGCGCGGACCGGTCGGCGTGGCGCTGGGGCGACCTCCACCGCGCAGCGCCCGCCCATCCACTCGCTGCGCTACTCCCTCCGGAATCAGCCTGGTCCAACTGGCCGCGGATGCAGCCGGTTGAGCGTGCTGGTAGTGGCGACACCGTGTGCAGCACTGCATACGACACCGACTTCATCCAGACCGCCGGTGCGAGCTTTCGGATTGTCGTCGACGTGGGCGACTGGGACCAGACGGTCGCCATGAACGCTCCAGGGCAGTCAGGGCGCCCCGGCGACCCGCACTGGGATGACCTATACACCGCCTGGGCGGCGGATGGAAGTTTCCCGCTGCTATACAGCAGGACCCTCGTCGAGCAGCACACGACTGCCCGCTATGAACTTCGCCCACCGGTCGGATAGACAGGACCGCCTCAGTGGGTCGCAGCACGGCCTGACCCGCAATCGGTGGTCGGTGGTCGGTGGTCGGTGGTCGGTGGTCGGTGGTCGGACCAATCGTGCACCTGCGTCTGAAGCAGCGCCTGGTCCCGGTGGACATCGCCGCCAGGCTGAACAAGGCGTCCCCGACGGTGCACGCGGTATTGACCCTGCGCACCTGCAGTAGCGGACCCACATCGACCGGGTCACCGGGGGAACCGATCCACCGCCACGAACACCACCACCCCGGGGTCGATGATCTACGTCGACGTGATGAAGCTCGGCAACGCCCCCGAGGGCGATGGCCGGCGCTATGCCGGACGCGACAAGGCTGGCCCAACCGGGCCCGCCGCTCTACAACCGTGGTCCGGCGCTGTAGCTGGTCAGGTTAAGAACGCCCGGCAATTGATGTGGCTGGTGATGTGGATGTTGCAGGTGTGTCGTTGCGGGTAGGGGCACGGACCCCGGCTTGATCATGGGATTGCTGACGTCCCGACGATCACCGGGAGGGTCCGTGCCCCTGCTGCCAGCATCCCTGACCGAACCCCTGTGGGTCCAGTTCTCCACGCTGTTGAATGACGATGATCGCCCCGAATTCGTCGCGGATCATCCGTGGGGATGTCACCGGCGCCGGATCCCTGATCGGGTGGTGTTCGACCACGTGCTCGCCGCCCTCGTGCATGGCAGCGGCTACGAGCGCATCGCCACCCCAGGGTGTTCGGATCGCACGATCCGCCGCCGACTGGCCGACTGGGCCGAGCGCGACGTGGGTGTGGAACTGCTCAAAGCCGCGCTCGCCGCCTACGACCAGATGATCGGCCTCGACCTCGACGACCTGTCAGTGGACGGGTCGATCACCACATCGCCCTGCGGAGGGGAACTTTCGGGGCGGTCCCCGGTCGATCGCGGCAAGCAAGGCACCCAACGCTCGGTGGTCACCGACGGGCGCGGCATCCCCCTCGCCCTCGTCGCCGCCAACCGGCACGACTCACCCCTGTTCGAACCCACCATGCGCCAGATCCCGGACATGATCGGGCCGCTGCCCGAGCGGCCGTGTGTGCACCTGGACCGCGGCTATGACTCCGCCGGTACCCGGGACCTGCTCGACGAACTCGGCTACGTCCACGAGATCGCCCGCACCGGCATCCCTGCCCCCACCCAAGCCGGCAAACGCTGGGTCGTGGAACGCACCCACTCCTGGATGAACGGCTACGGCAAGATCCGTCGCTGCACCGAGAAACGCCGCGTCGTTGCCGAGCTGTACCTCTACCTCGCAGCCACCCTCACCGTCATCCGCCGCCTCATCAACGCAGCCCGCACCCGCTACCGCTGGCCAACCCGACCCACCACCCGAAGACTCAAGTAACCATCAATTGCCGGACGTTCTAAGTCTGCAGAAGCTCGAGGACGCAGCAGACCTCGGGGTCACCCTCGTCGCCTTCGCTAACGGGCCCACCGGGGCCGGGGCCGTCAAGCTTGACGTCTATGACCCTCGGGCTGACCTGCGGCATCGCCCCGAACTAGTGCTGCGCTGACAGCGCGTTAGCTCAAGGTCGAGATCGGGCGGGTGGTATCGGCCGCACGAGCCTCCGTGCTGTGAGAATCTGCGCGCGTAGACTGATACGCGTTGAGGGGCGTGGAGGCCGATGGGGGAGGGACCGATGAGCGGGCACGGGCCGGTCGACGCGCCGCAGCCTCGCGTCACCAGGGCTGATGTTGCCCGGGTGGCGGGAACGTCGGAGGCAGTGGTCAGCTACGTCGTCAACAACGGACCCCGGCCGGTTGCGGTTGCCACGCGCAGTCGAGTTCTTGCGGCTATTGATAAGACCGGGTACCGGCCCAACTTGATCGCCAGGGCGCTAGCGGCCGGCTCCACCAGGACCTTCGGGTTGATCGTCCCCAATGTGGCCATACCGTTCCTGGCATCAATCGCACATGCGGTGCAGGAGCAGACCTTCGCCATCGGCCACACGCTGCTGCTGGGTGACGCCGGAGACAGGCAGGACCGCGAGCGGGACTTGGTGAGCAGCTTCGTGGAACGTCGGGTCGACGGGCTGTTGTACGTCAGTGTGAACCGCGATCCTTTCCTGGACGTGCTGGTTGCTGAACGGACCAAAGTGGTGGTGTTGGATCATCGGGTGCAGCGGCCGGGGGTGGTCAGCGTCTACGTCGACGAGGCTGAGGCGGCCGCCTGCGCAACCCGTCATCTGGTCGAGCATGGAGCGCGGCGAGTTGCCATCATCGCTGGTCCGCGGGGCCGCCCGAACACCGAAGATCGGGTGGGTGGCTGGCGCACAGCCCTGACAGAGTGTGGGATTGAATCGCCGGAGAGTGCCGTGACGGCACGAGGTTTCACCCGGCACGGCGGGTACTCGGCGGCGCTGCGAATCTTGGACAAGCCGGAGCGCCCGGATGCCGTCTTCGCGTCGAGCGAGCAGCAGGCCATCGGATTTCTTGCTGCAGCTGCAGATCAGGGCGTCCGGGTTCCCCAGGATGTACGACTGATCTGCTTCAACGGCAGCACCCAAGCCGACTACAGCGTTCCGGCGCTGTCGGCGGTCGTGCAACCGATCGAGAAGATGGCGGCGCGTGCGGTGGCGATACTCGCGGGCGCCAGCGGTGGGGCGTTTGGTCCGATGGCGGAGGAGTTCGAACCGGAGCTTGTGGCCCGTCAGTCCTGTGGGTGCAGGTGGACCCGCCAAGACCTCGTGGGAGGGGGTAGGAGGGTGTCCGTCGACGATCTCGGCGAGGAAGATCAACCATGAGATCGCGTTCCTGGCCCGAAAGCTGGAGACGCCCGTGATGGGCGGAGCGTTCCCGCCTCTGACCGACCGGGGCCCGTCACGGGTCCGAGTTTTATGAGGAGCACTGGGCCGCGGTAGTGGGTAGGTAGATCACTTCCCGCGCGGGGGGCCCGCACACCTCGGCATGCTCCGCGACGGCGCTTGACGGTTGCCACGGGGGCCGTACGTAGATTCGCCCCGCTCTTAGACGATGCTGTGGAAGGAAGTCGATGACGGCCGCCCCCGAGTCACGCGAACATCCGCCGATGCGACGCTGTTATCTCGGTGTCGTCGGTCCGGGCACCGCTGATTCGGCGACCTACGACATTGCCCGGGAGATCGGCCGGCTCGCGGTCGAAAGACTGGCCGCGACCGTGGTATGTGGGGGCCTCGGCGGCGTAATGGAAGCCGCCGCCCGCGGGGCGGTTGAGGCCGGCGGGGTGAGCGTGGGATTCCTACCAGGGTCGGACCGGTCCGAGGCCAATGACTACCTGACCGTGAGTGTGCCGACAGGCCTGGGGGAGCTGCGCGACGGAATGGTGGTGAACGCCAGCAACGCCCTGGTGGTGGTGGGCGGCAGCTGGGGCACCCTGGTCGAGGTTGCGCTGGCGTCCAAGCGTGGCTTACCGGTGATGTCACTCGGCGGCTGGTCGGTCTCCGATGATCATGGTGTCGCCTGGTCGGGCGTCACCCGCTGCAGCGACCCTGAGCAGGCCATGGACCGGTTGGCTGAGCTGCTTCTTCACCGCAGCCTCGAGGTCACGTCGGCGCACTGAGCTGCGTCGCGGTATCCCACACCCGGCCAGCCGCCACCGGCCTGTTCGGCAACTGTTCATCTCTGTCGGATGGTTGACGCGCGTAGAGTAACGCGGGTAGATCGGCTATCCGAGGTCAGACGGCAGAGAGGGTCGTATTTCGATGACCAACACGCAAAGTACAAAGCCCATCGACGGGGCCTTGACGGCCGCCGATATCACGTTCGCGAGCCCAGAAGGTCGCTCGGCGTTCTGGCGGGCCATTGTTTCCGCTTGGCTGGGTACCGCGTTGGAATATGTGGACTTCGCTCTCTACGGGCTGGCCGCTGGTTTGGTGTTCGGCGATGTGTTCTTCCCGAAGGCCAGCCCGGCACTATCCCTGGTGGCCGCCTTCGCCACCTATGCCGTCGGTTTTCTGGCCAGGCCTGTCGGTGCCATCGTGTTCGGACGGATCGGTGACCGGCGGGGCCGGAAGTTTGTTCTCGTCGTCACGATTGCCTTGATGGGCGGCGCTACGACCGCCATCGGGTTTATCCCGAGCTACACCCAGATCGGTATCCTGGCGCCGGTTCTGTTGGTGTTTTTTCGGCTGGTGCAGGGGTTCGGCGCTGGTGCCGAGCTGTCTGGCGGCGCGGTGATGCTCGCGGAGTTCGCGCCAACCAAGAGGCGTGGCTTGGTGGCGTCGATCGTCGCGCTCGGCTCGAACAGTGGGACGTTGCTGGCGGCTGGTGCCTGGTTGCTGGTGATTAAACTTCCCAAGGCGGATCTGCTTTCCTGGGGGTGGCGGATTCCGTTCCTGGCGAGCGCTTTGATCGCCGTTGCGGCGTTGGTGATCCGACGGGTGATGAAGGAAAGCCCGGTGTTCCTCCTGCGCGAGGTGGAGCGAGCTGAGGAGATCGGCAAGAGCGACGCAGTGAAGCGGACGGTGCCGTTCTGGAGCAAGTCCTTCTTCGTGATGCTCGGTCTGCGCATCGGTGAGAACGGTCCGTCCTATCTCGCTCAAACCTTCGTCGTCGGGTACGTCACCAAAACACTGCTGCTGGACAAGTCGATCGCGACCACGGCGGTGCTGATCGCTTCGCTGCTCGGTTTCCTCATCATCCCGCTGTCAGGCCTGCTGTCGGACATGTTCGGCAGGCGCCCAACCTATCGCGTTTACTGCCTGTTGCTGATGCTGTACGGGTTCCCGGCGTTCGCGCTGCTGCAGTCCCGCAACGCGGTGGTCGTCTCGGTGGTGATGATCGTTGGTATCGGCATCGCATCGTTGGGAATTTTCGGGGTGCAGGCGGCGTACGGCGTGGAGCTGTTCGGTGTGCGGGCCCGCTACTCCAAGATGGCCTTTGCGAAGGAACTCGGGTCGATCCTCTCCGGTGGGACGGCGCCGCTGGTCGCTGCGGGGTTGCTCGCGCTCCTCGATTCGTGGTGGCCGCTGGCGACCTACTTTGTGCTGATGGCCGCCATCGGATTTGTCACCACCTTCGTCGCGCCGGAGACGCGCGGTCGTGACCTCAACCTGGTGGAGGACGCGTGTTGATCAAGAAGGAGGGAGATGACGAGATACTGGCCGGTCGCTGCTCCACAGCCTCGCCTCACGAGGGGTGGGCGACTTCAGGTGCTGGACGCATGTGGTCGACGAGTTCAGCCGGTACCTCTGAGGGCTTCCGTCAGTGCTGGATCTGACGGCGGCGGTCGTTGATCTCGGCGGCGACCTGCCGGTGCTGGTCCCGGTCCAGGCCGGGGGCCCGGGGCCCCGGCTCATCGCCACCACCGCCGTCCGCTTGTGGGTCAACCCTCAGTGGCGGTCACGGCCCAGGCGAGCGGCCGGGAGTGCTCGACGGGTGGCGTGTTGTGCACACCGTCGCCGACATGGTCCGCACTTCACTAACCAGGGGGTGAGCGGGGCGCCCGTGATTGCGGCCCGGCGGCCCGTGGTGGTCACCTGTGGTTGACCCGGTGGTCACCGGTGTGGGTCATGATCACCGGGTGATGACGGACGATGCCTCGGCGTCGCTGCCGGTGATGTCGGCGGTGGGGGTGCGACGGGAGATGCGCCGCCGACAGTTGGATGCGTGGACGGTGTGGGTCGGGTACCTCAGCCTGGGGGGCACGGCCACCTTCCCCGAGCTGTCCGCCGCCCTCGCCGGCACCGCTGTGCTCAGCCCGCAGCAGACCTACCTGCTCGTCCAAGCCCTCAACCTCTAACACCTCGCCGCATCAGGCGACACCGGGTCACTCAGAATTGATGGCTCAGGGGGCAACAGGGGCCCTGAAGACGCCGCCCACCCCGGCTCTGCGTCGTCATTCGCACCGCTGGCTCGTCTACTGGAACCAGCTCATCTCATTCACCGCGGAGGGCGTGGAGGTGGTCACGCTGGTAGTTCCTGGACCAACCTGCCGGTGGGACAGGAGACAGATGTTCACCCGGGGTTGGTGCCCTGGTCGTCGTCTGGCCGCCCCGTTCGGCCAAGGTTCCGCTGAGTCCGGCGGCGGGTCGGCTCCATGTGGAAGGTGTCGACGTGATGAGTGCCCGAGCAGCAGTTCTGCCGATCCTGGTCCTGACCGCCACGGTGCTGACCGCCGCTCCCACGGCCGAGGCCACACCACAGAAAGGCCCGGCTTCGGAGGCACCGCGGGTCCCGGGCTACACCTGGACCAGGACGGTGACGGCCCCCGGCCTGGACGTCTACGCCGGCTCGCTGACCCGACCGACGGCCCACCCGAGCTGGACCGTCACCATCTTCGCGCCCACGGTCAACGATCTGACCGGCCAGGCCACCACCGCCGAACTCGGCGGCGCGGACTGGGCGCTCGACACGGAGCGCAAGCTGCTGGCCGCGGGCTACCACCCGACGTTGAAGGCGCTGCCATGGCCGGGATACTCCGACACCCCCGACGGGCTGCAGGGCTTCCGGGTCCGGACGGGGTCCTTCCCCGACAAGGACGGTGCCAACACCGAGACCGCCACGCTGAAAACCGCCGGTTTCCCCACCGCGACGACGCAATGGACCGGCTACGACGGCGACCAGAAGGTCGACGCCGAGCAGATGCACGTCGCTGTGGTCGACCCAGCCCGGTGGCAAGGCACGATCACCGCCACCCACGGCACCACCATCGCCCAGCGCACCACGACCTCCGCGCTGGCCCAGCAGACCCACGCCACGGTGGCCGTCAACGGCGGCTACTTCGTCACCGCCGACGCCGACGGCTTCCAAGGTGTCCCCTCGGGGCTCGCCGCCTACGACGGCCAACTGCAGGCCACCGCTGTCGGCGACCGGGCGGCCCTGGTGTTGCGCAACGGACGGCCCTCCATCGAGCACCTGGTCTCCACCGTCACCCTGACGACCGGGAACACCGCGGAACCGGTCGACGGGATCAACCGCCGACCCGGGCTGGTCCGGGACTGCGGCCGCCCGAACCTGCAGCCAACAACCCAGCCGCGACAAGACGTCACCTGCACCGCCGGTAACGACACCGTCCTGTTCACCGCGCAGTTCGGTGCGGCGCTGCCCACCGGACCCGGCACCCAAGCCGTGTTCGACGCCACCGGCCACGTCATCGCGGTCGGGGCCCGCGGCGGCTCCATCCCGACCGGCGGGTCCGCGGTGCAGGCCATCGGCGCCCCCGCCACGTGGCTCCAAAGTCACCTCACCGTTGGCGCGATCACCCGGGTGGACACCAGCCTGCGCGATGACCGCACCGGGCAACCGCAGCCCCTCGACTCCGCCACCGCCACCGCCATCGTCAGCGCCGGCCCCACCCTGCTGCGCGACGGACACCCCGCCGTCGACGCCGTAACCGAGGGCTTCCTCGACCCCCACGACCTGTCCTTCGGCTTCGCCTTCAGCGAGATCCGCCAGCCACGCACCATGGCCGGCATCGACGCCGCAGGACGGCTGCTGCTCATCGCCGTCGACGGCCGCGAGCCCGGTGTCAGCGAAGGCCTCACCCTGACCGAGCTGGCCACCCTCGCCCGGCAACTAGGCGCCCAGGAAGCGACGAACCTCGACGGCGGGGGCTCGACCGCCATGACCGTGAACGGCCAGCTCGTCACCCACCCCTCCGACACCACCGGCGAGCGCGCCGTCGGCGACGCGGTCGTCGTCGCCCCCTAACCACGTCGCCGGGCGGGATGAGCACCTATCGGAGCGTGAGGTCTACTGGGTTCCGCCAACGTCGGTGCCGGGCATCGCTGTGTCACGAAGGACCGCCCGGATGTGGGTGCCGATAGGCATCACCAGCGGTGAAGACACCCACCGAGCAGCCACCCCGCGTGAAGTGGGCGCTCGGCCCGGGGCGGGGTCCCAAAGGTCGACTGCCGGGATCAGCGCGGCGCCACGGTGAACCGGCGGTTGGCCAGGCTCGGGTTGACCCGCCGTACGTTCGCCACCCGCGCCGGGTCGACAGGTGCGATGGCGACACCGGGCGCTTCCCCGGCACACGCGGCCACCACACCCGTCGGGTCCACGATCATGCTCTGGGCGCAGGAGACCGGACCAACCTGGCCGGCCCCCGCGACGTAGATGGTGTTCTCGATTGCCCGTGCCCGCAGCAAGGTTCTCCAGTGGTCTTCCTTCGTTGGACCAGCTGCCCATGCCGCCGGCAGCGCCACCACCTCGGCCCCGGCGTCGACGACCCAGCGAAACGCCTCGGGGAACCGCAGGTCGTAGCAGGTCAGCGCGCCCACGGTGACGCCGCCGACGTCGAACAGCAGGGGGGCACTGATGTCGGCGGCGTGGATTGTGTCCGATTCGCGGTAGCCGAACGCATCATAGAGGTGGATCTTGCGGTACACCCCGGCCAGTTCGCCCTCCGGCGTGAGCGCGACCAGTGTGTTGCTGTCGCGGGTCTGACCGTCGAGTCGTTCGGTCATACCGACGAGCGTCGCGATCCCGTGCGCTTTGGCCGCCTGGGCGACGGCGGAGACAAACGGCCCGCCGATCGACTCGCCGTGGGGGCCGGGCGTCGAGTGGGTCGGGTCGAAGTGCATGGCCAGTTCAGGGAGCACCGCGAGCTCGGCGCCACCGGCAGCAGCGGCCGCGAGGAGCTCGATGCAGCGTTCGGTGTTCGCTGGGACATCCGTTCCGGCGGCGAACTGGCAGACGGCGACGGCGATGGGCATGTGATCCTCCTAGGCGGTGGGTCTCCGAGCTAACGCTCGGACGAACATGGTCGAGCTGAGGGGTGACTGAGCAATCTGGTGCTGGGGCTCACCGGGGACGGCCGGCGAGCGGCGAGACTCCCGAGTCGGACGGTGCGCCCACGGCCACGTCCTCATCGTTTTTCAGGGAGACCCCGGACCTGCCGAGGGCCCGTGCCCGGACCAGCAGTCGGCTGATCTGCGACGCGGCCTCACGGTGCGCGAGGCCGTCGGGGGGACGGATGTTGGACACGCAGTTCCGCTCGGCGTCGGTACTGTCAGCCCTTGGACCGTGGGTGATGTAGGCGCCGAGGCTGTCGGTCGCGGTGAGCCCCGGCCGTTCGCCGATCAGCACCACGACAGCCGCTGCCCCGGTGGCGGCGGCGACGTCATCCCCGAGAGCTACCCGTGCCTGTTCGGCGATGACGACCGGCCCGATGGACCAACCCGGCAACGCGTCGATCGTGGCGCGCAGCACCGCCGGCGCGTGCACCATGGTCGCCGCCGCCGACAACCCGTCAGCCAGGACGAAGACGACGTCACTCCCGGTATGCGGGAGGAGCGAGCCGGGGGCCAGTCGTCGCCCGAGGTCGGGGCGGCGCAGGTATGTCGGTCGGTCCTTCGCTGCACTGTGTAGCCGAAGTGGCTGCAGGTCGGCCAGCTCATGGAGGAGTGCCGTGACGTCCAACGGCGTGTGGACCGCATCCCGCGCTCGGGCATGGGCCTGTCGCAGGTCGAGCACGTCCGACGTTGACAAGGAGTGCCCGACCCGGGTGAGCCCGACCCGCGCGGAGGTAGCGGCCCGAAGCGCGGTCCACATGTCTCCGACCGCCGCAGCCTGGAGGTCGGAGGCCTCGGGTGGCGGCCCGGTAGTCCTCACGGGGTGTGGTCGCTGCTGTGCGCGGACACTGCCGGCAAGACGTTGGCCAACTGGCTGCGCTCGCTGGCAGAGGCACGGGGCAGTCCGGCGTTGTCGATCAGGTCGAGGGTTGCCAGCCATGCTTCGAACTCAGGTGTCGGCGCGAGGCCGAGGACTCTACGTAGGAAGAGCGCGTCTTCGAAGGACGCGCTCTGATAGTTGAGCATGATGTCGTCGCCGCCCGGCGTGGTGATGACGAACGCCGCCCCGGCCAGCGTCAGCACGCTGAGCATGGTGTCGAGGTCGTCGGCGTCGAGGTCCGCGTGGTTGGTGTAGCAGACGTCCAGGCCCATGGGCAGACCGAGGACCTTGCCGCAGAACAGGTCCTCCAGGCCGGCGCGCAGGACCTGTTTGCCGTTGGCGAGGTACTCAGGGCCAATGAAGCCGACGACCGAATTGACCAGGAGCGGATCGAAGGCCCGGGCGACGGCGTACGCCCTGGCCTCACAGGTCTGCTGGTCGACACCGTGGTTGGCACCGGCCGAGAGCGCACTACCCTGACCGGTCTCGAAATACATGACGTTGCGGCCGACCGTACCCCGATCCAGCTCCAGGGCAGCCTGGCGTGCCTCGGCGAGCATCGACAGGCTGACCCCGAAGGACTCGTTGGCGCGCTGGGTGCCCGCGACGGATTGGAAGACCAGATCCACCGGGGCGCCCCGCTCGATCAGCTCGATCGTCGTCGTGACGTGACAGAGCACGCAGGACTGGGTGGGGATGGCGTACCGGGAGATCACCTCGTCCAGCAGTTCCAGGAGGTACCGGGTCGCGGCCGGGCTGTCGGTCGCCGGGTTCACCCCGATGACCGCGTCCCCGCAACCCGACAGCAATCCGTCCACGACCGCCGCGGCGATACCCCTCGGATCGTCGGTGGGGTGGTTGGGCTGCAACCGGGTCGCCAGACGTCCGGGCACCCCGATCGAGCCTCGGAACGCCGTGCGAACCTCAGCTTTCCTGGACACCGTGATCAGGTCGGAGTTACGCATCAGCTTCGATGCGGCCGCCACCATCTCCGGGGTCAGACCCGGCGACACCGAGGCCAGGGCCCGGGCGTCGGTGTCGTCGGAGAGCAACCACTCGCGGAACTCGCCCACACTCGACCCCGACACGGCGGCGAACACGGTCTCGTCATGGGAGTCGAGAATGAGGCGCGTGACGTCGTCGGCCTCGTAGGGGACGACGGGATCGGACAGGAAGTCCGTCAGCGGCACCTCGGCCAGGGTTCGTTGCGCGGTCACCCGTTCCATCTCCGTCCGCGCACCTAGCCCAGCCAACTCGTCACCCGAGCGCGCCGGGCTCGCCACCGCCAACAGCGACCGCAGGTCAGGAAACCTCGTCGTGCCGACACCGTTCCGGGCTAGGTAACTCATCAGCGACTCCTCTGGATTAGAGCTCGTCCCTCAGGACAACGCGCGGCGCAGTCCGATCACGCGTTCGATCACGACCACAACCATTAAACTCAAGAAGACAAGCACCGAGGACACTGCCGCGAGCAAGGGGTCCGAACGGGTCTGGACATAGTCGAACATGGCGATAGGCAAGGTCTGTACGCGGCTCGAGACGAGGAAAAAACTCACCACTGCCTCGTCGAACGTCAGCAAGAAGGCGAGGACCACGCCAGCAATGACGCCGGGCGCAATCAGCGGCAGAGTGACCGTCCGAAAGACCGCAGGCGGAGTCGCGCCCAAAGTTCTGGCCGCTTCCTCACAACGCGGATCCATCGTCGACAGACTCAGGATCGTCGTCCGCATGACATAGGGAACAACAAGACCACCATTGGCCACGATCAGACCCGTGTAGGTACCCTTGAAGCCCAAAGGGCTGAACACCAACAGCAGCCCCAAGCCAATAACGATCGCCGGGATGAGCAACGGCGCGAGAAACAGACTCTCGATCACCGCGCGGCCCCGAAACCTCCCACGAGACAGCGCTAAGGAAGCCGGGATTGCAACGCCAGCGGCCATAACAGCGGCCCCGCAACTGACGATGAGGCTGACCCGGAAACCCGCTAAGAACTGAGGGGCCTGGAGCAGCTCTCCATACCACCGAACGCTCCACCCGCTCGGTGGAAAAGTAAGGATGCTATCGGCGGAGAAGGAGACCACGACGATGACAATGACGGGGGCGAGCAGGAATAGAAACAAAATCATGATGCCCAACCGGGATAGCCAGCGGGTACTGGGAGACTTAGTCATCACCCGCGGTTCCAGTCTAACCGGGCCATGAGTCGCTGGTAGCCGACGAGGACGCCAGCAAACAAGGCCATGAGGACAAACGCCATGGCTGACGCGAGCGGCCAGTTCAACTGGCCCAGGGCCTGGTCGTAAATTTCTGTGGCGAGGAGGAAAACCCTTCCGCCACCGACCAGGGCCGGCGTGATGAAGGAACTGATGGTCAGCACGAATACAAGTAGGCAACCGGTCAGGATACCTGGCATAGTTATGGGGATCGTCACGTTGTAAAAGGTCCGGAACCGGTTGCCGCCCAGCGTTGCGGAGGCCTCCAGGACGGCATCATCCAAGCGGGAGGACCCAGTCACGATCGACAAGACCATGTAGGGCATCAGAATTTCGACCAATGCAATTATCACGCCCGTCTCGTTGTTCACTAGGTGGAGCGGCGCGGAAATCAGGTGCAGATTTAGCAGGGCGCGGTTGACAACCCCGCTGTCGCCCAGGAGCACCAACCAGCCGAAGGTGCGGACGACCGAACTCGTCAGCAGCGGAGCCATGGCGAGGACAAGGAGTACGCCCTTCCATGCGGACCGCGTGCGGAGCAGGAACAGACCCAGCGGGTAACCCAATACGAGCGCACCCAGGGTCACAATCACCCCGAGAATGACCGTTCGCCAAATGAGTGAAAGGGTGAAAGACTGGGTAAAGAATTGCGTGTACGAGTGGACCGTGAAGCCCTGTTCCACGGTACCGTCAGTCTCGTTGAAGACGTTGAACGACATCCGCAGGAGCCAGACGAGGGGGATGCCGAAGACCACCGCGAGCAGAACCAAGCCCGGACTCAACTGGAGCACCTTGAGACCACCGAACCGCGGCGGCCTAGTCGTGCTCCGTCGTACCGGGCGATGTTCGGCCCGAGGTGGCGTGACGGTGTCGGTCATTCTTTGCGCCCCCCTGTCTCGATTGCGTTGCCCACCGACACCGAGTCGGGATTCGGCTCCGCGACGCCCAGGTCCCGCCCCCGCGTCCGACACATGACGCTGCCCGACGTCCCTGCCCGGGCACCAGAGCTGGGTGGACAGGACGGTATGACAATTATGTACATAGCTGTCCTTTCAAGTGCGATCTCGGTCGGCTTCGGTATCAGGCTTCAATGAAGTGTGCGGTGCCGGCCACCACGCTTACGGCGGCCGTGCCGCCAATCGCGAGGGGTTCCTGAATGCCCGACAGGGACTGCACAGAGATTAACCTATCTCCAACCTCGACCTCATATTGAATTTTGTCGCCGAAGTACATCGCCGCGCGGACCACGCCGGTCAACTCTCCGTCCTTCGTGCCGCCCACGGCCGGGCGGAGCCGGAGCTGGTGCGGACGGAGCATGGCGGTGGCGGCTGAGGACGAGTCGACGTGCACCTCAGGGACAGCAAGCCGGCCGACCTTGGGCACGTCCAGCATGGTGACGGAGCCGTTCTGAGTGAGTCGTACATTGTCGAAGAAGTTCGCGGTACCGACGAACTCAGCGACGAACCGCGAGCTCGGCCGCTCGTAAATGTCGGTGGGTGTGCCGATCTGTTCTAGCTTGCCTTCGGACATTACCGCTACGCGATCGGCGATGGTTAAGGCCTCGTCCTGATCGTGGGTCACGAAGACCGCGGTAATACCCATCCGTTGCTGGATGTCGCGGATCTCCTTCCGCATGGCGTCTCGAAGCTTGGCGTCCAAGTTTGATAGAGGCTCGTCCATCAGGAATAGAGCGGGTTGCACGACCATAGCTCGCGCCAGTGCGACACGCTGCTGCTGTCCACCGGACAGGGCCTGGACCCGCCGGTCGGCTAGGTGTTCCAGGTGGACCGCTGAGAGAGCGGCAGTGACCCTCTTGGTAATCTCGGTCTTGGACACTCGACGCATCTTGAGGCCATAAGCGACGTTCGCGGCGACGTTGAGGTGGGGGAAAAGCGCGTAGCTCTGGAAGACCATGCCGATAGGCCGCTGATGGGGCGGCCGCTTCGTGATGTCTACGCCCTCGAGCCGAATGTGCCCGGAGGTCGGATCGACTAAGCCGGCGAGCATCCTGAGGGTCGTCGTCTTCCCGCAACCGGAAGGGCCGAGCAGTGCGAGGAACTCCCCACGGCGGGCCGTCAGAGAGATGTCGGCGACGGCGGGTGACGAGGCTTTGGGATACCGCTTGCCTAGGGCCTCGAGTTCAAGAAACCCAGTGGCAACCCCGACGGTGGCTGGGTCAGCCAGCTCAATGTTGCGTGTCACGAGGTCAGCCACCAATGACTTCGGTCTTCAATCGGTTGGCCCATGTGCTGAGTTGCGGAGCGACAACATTCCAGTCCAGGGCGATGACCTTGTCGGCCTGGGCAGGGTCCGCTGCCGGAACGGTGGCCAGCACGTCGGCGGGCAGCTTTGTCTTCGAGTTGGTCGGCGCGTACGGCATGAGAGCAGAGAAGGCGGCCTGGGCATCCGCGCTGAGTGCGTAATTGATGAAGGCTTGAGCTGCGGCGGGGTCGGGGGCGTTCTTCACCAGGTTCAAGGTGTTGACTTGCTCGATGGAACCCTCGGCGGGAAGCACGGTGGCCATCTTGCCACCGGACTGCTTTGCGAAGAGCTGTGCACGGGCATTCCAGCCCACGCCGTATGCGGCCTGTCCACTTTGAACCAAGGAGTAGGGATCGGGCTGCGGATTCCAGGTTTCCACCCGCGGAGCCAGCTGCTTCAGCTTTGCGATCCCCTGATCCACTGACTTCGTATAGTCACCGCCTTGCATCTTATTAATGACGACGGTCAGGCCGACTGTGCTGGTCAGGTCGGGTGGACCGATGATCGCGATCTTGCCGTTGGCGGCCGGGTCCTCCCAGAGCGAGTTCCACGAGGTGGGGGCCTGGGGTGTCTGATCCTTGTTGTACATCAGGCTGAGGCTGTCGAACGTCACCGCCGCGCCATAGTCGCCGCTGATGCGGGCCGCCGGCTGCAGCTCGTTCAGGTTTGACACGGCCGCAGGGTCCAGCGCGGCGAAGATGCCTTCCTTGTTCGCCGTCCGAGCCACCGAGAGATCGAGCAGAGACACGTCGACCGTAGGGTTGGCCTTGTCCGCGCGCAGCGCCGCCAGCGACGTGGCGCTCGTCCGAGCCTCGACGTAGGAAATCGCGATCTTCGGATGCTGCGTGAGGAATGGCTGGACGACAGCCTTAACATAGTTATCTTGGAAGACTCCCGGGTACAGGCTGAACACCAGCTGTCCAGAGATGTCGCCGGAAGTTCCGCTACCCCCGCCGCTGGAGCCGCTTCCACAGGCAGCGACCAGCACGGTAGCCGTCACGATCGGGGCGAGCAGTCGAGCGACGCGCATTGTTTTAAAAGACACGGTGATAACTCCTAAGGGATTCGGGGACGGGGACCGGACGTCGCGAGATGGCCAGCCACATTGATGGACATGTCTTCCTCCTAGTGAGTGCGCACCCTTCCCACGCGCTCGGGACGAACGGACATCGAGGTGATCCCGGCCGCGGCCCATGCGGCCACTTCCACCGATCGATTCGAGGCGGGCGAAGGGCCGAGGGGCGCCTGTCTCGGTGTCATGTCCTCAGCTGCCGGCCCGGACGGTCGTGAGGCCCGCCGCGAAGAGGTCGGCGGCACCGGTGAACTCCGACAATCGCTTGCCCGCCGCAATGGCCTCGCGCAGGTCGGGTTCGGCCGCTTCCTTCTGCTCAATCACTGCGGCGAGGTCGAGCGCTTCGTCTCGCTCCAGAATCGCCACGCCGTCGCCGTCAGCCCAGACGACGTCACCGGGGTGGATCACCACGCCCCCAACTGTGACCGGGACATTAATGGCCCCTTCCACGCCCATCACCCGCGTCGTATGGGAGGTGACCCCGTTGGAGTAGACCGGCAGGCCGTACCGGATGATCTCGTCGTGATCGTTAGCTGGGCCGGCCAGTAAGGCGCCAACAGCGCCGCGAGAAAGTGCTGTGAAGGCGACCATACCGCCGAAACAGGACCGTGACGTGTCACCGGAGTGCTCGACGACCAGCACGTCACCGGGCCGAAGGTCGTCAACGGCGACATGCACAGCGGTTGAGTCCATGTGCGGGATTCGAACCGTGACCGCACATCCGACGAAGCCCACTGGGCGGTCCAGGGGGTGCAGGCCCTTGGGGAACCCGTGGTCCCGTAGGTGACCCAGCGTCGACGTGCAGAGCGGTGAAAGAGCTATAGCGGTGGCCGGATCGAGTGGATCGGGCATGGGGTGACGGATGAACATGGCGGGCCTTTCCCTCTTCGTACGCCTTACGTATGCGTTGCCATGGAAGTTGATTTCGGGTGGGCTGTCAAGGGCCTGAGCCGCCGGCGGAGTTGCAGGATCACCGTCAGGCCTCAGCCCCTCGGCAGCGCACCAACGGGAGTTAGACCGTCATCGTCGTTGATGATCTTTCCCCGACCGGCCCAGCGTGCGTGAGCTGCCCGCTGCCACTGATCGGCCACGCGGTGCTCCATCCTGAGCACGGTTACCGGCTCTGGTCCGGGCGGCTAGCACCGCGGAGGTCACGCCGCTACTTCGCGGCCGGGTGGGCGACGGGCTGCCGTCGGCAGCGCGTGGGGCGATGACAACTTGCCGGTTACCCGGGCCGGACTTCTTCAGTAATCCGGTGATCGCCAACCAGTCGCACTCAACCTCCCAGCGCGTTTCAAGCGTCTTATGTGCTGTTGTGCCAGCGCGCAGGGCAGGGTTTCGAGCGGGCGGGTCGTCTCGCGCTGCCGCTCGCTGGTCAAAGATCACCGGTGCGGGTCACCCCCGCGCGGCGGTGCCGGTGTAGTCGTCAGAAGCCGAGACCCAACTCATCAGGCCGCGGAGCTCGCGCCCGGTCTGCTCGATCGGGTGCGCCTCAGCCTCGGCCCGACGACGCTTAAAGTCCGGCGCACCGGCGTCCTGGTCGGCGATGAAGTCCGCCGCCCAGGAGCCGTCCTTAATACGGGCGAGCGCACTCTTCATGGCCTCCCGGACCTGCTGGTCGATGATCTTCGGTCCGGTGGTGTAGTCGCCGTACTCAGCGGTGTCCGAGACCGACCAGCGCTGCTTAGCGAGCCCGCCCTCGTACATGAGGTCGACAACTAACTTTACCTCGTGTAAGCACTCAAAGTAGGCGATCTCCGGCTGATAGCCGGCATCGGTAAGGGTCTCGAAAGCAGTAGTGACCAGTGCGGATATGCCACCGCAGAGCACTACCTGCTCGCCAAACAGGTCGGTCTCTGTCTCCTCGGCGAATGTCGTCCCGATGACGCCGGCCCGGGTGCCTCCGATGGCCTTGGCGTAGGAGAGCGCGAGGGCCTTCGCTGACCCGCTGGCGTCCTGCTCCACGGCGATCAGACAGGGCACGCCCTTGCCGTCACTGAACTCGCGGCGCACGAGGTGGCCCGGGCCCTTGGGGGCGACCATGGCCACGTCTACACCGGCCGGAGGCCTGATGTACCCGAAGCGGATGTTGAAGCCGTGGCCAAAGAACAGCGCGTCACCGTCCTGCAGGTTCGGCTCGACCGATTCGGCGTACAGCGACCGCTGCACGTGGTCGGGCGCCAGGATCATGATCAGGTCGGCCTCGGCCGCGGCCTCGGCCGGGGTCACAACCTGTAGCCCTTCGGACTCGGCCTTGGACCGACTCGTTGAACCCTCAGGCAGGCCGACGCGCACGTCGACGCCCGAGTCGCGCAGCGACAGCGCATGCGCGTGCCCCTGGCTGCCGTAACCCAGAACGGCCACGGTGCGCCCCTGGATGATGGAGAGATCGGCGTCATCGTTGTAGAAGATCTCGGCGGCCATGCTGTGGGTTCTCCTTCGGTGAGTCTGCGATTCACTGGTTCCGACGGATCTCAATCCAGCGCACTAGCCGGAAACGGACCTCGCGCCGCGCCCGAGAGGGCCGTGCGCAACCGGGTCCCACCGCGGGACGCCCTGCCCTCTGGTGCGGACGCCCTTGCCGCGGCCATCAGTCAGATGACTCAACGTCGACGTGCGTAGCGACGAGAGGATGGCCGCAACGGCCGGTTCAACTAGGTCGGGCATGGAGTCGTATCAAGCTCGGCGGGCGGGCGCCGAGCTTAGCCGTACGCCTTACGTATGCGTTAGCATGGAAGTCGGTTTGACCTCGGATGTCAAGTTGTTCTGCGGGAGGGTGTGCCGGGGAGGCTGCGCAGCCCCGGTGTCCCTGGCGCCGCGGATGCGGTCCCTCGGAGCGGGTCCGGCGGGGCGGAGCTCCAGGTCCGGCAGCTGGCCCGCGGGTGGCGTTGGTGGCGGACGCGGTGACCCGCAACCCGTCACCATCGGCGATCCGCAGCTGCGCCCCGGGTGCGTTCTCTTCTCACGGGCAATCACCCTCATCCCGGCCACCCACCCAGGTTGAGCATGCCGGTGAGCTCGGCGGCCCACGCCCCCTCCCGCGGCTCAACCCGAGCTTGGAGAACCGGCGGTGTCACCGTCGGCGCGCTGAACCGAGGCAGGCGCCTCCTACACTCCCTTTGACGCCTGGCACCGATGCCGGCTACCGAAGGGATGCAAAGCCGTGAGGTTGGCAGCACCAGTACGCCTTCGCGACGGGAGCCTTCCGACCGTCTCGCGGCCAAGAGGCCTGAACGCTACTCATTTCGTACACGACTACCTCAAGCAGCTCATCCTCGACCTAACCATCCCGCCGGACACGCTCATCATGGAGACGGACGTGGTGGCCGTGACCGGGCTGTCGAGGACCCCGATCCGCGAGGCGCTACTCCGCCTGCACGAGGAACACCTGGTGGAGCTGCTGCCCCGCCGGGGCGCGCTAGTACCGCGCATCTCGGCCGGACAGGTCCGGGAGCTGTACGACGTCAGGTTGCTGCTAGAGATGCGCGCGGCCGAGATCATTTGCGAAGACGGGATCTCAGTCACCAACCACTTGCTGGCCCTTTGCGATGAGCAGGACGAGCTCGACCGCAGTGGCGCTCTGGCATCTGCACTCATTCAGGTGGACCGCAGGTTCCACTCCACGCTGATCGCTATGGCTGGGAACTCGGTGATGGCAGCCATTAACGACTCTCTCGGGGATCAGCATCAGCGTGTTGGAGTGCTGTCATTTACACTTGATCGCCATCGCTGCGCCATAGCAGTCGAGAATCATCGAGCGATTGCCCGGACACTGGCTGAGCGGGATCTGCCGGCGACGAAGAAGATGCTTGAGGAACACCTCATTGTGGGGGAACGAGACCTGGAGCGACTACTTCTGACTGAGCAAAGCTGACCTGATGATGGGGCATGCGAGGTGGTCTCGCGTGGTGATGCGATGCGCCGGGCGCGTCGAGATCCGCCCTAGGGCAGAGCTAGGGCGTGTCTCCCTATTGGTCGGGGTGGGGTGGGTGAGGCCTCATTCATGAGTCGGACTGCGGTGCTCAGTGATCGGGTGTGGGAGCGGATCGAGCCGTTGCTGCCGTCCTCGCAGGGTCGGCGGGGTCGCCCGTTCCGGGATCACCGGCAGGTGGTGGAGGGGATCGTCTACCGGTACCGGACGGGCTGTGCGTGGCGGGATCTGCCGCCGGAGGTGTTCGGGCCGTGGCAGACGGTGTGGAAGCGCCATCACCGCTTCACCACCGATGGCACGTGGGACCGGGTGCTGACCCAGGTCCTCACCGTCGCTGACGCGGCGGGGCAGCTGGACTGGTCGGTGTCGGTGGATTCCACCGTGGTGCGCGCCCACCAGCACGGCACGGACACCACCGGTCCCACCTCGGGGGTGTCCTCGCACACCAGGGCCCACACAGGGGGGTCGGTCGAATGAGGCGTGCCCCGGGACACGGTGCTGCGCCGGCTGGCCCACGTCCCGGTGGGGTGGCGCCTGACGCTCCTGCACGTCACCGTGCGCCGCTACCGGTGCCCCGGGTGCTCCCACGTGTGGCGTCAGGACACGAGCCTGGCGGCGGCACCGCGGTCGAAGCTGACCCGGGCTGCGGTGCTCTGGGCGCTGAAGTCGGTGGTCATCGACCGGCTCTCGATCGCGCGGGTCGCCGGGCCTCGGGGCGTCCTGGCACACCGTCAACGACGCCGTCCTGGACGCCGGCCGGGCCCTTCTGATCGACGACCCCACCCGGTTGGAGGGGGTGCGGGTGATCGGGGTGGATGAGCACTGCTGGCGCCACACCCGCCACGGCGGACGGTTCGTCACGGTGATCATCGACCTCACCCCGGTGCGTGACGGCACCGGCCCAGCGAGGTTGTTGGACATGGTCTCCGGGCGTTCTAAGGCGGTGTTCACGACCTGGTTGCAGGCGCATACCCCAGCGTTCCGGGCCGGTGTCGAGACCGTCGCCATGGACGGGTTCACCGGCTACAAGAGTGCGGCCGCCGAAGCCCTGCCCGCCGCGGTGACCGTGATGAACCCCGTCCACGTCGTGGCCCTCGCCGGGGACGCCCTGGACCGCTGCCGGCAACGGCTGCAGCAGGAGACCTGCGGGCACCGCGGTCGCACCGGGGACCCGCTCTACGGGATCCGCAGGGTCCTGCGCACCGGGGCCGAGCTGCTCACCGACCGACAACACCAGCGCCTGGAGGCGGTGTTCGCCGACGACGCGCACGTCCAGGTCGAGGCCACCTGGGGCATCTACCAGCGCATCGTCACCGCCTACCGACACCCCGACCGCACCGCCGGCAAGACCGCCCTGGCGAAGGTCATCGACGCCCTCAGCCACAACGTCCCGCCCGTGCTGACCGAGCTGATCACCTCGGGCGGACCCTGCGCCGCAGAGCCGGCGACGTCCTGGCTTACCTCGACCGCCCCGGCACCAGCAACGGACCCACCGAGGCGATCAACGGGCGCCTCGAACACCTCCGGGGCACCGCCCTCGGCTTCCGCAACCTCACCGACTACATCCTGAGGTCGCTGCTCGACACCGGCGGCTTCCGACCCCGACTACACCCTCTTCTGCGTTGATCCGTAGTGCCTCGCCAACTGCGGCGGCGGTCAGCGACCCGGCGTGCGTGGCGAGCCCCTGCGCGAGGCCGGCATCGGCGCGCAGCGCATCGCGCCACCCCCGCTGCGTCAGGGCCCGCACGTAGGGGAACGTGGCGTTAGTCAGCGCATGGGTGGAGGTGTTGGGCATCGCACCGGGCATATTAGCCACGCAGTAAAACAGCGCGTCGTGCACCCGGTAGGTCGGGTCCGCGTGCGTGGTGGGGTGGGTGTCGGCGAAGCAGCCGCCCTGGTCCACGGCGATGTCGACGAGCACCGCCCCCGGCTTCATCCCGGACACGAGCTCGTTACTCACCAGCATCGGCGCCTTGGCCCCCGGAACCAGTACGGCGCCGATGACCAGGTCCGCCCCAAGCACGGCCTCCTCGAGGTTGTGGGTGTTGGAGTAGATGGTTCGGACGGCGCCGTGGTAGGTCTCGTCGACACCGCGCAGCTTGTCGACATCGCGGTCCAGCACGGTGACGTGGGCCCGCATTCCCGCGGCAATGGCCACGGCCTCCTGCCCGGAGACGCCCGCACCGATCACGACGACCTCCGCCATGGGTGCCCCCGGAACCCCGCCCATGAGCATGCCGCGCCCACCGGCCGGCGCCATGAGGTGGTACGCCCCAACCTGGGGCGCGATGCGTCCGGCGACCTCGCTCATCGGGGCCAGCAGCGGCAGCGAGGCGCCGCGGGTCACGGTCTCGTAGGCAATAGCCGTGGTGCCAGCATCGAGCAGCGCGCGGGTGCAGGGCTCCGACGCGGCGAGGTGCAGGTAGGTGAACAACACCAGGTCCTCGCGCAGGTGATGGTGTTCGGAGGCGATGGGTTCCTTGACCTTGAGCAGCAGCTCGGCCGCTCCCCACGTCTCCGCGGCGGTGGGGAGCACAGTGGCGCCGGCGGCGGTGTACTCGCCGTCCGGGAACGCCGAACTAATACCGGCGTCGTGCTCGACGAAGACCTCGTGGCCGGCCCCGACCAGCTCGTGGACGCCGCAGGGGGTAAGCGCGACCCGGCCCTCGTTGTCTTTGACCTCGCGCGGCACGGCGACCCTCATAGCTCTACTCCTTCCGTAGTGGAAGGCCCAGCGTGAAGGATATTGCACTGAAGGGGAACCGATTAGCAGATTATTTTTTCAAAACGGACCAGATCGACTAATCTGCGAACATGAGTTCTCCTGGCCCCGGCATACCGCAGAATCTTCGGCCACCGCTGGACGATGTGGACCGCGCCCTGCTGGGCCTGCTCGCCTGCAATGCCCGCGCCACGAACCAGGCGCTAGCCGACGCGGTGGGATGGCCCCCTCCACGTGCCTCACCCGGGTCCGTGCATTGCGCGAGCGGGGTGTGGTCCGAGGCTTCCACGCCGATGTCGACCCCGCCGCGGTCGGCCGACCGCTGCAGGCGATGATCTCGCTGCGGCTGCACTCCGACGCTCGCGACCGCATGGAGCAGCTTTCCGACCGGCTCACCACTCTGCCCTCGCTGCGCGAGGTGTTCTTCGTCGCTGGGGAGGACGACTACTTGCTGCACGTCGCCGTCGCCGACTCTCCCGCGCTGCGCGACCTAGTGACCACGCTGAACGCGCTGCCCGAGGTGGCAGGCACCAACACAAGCCTCATCTTCGAGCACCGCAGCCTCTTCCCCGGCTAGTGGGCTCACCACGCCAGGCCGGTCTGTTAGTGGGGTCAGTCTTCACGCGGCCTCGACAAGGGGAAGCTAAACCGTCACCTCATGACGGTGGTCCCAGCCCAATAGCGGGTCGCTGGGGTGTGTTCGTGCGCCCGTGGGGTGGGGGTGGGGTGGGGGTCCATGTCCGACACCGAGGTCGGCGTCATCGAACGGTTGTTCGCGGAGTAGTTCGAGCACCTGCACACCCTGCCCACCATCACCGCGGTAGTGGCCCGGGCCCACCTGGATCTGCAGGGGTCACCGCGGGGGCCGTTGCCCGAGCTGGCGGGGGCGCCTGGCCCGCCAACGCCTAAGCACACCCAGCCTGTCGGCGGAGGATTCGTGGGCTTAGAACGCGCGGGATAGGTGGGTCTAGTCGGTCCAGCGCTTGGCCCATTTGACCAGTTTGATGGTCAGGATGAGGGCGACGGCGAGGGCGAGAACGTCGACGTGCAACGAGGCCAGGTCCTGCGCGATGACGGGTTCGTGGTGGGCGACGCGGTTGCGCAGCTTGTGCACCCGTTCGACGGGTGCCTCGAGCTGGAGCCGGTCGGAGCTGGCGAGGAACGGAAAGGCCGGTCGCAAGGCTGGCCACAGACCGGCTGTGTACCGCTTGGCGAGCAGGAAGCGCCAGAAACCGAAGCTGAGCTCGGCGACGACTTTGCCCTCCGGTGGGCTCGCCCCGGCCTTGATCCGTCGGATGGCCTTGCCGACGTCGTCGCGTGCGTGTTGGTCGAGCTCGCGTGCGGGATCGTCGTACCACTGCCCTTGCCGGCCCTTGGCTGCGTGGCGTGCGCTGAGCGCGTCGTGCGTGGCGTTGCGCAGCACGACTTCGGTGTGACCGATGGACTCCCACAGGGCCGCCGACACGGCAGCGTTCCACCGGTACAAGTCCACGGCCGCGTCGAGGTCGCCGCCGGTGGCGGTGAGGTAGGTCGACAGCCTGGCGGGCGACAGGTGCCGCTCCACCGCGCCCGCCGTACCCACCGGCAACGGCGTGTCCCACCCCATCGACCCTGTGCCCGCCTTCTGTTAGCCTCGTCCACGAAGACCCCGGAACGATCCCTGGCGCAAGCCACATCGCCGGGGTTTCTGCTTTGTCGAGGTGCGTGCCGACCGTAGCGGGCTGGGCTCAGCGATCCAGCCCGTGCTCTCGCTGCTTCGCCGCGGCCATGCCCTGCCCGCCGCTCCGGCTTCGTCGGCGCGCGGGCGCTGTGCCCCTGCCCGGCTTTACGCCGTAGGACTTGCCGGCGAGGCGAGCGGAGGGGTGCCCGTCCTGCCACACCCCGGGTGAAGCCGGCACGGATTCCGCAGCACCTTGGTCATACTGGACATCGTGCCGAGGGGGCGGCGGCCGTGCTGTGGTCGGGACCTTACGAGACGAGTCAGGCTGCATCAAGCAGTCGGATGTGCACGGCGCTGAGGCCCGGCCTCTGCCTCAGCGGACGAAACGCTCGGCGATGGTCAGCAGGCTGAACGTCCCGGGGGCCTGAGACACCAGAGCCTGGAAAGCTTCCTGGTCGCCGGCGGCTCCTCGGCGAAAGTGCGACAGCGTCGGCCACCACAACTGCCGTGCGCCCAGGAGGGGTGGTTTGCTGCCGTGCACTTCTTTGCTCGGGCGGTTCCGTGCGTGACGGAACGCCCCAATCCTGTTGCCCAGTGACTCATCCGTGTCCTTTGCCCAGCCCGTGGGCCCGTCCGGTTCGACGAACTGCAGGAGCTGGACGCTGGTCGGCCTATGGAGCACGTCCCACGACGGGTCGGCGAAATGTCCGTTCCGGGCAGCTGCACGCGACACCAGAACTTCCTCTTCCGTAGAGAGAAACAGCACCCGGCTCAGGTCCTGAAAGTTGGGCTCGTCCGGCGCCACGTGCTCCACGTACTGGGGGTCCGTCAGCAGCCCGTCCGCCGCCCTCGGCGAGTCAAACGAGGACACCGCTACGCCGTCGAAGCGCGTCTGGCTGCCCGGGTCGAGCTCATCCGCCTGGACACGATGGGCCTGCACATAGTCGTTTAGTCCCGGGATGAGACGTCCGAGCGTGCCGTGCGGGTGTCGCCAGTGATCGTGGAACTCCTGCTCGCTGACACCTTCTTTGCGTGGAAGGAGTGAGAAGAAGCGGATCATGAGGCTCTCCCTGTCAGCTGGCTGAGTTGGTTGCGCCAACCTAGCAGGCTGAGTAGCCATCACCGATCCAGGGGGCTCTAGGATCGCTCCATGGCCACATCGCCTGCACGGGTTGTCGTCGCGGCGCAGGCCACCCCGCGCTCGGACGACGAGGAGAGTCGCCACGAGGTCGCGACGACAGCGACGTCTTGCTCGCTGACGCAGACCTTGAACCTGCTGGGGGACAGGTGGGTGTTCCTCGTCCTGCGTGAGTTGATGGCTGGCTGCAGCCGCTTCTCGGAGCTCCGGAGTCGTCTCAGCATCGCTCCCGACGTGCTCTCCAATCGCTTGGGCGCACTCGTTGACGGCGGCGTGCTGGAGCGTCGGCAGTACCGTGACCCCGGCGCCCGCGCTCGCGACAGTTACCACCTGACTCAAGCCGGCACGGAGCTCAACGTGGTCCTTGCGGCGTTGCAGCACTGGGGAGACCGCAACAAGCCCAGCGACCTACCTCGACTGGTGTTCACCACCGCGGACGCGGAAGCCTTGACCGTCTCGTTCGTGAACGCTCTCGGTGTCGCAGTGGCTCAAGAAGACGTCGTCCGTCAGTGAGGGTTCTCCAGGCGACGTGAGGTAGGAGGGTCGCGGTCGCTGGATCTGCTGCGGCCTGGTCCCGGACAGAGCCGATGAGTCGAGCCAGCACGGTCGCACCAGGGAGCAGCACCTTCGCTTCCAGCAGGCGAGCCGTCGCTAGATCGAACAGCACACCGGGGCGCTCTGCGGCCAGTGCAGTACGGGCGCGCAGCCAGCCGAGCAGATCGGCTTGCGCCGTTGGGTGGGCGAAGTCTCGGTAGCCGTAAGCCTGCTGGATCTCCCCGGCGTGCAGCCGGTTCGTACCGTCCCGGGCCGCATACTTCTTCAGCACCCCCGGGTCAGCGATGCCTAGCTGCTCGGCGACGTGCGCCGCTACCGACCACGGGACGTCAGCCGGGTCGGGCAGGAAAGTGCCGAGGAACCGCACCGTGCCCAGCTGGACGGCGAACCCGAGCCGGTTGTGCTCACCCCGCCGGACATCGACGAGGTCGCGTGCGGCGGTGTCGAGGTGGAAGTAGCGGTCGAGCTGGGCCTGGTCGGGGTCACCGGTGTAGCGGCATTGCTGCTCGGCCGTGAGGAAGCTGTCACGGAACCGCCGGTCAGCCTGCTGCTCCGTCATGGCCGGCCCTGACTGGTTCGCCGGGCGTACGCAGGTACTGATAGACGGTCTCCCGGCTCACCCCGAACTCCCTGGCCAGCAATGCCTTTGGCGCACCTGCCGCGACCCGTGCTCGCAATTGGGCGATCTGCTCGGCGTTCAGTGCCTTGGGCCGGCCTCGATAGACCCCACGTTTACGCGCCAGCGCGATCCCCTCGCGTTGGCGTTCGCGGATCAGCGATCGCTCGAACTCTGCGAACGCCCCCATCACCGAGAGCAACAGGGTTGCCATCGCGGTGTCCTCACCGGTGAACGTCAGCTGCTCCTTGCAGAACTGCACCCGGACCCCCCGGCCGGTCAACGTGCGGACGAGGGCACGGAGGTCATCGAGATTGCGGGCCAGCCGGTCCATCGAATGCACGATCACGGTGTCACCGTCACGGACGAAACTCAGCATCGCCTCGAGTTGCGGCCGGGCCGCGCTCCGGCCGGACGCGCTGTCGGTGAAGGTCCGATCGACGGCAACACCGTCGAGCTGGCGTTCGACGTTCTGATCGAGGCTGCTTACCCGGGTATAGCCCACCAGCTGGCCGCTCATGAGCCCCCTACGCCCGAAGTGTCAGGGTGAACTCTAAGACCCCCGGCGGGGAGTGTTCAACAAATCGCGAACAAACCCCAGCCTGACGCGTTCTGCTGATCCTGCCTGACGTCAGGTTGGGGTACACCCCAAATCACCGCTCGATGCAATGCTCAACGGCCTGTTCGGATCGCGCCTGCGCAATAAAGCGGAACCACTGCAGCTGTCGGTGATCTGGCTATGGCTAACGGTCATTGAGTTGCCGACCGACGTCGCGAGGTCGAATCGAGCGTCCTTGCGCCTGTCGAGGCAGCGCTGATGACTTCAGCCGTTTGCGCCGCGCGTCCCGACGATGTCGTCGGATACGTCGTTGCCGACCGTTGGGGAGGGCTTCATCGGCTACGAGACCGGAAGCGCGGCTTTAGACGATTACCAGCACTAGCCTGCCTCGAACGTGCCCGTGCTCACTGACGCGGTGCGCCTGCGAGATCTCATCGAGTGGATAGGTTCGTTCGACGGGAAGCCAAAAAAGCCCAGCTTCGACAAGTGCTCCTATCTCGGCAAGCGCGTGGAAGGCGTGGCCGTGGTAGCCGTTGCTGAAGCGCACCTCGTGCTGTTTCGCTCCGTCGATGTCGGCGAGTGTCACCACGTTCTGCGGGCCGCCGGCGAGATCGATCAACTCAGGTAGCACGCCACTTCCGGCGACGTCGAGTGCGGCGTCGACGCCATCGGGCGCGAGGGTGCGGACTCGTTCGACCATGCCTTCGCCGTAGGTCACGGGCTCCGCGCCGAGGAGTCGAAGGTAGTCGTGGTTGGCGGTGCTGGCGGTGCCGATCACACGCGCGCCGCGGGCGACGGCGAGCTGGACGGCGGTGCTGCCGATACCACCTGCGGCGCCGTTGATGAGCAGGGTGATTCCAGCGCCGACGCTGAGTTGGTTCAGGCTGCGGGTGGCCGTCTCGAGCGCGACGGGGAGGGCGGCGGCGTCGACGAAACCGAGGGACGCTGGGATCGGCGCCCGGTGGGTGAGCAGTGCCAGTTCGGCCGCTCCGGCGCCATCGTCGGAGACACCGAACACCCGGTCGCCGACGGCGACGTCTGTGACACCTTCTCCGACCTCGTCGACGACGCCCGCCACGTCGCGACCCGTCGTCTGCGGCAGCCCCGCCCCAAAGTCCAGCAGGCCCTTGCGCAGCTTCCACTCGGTCGCGTTGATGCCGGCCGCATGCACGACGATCCGAACCTGCCCTGGGCCGGGATGCGGGTCGGGAACCTCTGCGATCTCGAGGACCTCGGGACCCCCGAACCGGCTGAATTGTGCTGCTTTCATCGTGTTCCTCTCTTTCGACGCGAGCTGTGCGCCATTCAATTCGGTTTCCTGTTCAGATTCATCTATAGACGTCGCGGGCGGTCGGCATGCTCCATTCGGTACCTCAAAGCCGAGTGCATGGTCAGGTTCTGACCGGCATCACGAAGAGGCTGGACCGAGGCCGCACCGGCGCTGCTGGCGTTGGTAGTTCTTAGTGCGCGGTGACGGGCGCTGTATCCGTGGTGACCGGTGAAGGGCCGCTGCGGAAGAGGAGTGCGGCCAGGACGGCGCCTGCGAGGAACAGCGCTGCCGCGATCCAGAA